>CZCB01007596.1_pt1 | contig 10261 bp, 11 predicted proteins | sample 591991 | NCBI WGS metagenome assembly CZCB01 (sample SAMEA3556809, study PRJEB10932) | anaerobic digester metagenome | reverse complement strand
TCTTGACCATAACTCTTTCCCCCTTAACTTAACTTTAACAGACTGTGGTCTAACTGTCCAATCTAGTTAGGGGGCTAAATAGTATGCACATGTGGATTCATTGAAACAACCAGTATTGGATATTGAAAAACTCCTGCAAGACCAAAAAGTAGAGGCTATACGTTATGACCATGGTTATGATGATTCAATTACCGCGAGATCCATCAGGTCATACAGCAGTCAAATGTCAACTGCCTTAAGTGCTTCAGGAAATTACCTCGGTTTTGGCGGATCAGTTAAAGTGAATTTTGAATCAAGTCGGACTGAGCAACTGGACAACTATTTCGCAACTCATAGATGGATAGTTAAGAAGTATGGCGTATATATTGATGGAACGACCAATTTAAAGAATTATCTTTTGCCGCATGCCAAGCAGATGATAGATGACAACAATATCCCGGCAAAAACAGTATTTGCTACCTTCGGACATTATGTACTGGTAGATGCAATTACTGGCGGAAGGATTGACTATAGCATTACTGCCAGTTCAAGAGCATCCACCACTTTTGAAAACTTTAAAATGGCAGCAAAAGCTGATTTCAACGCTTTAATAGCAAAAGCATCCGCAAGCGGGTCATATCAAAATGTCCAGAATAGATCTGAGTATGAAGGCAGTAAGGACGAGAACTTTAAATGCTATGGCGGAGAATTTATCATAAATTCAGGCTCATTAAAAAATGACCCTAGTTTATTGGAGAAATGGGGAAAAACCTTGGAAGAACATGGAAATCTAGTCGAATTCGGCAATACCACCACCAGGCCTCTCGTACCCATCTGGGAGCTTTGCAGCGATTCGGCAAGGGCTGCTTACCTTAAAGCAGAGTTTGAAAAAATGAATATTGCCATGGCAAACTATAATAAGTGGCCGGTGGAGAAATATGTAGTAGATGTTACTTTTGTTGCTGCTGGTAATGAGTTTGCTGCGAGAGCTCAATGCCCTGCCGGATATCAACTGATTAATGCTGACTTAAATGCTGGTGCTGGTGGAGATTATATCTATTTATGCTATAAGCGTCTTACGCGGATTGGCAGAGTCGCCCCTCCGCTTTCCGGTATTTGGTGGCGGAGCGGGAGATTATGCCTCCATGAATATTTCTTTTGTCTCATGCGGTTCAACCTCCCTTTCTGAGGGAATAGTCGCTGTGGTGTTTTCCGGGCCGGAGCTCCATGTGGAGCAGCTGGCCTGCCTTGGCTGGAAGCCATTGAGCAAGGAAATGACAATTACAAGTACAGACGGCATGTTAGTTAAGTCTATTGACGGCAAGCCGGCATTTACAATTTATCAGTACTATCTTGGCATTTCCAACGATGATACCTTTTCCGTCAGCGCCATAGAGTTCCCCTTTCTGCTGCAGCGGGAGGGAGAATGCCTGGCGCGTATACCGGTTGCGGTGGAAAAGGAAAAAAGCTTCTATTTCCGGCTCAAGGCTTCCTACTGCAACTTGCACCGAAGAATACATCCCCCGGTCAAAGAGGGGGTTAAAAATAACCTTTACCGGCAGCGGCTTCACCGCAGTCAGGAGATCTTCGACGCGGTAACCCGCCACGACCCTGATATCAAGCACACCTGCCTTCAAACTCAACCGCCGTGTATTCCCCCAGCCTCAATAGAGGTTTAAATGCCCCCATAGGAGAAGAATAGCCTGCGGCCAAAATTGTAGCTGCTATCTTCCGAGAACCCTGCATTTTCCTTTTCTCCCTTTAAATCCTCCCAAAATAGGGATCCTCTTAAAGCCATAAAGCAAAGAGACTACGCGAGAGCATAACGCCAACGGCTATCCTCCCACCGAACCAAACCATGTCTGGCTGAAACAGCAAGGTGCCTGGTTGTTTCTGAAGGAGTCAAGTCTCAATTTGACATGCTACTCCTGAAAGAAACCGTTCGGCCTCAAGGTATGCTTGAATAATCCTGCTATTTTCTTGATCTTTGCAGAGGGGACTATGGCGGCCAGAACCAACGATATCAGCGTCTAACTCCAGCTTCTTGTTTAAAACATAGTCCGGCACGGTTACCCTTAAAGGGCTTCTGCTGCCTTTATCAGTTCGATTTTATGATAACCACTAGAAATCCTATCAAATGACTCGGAATTTTTCCAATATATTATTTCTATTAATTAATGGAGCTGTATGGACTATGTCTATCATCATGGGGTAAGGGGAACTCATTTCTATTCTCTGGAGGGATTGCTGTGAAAAAGAAAAATCGCCGGGCTTGCCGAGAGCCTGCCGGCGAAGGTTCAATGGTTTATGAATCTAAAGACCGTTAGCCTTTTGACGTGTTTATCAACTAAAATTATCAACATAAATCACTGTGGATTTTCTACCCACATTTTTCTGATATCATTTTCCGTTAAACCATTTTCGAGCAAACTACGAATAAATGTTTCAATACCTTCCACCGGGGAAGGGTTCCCCATTTGTCCCAGGTCAGAAGATAGTATACAATGTTCCGGCCCTAAGAATTGTATTCTGTGGCAGTTGTCCTATACATTTACGCAACATTGCTGAGCCTGTAATTGTAGTAAATAAAGATGGCAGCGGCGAGGGGGATGATAGTCAGTATGAACATAAGCTGGTAGCCCATGCTCGCAGCGATAAAGCCCCAAAACATAGAGCCAACTGCCATCCCTACATCAACGGCCGTCCAATACGTGGCGTTAGCTGCGCCCTTTCTTTCCGGGGGAGCGCGGCGGACGGTAATAATTAAGATGGTAGAATAGATAAACCCGAGGCAAACACCGTACAGTAGGCCCGCTATCACCAGGTGCAGAGTTGAGGAGAGGAAAGCCAGGATGACCAGAGCGATAATGGGGGCCACCGTTCCTATCCCAAAGCAGATATTAAAACCCTTACGCCCCGTCTTGTCTACGATATAACCGGACAAAGGCCTGGCGGCCATGGTGGTAATGGCCGAGGCTGTAAAAAAATACCCTGCGGTCTGCAGCCCCAGATCCAGGGCGTATAAGGCGAGGAAGGAGACAACCGCGGTGTAAGAAAACATGATTAGTAATATAACCAGGGACGGCAGGAGGGCTGATTTTTCTAAAAAGACCGGCCTCTCCCCTGCAGGGGGTTTTTCAACTCTCGGATACCGTATAAAAAAAGTCACTATCAGGGTACAGATGATTACCAAAGCAGTAACAGTAAAGAGCGATTGAAAAGAATATTGGGAGATCATCCACAGGGCGATGGGCGGAGAGAGCGCCATGGCAATACTGGTAAACAGGGTGAAATACCCCATCCCCTCCCCCATTCTCTGAGGGGGTACGACATCCAAGGCCACGTTAGTCACCGCTGTATGGCCCACGCCCCAGCCCAGTCCCTGGACAAACCGGAGCAAGATCAACCACCACACGGGAATCATCCAGATAAAAATCAGGGAAGGCAGGAGGAACAATAAAAGGCCGATAACTAAGAACAGCCTGCGGCCGTATTTATCAACGCACCATCCGGTGACCGGCCTGGAAATAATCGCTGCCAGAGTCAGTGAGGTCAAGGCGAGTCCGGCGATCTCTGTTGTCCCTCCAAACTGCTCGATATAAATGGGCAGTGTGGGATTCAAACCGTAGAAAACCATGTACAGAGTTAAGTTTGACAGGCAGATCAGAGCAAAATTCAAAGTTAACAAAGGAATGGCTGGCTGTTGGGTGACTGTTGAGGTTTTTCCCATGTTCTCTTTTCTCCTTTAAAAAGTTTTATTAAAGAGAAATCCCCTGTTGTCCGCAGAGGAAGCCTTTCCTATGACAGCTCCTTCTCCAACGCTTCATAGATACGATAGCCGCCGTCCAGGCTCCGGACATTTTTAAAGCCCCTTTGCATCAAGATTCTTGCCGCCAGGTAAGAGCGCAGGCCTGCGGCGCAGTGCACGACCAGCTCCTGCTCCGGCGAAAGCTCGTTGAGCCTTTGGCGCAGTTGCCCGAGGGGGATATGGGCGGCCCCGGGAATATGCCCCTGCTCGTACTCCTCCGGCTCACGAACGTCCAAAATTTGCACCCCCTCTCCCCTCGAGGAAAGAAGCTCCTGCGCGCTGATGGTCTGCACATCTCCCTGCAGGATATTGCCTGCCACAAAGCCGGCAAAATTGACGGGATCTTTAGCGGAGGAAAATGGCGGGGCATAGGCCAGCTCCAGCGCCTGCAGGTCATAGACGCTTTTACGGGAGCGCAAAGCTGTAGCAATTACGTCGATGCGCTTGTCAACGCCGCTAAAGCCAACCGCCTGCGCCCCGTAGATCTCTCCCCGCGGGCTAAAGAGCAGTTTAAGGGTAAGGGGTTTGCTCCCCGGATAGTAACCGGCGTAGGAGCCGGGATGCACAATACACTGCCTGTACGCAAGACTGGCCTCTTCAAGGCTCCTCTCGTTAGCTCCTGTCGCGGCCACCGCCATTTCAAATACTTTCATGACGGCTGTCCCCTGGGTGCCGCCATATTTTTCGAGACGCCCCGAGATATTGTTGGCTACGATGCGCCCCTGCTTATTGGCAGGACCGGCCAAAGGGATAACCGCCGGCCTGCCGGTAACAAAGTCAACCACCTCCACTGCATCACCCAGGGCATAAATCTTAGGGTCTGATGTTTGCAGGTATTCGTTCACCCGGATCCCTTTCCCCACTTCCAGCCCGGCCTCACGGGCCAGCTTTACCTCCGGCTTTACCCCTATGGCCAGAACGGCCATATCTGCTTGCAAGCGAGTTTCGTTTTGCAGGACAACCGTCAGGCCTTTGCCCGGCTCCTCTTCAAAAGCGGCCACGCCGCTATTTAAATAGAGGCCCACTCCCTGGGAGCGCAGGTATTGCTGGACAAGGGCGGCCATATCCTTATCAAAAATGGTTAAAAGCTGGGGGGCCAGCTCGACTATGGTCACAGCCATCCCCCGCCTGTGCAGGTTTTCGCACATTTCCAGCCCCACAAATCCCCCGCCCACCACAACAGCCGAGGAGGGCTTGTTTTCGCGGATAAAGTTATAAATCCGGTCCGTATCGGCTACATTGCGCAGGGTAAAGACGGCAGGGTGCTGGACCCCGGACAGAGGCGGTCTAATCGGTTCTGCACCGGGCGAAAGCACCAGATAGTCGTAACTCTCCCAGTATTTTTCTCCGCTTAAACGGTTTAAAACTTCCACGCGTTGGCCGCTGCGGTCTAAAGTTAAAACCTCGCTGTTTGCGCGAATGTCGATATTGTACCAGTTCCGGAAGTTTTGGAGTGTCATTACAAAAAGGTTCTCCCGCTTTTCAATGACCTCTCCTATATAATACGGTAGCCCGCAGTTAGCATAGGAGATATGTTCGCCCCTTTCCAGAAGTACAATCTCCATTTCCTCGTTAAGGCGGCGCAACCGGGCGGCGGTAGTAGCGCCGCCGGCCACTCCACCCACAATTACTACTTTTTTAGTCATCTTTTATCCTCCCTACAATTCGTATATGAGAATTTCGTCTTCCAGGATGATCTCCGCGGCCAAGCGTGCCGCCTTGGCTACCACCGTAGCGCACTTCTCTGCATGGTCCGGGATGTTTAAAAATTCTTCCCTTTGTCCATCATCCGACAAAATAAAGCTGCGCCCAAAAAGGAGCTTATGTATCTGCGGGCATAAAACAGTGCCGTACTCTTTTAAAAAGGCGTCCCTGTAGGCAAGCATTTTACTGCGAAAAAGCTCCTTTTTTTCCAAAGCCCCCTCCGGGGATGACGCTTTGGCCACCAGCGGGATATACTTTATAATCAAAACCGGGAACGCAATCAAATATATACTCCTCTTTCAATCTGCCCTCATCATCCTGGTATAACATATGTCCTGCGCCGAAAAGGGTATCTATGGTTATCTCATTCTTGTAATCGATATAATAAAATTCGTCGCATTTTTCAAAAATACCTGCCAATAAAAAAAAAATCACGAAAGGCAAAATGTGCTGCTGGCTTTGGACATACTATTTTTATGGCTCTTACCCGCCAGGAGGATAGGGCAATGCTGGAGAGCAACCCGAGCGCTTGACGGGTTCTGCCGGGAAAGCTGGGGTGAAAATCATCTCCGTTTTCTTTTATACTTTCCCGGGAGAACCAAGCGGTACACTCTGGCGCAAAGCCCCATTTATTTGCGGAATAAAGTCAACATGGCTGGATAAATCCCTATCGCCTTCTGGGGAAGGATTACTTATTTGCTCACTGTAACTAAGGTCCACCTCCACTCGCAAAACAATCATTATCTAAGAACGGATGGCAAATATAATGCTATTTGAGGGATGAACAATACCAATGCCATTAGTACTAATAGTGCACAAAAAAATGGCATTACTCCGCGAAATACAGTAGACATGGGTACATCACTTGCAACGCCCTTAATTATATTTAGGTTCATACCAATTGGCGGGGAAATCAACCCGGCTTCTATTGATATAACCCCCCAGCACGCAAAACCAGATAGGATCAAGTCCTAACTCAAGAATTATTGGATATAGTATGGGTACAGTTAATATGATCATTGCTATTTCATCCATTATAGCTCCCAATATTATCCATATCTCCTTTTTTTGAGGATATTTAAATTACGGAAAAAAGTCAGTCTTGTTAAAACATTTTAACTAAGTTTAATGCTAATTTCTGTCGCTTAGCTGACATATTAATAACTTTTTTCTAACTTCCCCTAATTAACAAGAATTTCAGGCGAAAGACTGAAATATTATAAGAGGACTTATATACAGACCAGATATTGACCTGTGTTCAGGGGCTATTCTGATTGACAAGCCTATATAATTTAGTGATAATTTAAATTAGTTTTATAAATAATAAAGTTTATAAAACAATTTATATTTAGGGGGTAAGTTCGATGTCGATGGCAGGTGGAGGTAACAAAACTATTGGTACTATAAACCGGAGAAATTTCCTAAAAACCGCGGCGATTGCAGGAGCGGGAATAGCCGCTGCAAGCGCACTTTCCTGGCCCTCCGTAGCCAGCATGGCGGAAAATGACACAGATCAAAAGGGGAAGCCCCAGATAGGGCCGTTTAACCAACTCAAAGTTTGTGGAGAAGAATTGGAAAGGTTTGCTTGGCTTAGAACCTCACCTATTGCCCTAAAAATGCTGAAAAGCGAAAGGGAAATTCCACAAGGTGCAGTCAGACCAAAAAAGGACCGCGGTGAACACCTAGCCCTCTGCCAGGCCCTGGCATTAGCCCGCCGGCAGGGAACAACTCTGGCTATGTTTATTGAGGATCATTGGTGCTTTGAACCAATTATTTCTTTAGGCCTAGTAAAGCCCCCGGATTCCTATTTAGATGGTTCAACTTCCTATCCTACCTTCATAAGAGATAAAGCCGCGGCTGCCCAGAATGCTCAGGAAGCGCCCCGCTTTCCCTACGGTGAATACGAAGGTCTTGTCTGCGGACCATTGAAAAACGTTAATTTCGAGCCTGATATGGTGTTGATTTACTGCAATACCGGGCAGTTGAGATACCTTCTGCTGGCTTTAAGATATAATAAAGGGTACCAAGTAACCTCCACTTTTGATCCCATAGGTTCCTGCTCCATAGCCATTGTACCAACGATAAAAAACAGCGAGTGTCAAATTGTCGTCCCCGACCCGGGTGAATATGAACGGGCCATGACCGGCGAAGACGAAATGATCCTAACCATACCGCGGAAGCTGTTGGATGATTTAATGCTGGGGATCAGGCATCTTGAGGAAACTGTTGGAGGATATAAGAAATTTACCTATGTGGTGCGGCCTGACTTCCCACAGCCACCCTTTTACCAGGAGTATTTCAAAATGTGGGGGCTGGACGCACCAGAATAAAAAATTTATGAAGCTAAAAGATTAAAGACCGTTGGCACTGATAAATATTTAATTCTATAGAAAGATCATGAAAAAGGTCATCTGTCACCAGGGACGGCAGATGACCTCTATTATAGATTTTCTCCTGGACAATAACAGGATATTTTAACCTTGCACATCCTTTGTCCTAAGCGAATAGTTGGCGATAATTCCTTTATAAGGAAAATAGCTCTACAACTAAAAAAATTATCAACACAAATAACTGGGATTTTCTACCCACATTCTTCTGATGTCCTTTTCCGTTAAACCGTTTTCGAGCAAACCACGAATAAATATCTCAATCCCTTCCACCGGGGAGGGATTCCCCATTTGTCCCAGGTCAGAAGATAGTATACAATGTTCTGGCCCCAAGTATTTTATTCCAAAAGCCGTTTCTTTTATTGAACTAGCTAACAAAGGTGGCAGATGATAGTTATAACATTTTTCCAGGAATACCCCTTTTTGTGCCATTTTTTTCTGCACATCCAACGGTACAGCTATAAAGTTTATATCGGGATGAGTTGCAACTATTTTTATGCTTTTATAATCTTGAGCCTCATCCACTATCTTTAAAATCTCATCCAAGCCCAAATGTCCGGTTGCCAGTACAGCATCATATTGTGCTACCAGTTCAATTATCTGCCTGACTTCTGTCTTTATTTTGCCGTCACTATCTACTATAGTTATCCCTTCTCCTTTTCCCTCCAAGGGAAACCCTATTTTTTTTCCTTCAGGTCCGTTAAAAAATGTAAGGTGGTTTCTGGCGCTTACAGTTGGCATCCAAACAAAACGTCCGCCCATCTTAAGTGAAGTCTCCACGGCATCAACGTTAAGCCCTCCTACTGAGAGGTTAAGACAAATTCCACCGTAGACTTTTACTCCAGTAACCTTTTCTGCCAAATAAGCCCTGCCGGTGGTACAACTTTCGTGTGCTTTAATAACAATACCTTTCATACCTGCCTTGCCTGCAAGTTGAGCTAATTCTATGTCATCAAAAGGTCTCTTAATTATACTCGGGGCAGAATGGATATGAGTATCAATACCTCCTTTAAGCATCAGAGCTTTAAGGTCCCTCCTTTATATCTTTTTTATCTTTTAAAAGCAACAACTATACTAAAAGCAAAATTAATAACAAAGAGTTAATAATCTATATGGACGAAAGCCTCCACCCCGGCGCGGTCTGCCGGATTAAACTGCCATTGCGCCAAAAGCTCCTTTGTGACATATTCCAATCTCTTCTGGAGTTGTAAAAGAAACCATTTTCAGTGTCTTGCAAAGTTTTCCACGGGAAGTACGACCGAAACAGCAATGACCCATACCCAGGCTTCTTGAAGTTCATGATATTCTTTATCCTCCTTTTATATCGTTCTCTGTTCTCGAAAATTTCTTAAATACCTCCTTCATAAAGAAGACGTCAATACTTGGTAAAAAGTTTTAATCTTAAGTTGACAACTCTGCATGGTTAAGATTAACATGGATACAAATACCAAAATGGTATTATGCTGGTAACAATACAACTCAGTTGAATAAACGGGGCGTCCAGGGGCAACCAGGGCGCTATTGGCCTGCTCAGCTTGGAGATAAATGGGAGGGATTACTGCTATCAAAAGGGCAATTAACGCTTTGGAAAAAGTATGTCTTAGGATTAGCCAGGGGGCGCCGTCTGAAAAACGATTTTTGAGTGGCTTTATTATGCTGTTGCCGATAGGGATATGGCTTATACCGTTATTCGGTCTGTATGCAGGGGTCTTTACAACCACGGAATCTGCCGCGGTAGGTGTTTTGGCCGCTTTCATAATGGCTGCGTCATGGACTCCGGTATGGGGGCGTTCCATAGCATCGGTAGTAAAAAATTCATTATCACAAACGTTGCATACCACGTCCATGGTGGGATTGATTTTCATAGGCACTGTTATTTTTCATCGTTTTATCAATTTAACAGCTTTACCTGTGACGCTGGCCAATTTCGTAACTGCCCCGACCTTATCCCCCGTAATCATTCTGGTTATCCTTTGCCTGGTTTATGTTCTGCTGGTTTACTTTTTAGAACCGCTAACCGTGATAGTAATCGGTTTACCGTAAAAGTGTTCAGGCATTTCCGGCCCAATATATTTCTAAACATGGAAATATGTTGAAAACTATAGTATAATAAAAAACAGTTGGAACCCTTGGCGGGACCAAATTTAAAAGATAATATAAAAAAATAAAGGAGGATTTTTAGTCATGTTAAAAAAATCGATTATTCTATTGCTTTGTCTGATGCTGGTTATGCCCACATCGGTCCTGGCGGAGGGTGACCTGCGCGGTCCTGGCGGAGGGTGACCTGCCCGTTTTGGAAAAGCCTGTGAGTTTGACAGTTCGTTACGGCGGGAACAATGACCTGATACTTCGCTTGACTCAACCCAACAGTATAATGGAATAC
>CZCB01011858.1_pt1 | contig 10283 bp, 10 predicted proteins | sample 591991 | NCBI WGS metagenome assembly CZCB01 (sample SAMEA3556809, study PRJEB10932) | anaerobic digester metagenome | reverse complement strand
GCTCCAAGGCTTGATGGCCATATAATAGTATACACCAACAACAAACAATATCGTGACGATAGCCGTGCAAATAGAAAATACCTATCCGGAAGGGAGTGATATTATGATGACTTTAGCTGAAAAGCTCAAAGAAGAAGGCTTGAAAGAAGGCTTGAAAGAAGGGCTAGAAAAGGGACTAGAAAAAGGAAAAAGAGAGGAAAGACTAAGTACCGCAATAAAACTCTTAACCAAAAAGTTAGGACCTTTACCAGGAGAAATCAAATCTAAAATATCAAAGTTAGACTTAGTGACTCTAGAGATTATAATAGATGACATCTTTGAATATGAGAACTTGGAAGATGTCAAAAAATATATTAATTAATTTTAGCACACGATATTAACCTTAGTTATTATAAAATATTTTAAAACCAAAAAAGGATTTAATATCTATCTAGTAGAATATATTAAAGATGTATTGTTTAACTAAAAAATCTGGAGGGAAAATTAATGTTATCTAGGAAGATAGGAAATAAGTTTTTAATTGCTTTACTTATCATGCTTTTAGTAGCACCTACGGCTTTTGCCGGAGAACAGGTCAAGTTGATTTTTAACGGCAAGGAATATCAGGCAGATATTACTTTAAAGGATGGTGTTACTTACGTACCTGCTGCAGCTCTTAATAAAATTCCAGGTTTAGAAGTAGGAAACGATCCAATCGTTCCAATTCGAAAATTATTTGAAAGTCAAGGTGGAGTGGTATCCTGGGATAATGATAATAATCAGGTAATCGTATCTTGGAGGGAAAAAGCAGGAGATTTTACGGCAGACGAGCTAGTTATAAAGTATTCTGAAAGCCTTAAAGAGACTAATACTTACAAGATGAAAGGCAGCTATCAGCTTGAGTTTGGAGTTGAAGGAGTTCAGGATTTAATTGAAATTCCGAATATGCCAAAAATGGAAGCTACAATTGAAGGAATTTTTCAATACGAACCAATGGCCATGTATATAAAGCAAACCATGAATATGCCTTTGGATGAGCTGGAGGAGTTGGGGCTTAGTCCAGAAGAATTGGAAGCAGAAGGCCTTGGTGAAGAGATGGTTACAGAGATTGTTTGGCTGGACAATGCTATTTATCAGAAGAACCCCGGGTTTGACCAGTGGATAGTTCAGGATTTGGCTGAGGTAGAGGGGATGCCTGATATTAATGAGTTAATGCAAATTACCCCTCAACAATCTATGGAAATGATGAATAAGGCCGGTGTTATTAATGTATTCGGTGAAGATGTAGAAAAAGATGGTAAAAAATATTACACCATTAAAAATTATATTGATGCTGATAGCTTTAAGAGTTTAATAGAAGAAACTCTGAACAATTTTGATATAACAGCATTTATAGAAGCCGCCGGTGCACAATCGGATACGGATGCACAGGAAGCTGAAGATTTTAATAAAATGTTTAAAAAGGTATTCGAGATTATTCTTAATAATATCAATACCGAATACTATATCAATACCTTAATTAATAAAGAAACCTTATTACCCGATTACATGAATTTCGATTTAAATATGCAAATAGACCTTAAACCATTGATAGAGATAATAGCAGCAATGGAAGAAGTAGATGAAACTGAAGAATTATCGGAAATTCTGGAAATGCCGATAAGTCTTGAATTAAAGATGAAAGGCGACTATCAATTGTATGATTACGGAGCCGACCTTAAGCTTCCTGATTTAAGCAATACCATTAGCCAAGAAGAATATATACAACAGTTAATGGAGTTAATGGAGCAAGCAGAGCAAGATTAAGGGCTAGGCACTCAATTGTTTATTTAACTTGTAAACATATGAATTTTAACTAAGCCAAAAAGTCTTAATATTAACCTAGACTTTTTGGCTTTTTTGTTATTGAAGAATTCAGAGTCAATGATTATTCTTATAATTTTTCTCAATATGATTAGTGGAAATTTGATTATTATATAACATATTAATCAGTAAGCACGCTATACAACATACGCCACCACGAGGCGGTATTAAGCTGTCATCCTGAGCGGTAGCGAAGGATCTTTCGTTGAAATAGCCTTAAAGATTCTTTGTTCTGCTACGCATCACTCGGAATGACAGAGGCACTGCCTTGATCCAGCCGAAGGATAAATTCGATCTGCTTAGATGACAGGAATCCTCTTTCCTATGATATTAATTCTATAAAACTCTTTAAATAGTTACTTTTTGCGTATGCCATCTTTACCTGGTAGAGAAGAAATAATGTCTTAAATCTGGTATCCTAATTATATAGAAGTTTGGGAGTGAGCAATATGTTAGATAAAAAATACACCTCTTTAAGTAAAGACCATAGCTCATGCCTTAAGACATGCTCCACAAGATTACGGCTTGGTCTTAGATGAAGGCGGATGGGTAGATATTGATTTGTTTTTGGAAGGCTTGAGGAAGCACTCAAAAAACTTTGAAAATGTGACGATACATGATTTAGAAAAAGTTATCGAAGGTTCGGATAAAAGGCGGTTTGAAATAAAAAATGGGAAAATAAGGGCGACATATGGGCACTCACTGCCGTCTAAAATAAAAAAACAGCTGACTGTGCCTCCTGAAATTTTATATCACGGTACAACGCCTAAGGCGGCAGAAAGCATATTAATGACCGGGCTAAAGCCTTGCGGCAGGCAGTATGTGCATCTTTCCGTTGATATAAAGTCGGCTTATAAAGTGGGTCGACGCAGGACAAAAGAGCCTGTAATTTTAGAAGTGATGGCACAAGATGCTTATAATGCAGGAATTAATTTTTATAAAGAAGATGGCGGAATATGGCTTAGCGATGCGATACCGGCTAAATTTATTAAAGCTTAAAAATAAGCCAGGGGAGAAACCGCCCGATTGAGACTTGTGGAGATAGTAAGCTGCGAGGCTGATGAAGCAAGAATCTCCTACCTCTAAATGAAGTGAAAGTGAAAGGTTCATGCAGTGTTTTTGCCATTTCGTTCGTCTAATATATGAAGCGGCTTCAAAAAAGATAGAAGGGAGCGAGAATGGTGATTGGTAAAATAGATTTTTACCGATAGAAAGGAGTAGAGAAATGATCGATGAAATAAGTTTTAAACGAGCCAAAAACAAAGATGCAGAAAGTTTCTATAAACTGTTAGAACCTATAAAAGACCGGCTGTATAGAACGGCTTTCATGTATATGAAAAATGAAGATGATGCTTTAGACTGTGTCCACGATTCTATCGTGAAAGCCATACAATCCATTGATAGCTTAAGAGAACCACATTATTTTAATACATGGATTACCCGCATAACTATAAACACCTGCAAGGACAATCTGAGAAAAAGTAAAAATACCATATCCCAGGACACAACTGAATTTGAAGGCATATTAGCCCATAATGATGGGGATATAGAAGAGAACATAGATTTACATAGGGCGCTTGATAATTTAAAGGACGATGAAAAGGAATTGATTGCAATGCGATATATGGAGGATATGAGTATAAAGGATATTGCAAAAACAGTCCATTCACCCATGGGAAAATAAATGAAAATGCTACTAAGCTCATTATAACTCCTAAGGTCGAATTTGAAGTATTAGGTTAAGATGAGCACCGCATAATTGGCCCCTCGATTCTTGAAAGTGATGAAAAAGAAGTATTAGACTACTTAAAGAAGAAAGGAACATTGCCAAAAGAGGTATTCTTAGAAGATATAGTTGTAGATTTGAAGTTAAATCAGTAAGCAATAGCGAAAAGAGAAGTCTACTTCTTTCTAGAAACCGATACTTTTAAACTCGCCCTAGTGGCGAGCTTTTTACAATAATCAAAAAGTTTAATTTAATTTTTTCTCCCGTTCTTATAGGCAGGTATGATAGATATAGTTTTTCTAAAAAACCTAAAATTACTTGACGCGATCCAAATATTTGTGTGACATTGACCGTATATTTTTTGGATGATATAATAAAAGTGTTGATACAGCAGGGAAAATACTTAGATACTTAACAAATTTGTCGCAATATACGCCCTAGTATTTATTTAAAAATTACTTAGGGAGGTATGTTTAATGACTCAGTATCATGAATCTGTGGACAAGTTAAGCAGTCATACCCTTAATATCTCAAGAGCGTTAAACAGTTTAAAAGAAGAAATAGAAGCCATAGATTGGTATAATCAGAGAGTTGATGCATCGGATGACGCAGAGTTAAAGGCTATAATGGCACATAATAGGGACGAGGAAATCGAACATGCAGCTATGCTGCTCGAATGGCTCAGAAGAAATATGGATAATTGGGATGGAGAACTCAAGGATTATTTATTTACCACAGGCTCTATTACAGAACTTGAAGGCCAAGCGGCTGATGAAGAAGAAGCAGGGCCTAGCTTAAATATCGGAGATTTAAAATAAGAGGGGGTATGAGTATATGTTTAACAGGGAACAGGCACCTATAAGTAAAAAGGCGTGGGAAGAAATAGACGAAAGGGCAAAAGAGGTTTTAAAATCATATTTGTCCGCAAGAAAGGTTTTTAAGGTAAATGGTCCTTACGGTTTGGACTTTAATGTAATTTCAGAGGGAAGATTAGCGGATATTGTTGAGGGTGGAGGAGTTTCCTACGGAACCTATAAGGTTCAGCCTTTGACAGAAGTCAAAGTTGAATTTGAAATGGACAGGTGCGAGCTAGATAATGTGGAACGCGGAGCGGCAGATGTTGATTATGAGCCGCTGGAGAAGGCAGCAGAAAGCATCGCACTATTTGAAGAAAATGCTGTATTTAACGGTTTAGAAAAAGCCCTAATCCCCGGCATAAAAAATTCTGTAGAACATGAAACGATACTTTTAGGAAAAGACCAGACAGCTATAATTAAGGCACTATCTGAAGGCATCATTACCCTTAGAAAATCGTACCAGGAAGGCCCCTTTGATCTTGTGGTAAATGACAAGGCATATACAAGAATCTTGTCGGCAGAGGGAGCATATCCCCTTGATGAAAAAATAGAGGATTTAATCGGTGGCAAGATAATATTCAACCATGTCATTGACGGCGCATACTTGCTGCCTCATGACCATGATGATTTAGAACTTACAATTGGACAAGACTTTGCAATAGGATATAAATGCCATACAGCCGATAAAGTGAAACTGTTCATCAAGGAATCTTTCACTTTCAGAGTGCTGGATCCAACCTTGATAGTTAAATTTAATCTAGATTAAATAATTTAGGCAGGAGAATAAAATCTCCTGCCTTTAGTGTGTCAGAGCCCTTATTCTATATCAAATAATTTACCAGGATTTAGTATCATGTTGGGATCGAAGGCTTTCTTTATGCGCTTCATCAGTTCGATTTCCGTATCCTTTAGCACAAGAGGCATGTAGGCTTTTCTCTTATGACCTATGCCGTGTTCACCGCTTATAGTGCCTCCGAGCTCTCCTACAATCTTATACATTTCCGGTAAGAGTTTATTTAAGGTGTCATACCATTTATCCAGTGACCACTCTGGGTCTTTGACAGGTGTTACGTGCAGGTTCCCGTCGCCTGCGTGGCCGTAGCATGGAATAGATACATTGTATTTTGCCTGAAGTTCTGCCAGCCTATCCATAAATGTTGGTATCTCAGATATTGGCACGACAATGTCTTCAAGGCTTTGATGGGGGCTTACAAGTTTCCACGCTTCGGCAATGTTTCGCCTTATCCTCCATACTCTTTCAATGGTTGTGGCGTTGTCGGCTACATAGACTTCTATAGCTCCGTTTTGCATGCAAAGCTCCCCAATGGTTTCATACTGTGATTCGATTATATCCATGTTATCGCCATCCAGCTCGATGAGGAGCATGGCTTTTGCACTCTGATAAGGGAGTTTTTCGTTTAAGTATTCGCATGATGTCTTAAATGACAGTTCATCCATAAACTCTATGGAAGTAGGTATTATTTTACCATTTGTCATTATTATGGGAACTATGTCGATTGCTTCCTTTACGCTGTTAAACAGCACTAAAAGGTCTGCTGTTGCAACGGGCATCGGCTGAAGTTTTACTATTATCTTGGTAAATATACCCAAGGTGCCCTCTGAGCCAACCATTAGATGCAGCAGGTTGTAGCCTGTAACATCCTTTACTCTCTTGCCGCCTAAGTTTATGATATCTCCTTCCGGTGTTACCATTTCAAGTCCCATGATATATCTTGCCGTAACACCATACTTTATGGCTTTGCCGCCACCGGCGTTTTCAGCCACGTTTCCGCCCACATAGCATGTTTCTACGCTCATGGGGTAGCCTGCATAGTAGAGACCGTATTCCTTTACAACATTGTTTATTTCATTTGTAACAACACCGGGTTCAACGACAGCCATCAGGTTTTGGGTGTCGATTTCCAAAATTCTGTTCATTTTTTCTACAGATAGGACTATGCCTCCATAGACGGGAACAGCGCCGCCGGAAAGTCCGCTGCCTGCTCCTCTTGGTGTCACGGGTATCTTATATTTATTTGCAAGCTTTACTATCTTTGAAATCTGCTCAGTAGAAGTTGGTTTTACTACTACATCAGGCATGTGTGCATAATGTTTTTCTGCTACTTCATCATGAGAGTATGCTTCCATTGCTTCTGCATCATCATATATGACATTTCTTTCGCCTGCTATCTGTTTTAGCTCATCCACAATCTGTGGAGTTACACTATTATATTTCATTCTTTGCCACCTCCAGCCTTTCTATAAGTGCGGGCACTAATTCGGTTACATCTGCTACAATACCTAAATCAGACACTCTGAATATCTGGGCATCCGGATCTTTGTTGACAGCTATTATTGTGTCGGATGTCTGCATGCCTGCCAAATGCTGTATTGCCCCGGATATACCAAGAGCTATATAAAGTTTTGGATTTACTGTCTTACCGCTTAAACCTACTTGGTGGGGATACCCTATCCATCCTCTGTCTACAACATCCCTAGAGCCTCCTACCGCTCCACCTAAAAGTTCTGCCAGCTTGTAGACTATCTTAAAGTTTTCTGCCTTGCCTATGCCCCTGCCTCCGGATACGACAACATCAGCGTCTTGTATAGTGCCGCCTTGTGTCTCATCTTTTATAAAGTCTAGTCTTGCGGTTGGAAGGTCCTCTTGTGTAAGCTGTATATCTACATTTACTATTTCACCCTGCCTTTGCCCATCCATAATAGGCGCAGGTCTGGTAGAATGAGGTCTTACTGTCGCCATCTGAGGCCGTGTAGCCGTCTTTATAGTTGCCATAATATTGCCTCCTATGGCAGGCCTTGTCTGTAGTAAATTGCCTTCTTCATCGATATCAAGGCCGGTGCAATCAGCAGTAAGTCCTGTTCTTAACCTTACAGCGGTATAGGGCATGAGTGTACGTCCTTGAGTTGTAGCAGGCGCGATGATGATTTCAGGTGTGTATTCTTTTACAAGCTGGGTGAGCACTTTCGAATAAGGTTCCACTAAAAAATCTTTAAGCTTGGGACTATCTACATAGTATACCTTATCTGCCCCTCTTTGGATTAGCTCCTGTTTATCCTCATCTGGTATCTTGTGCCCGATTAAGACAGCAGATACTATTGAGTTATCCAGCTTTTCCTTTAAGCCCAGAGCTCTTGTAAGAAGCTCGTGGGCAACTTCATTTACCCGCCCGCCTCTTGCCTCGGCATATATCCATATTTCCTTCAAGTCCATTCCCTCCCTTATATTATTGCCTTCTCTTTGAGAAGTTCTATTATTTCATCCATAGCCTGATTGAGGCTCTTTTCATCTTTTACTTCTATAACTTTACCTTCACGTGCTACCTTCGGGCTAAATGTTTTGACTACCCTTGTAGGTGAACCTTTAAGGCCTAAATTTTCAGGGTCTGCTTCAATATCATTTGCTGTCCACTGCTTTATTTTGAGCTTTTTAGCTTTAAGTTTCCCTGTAAGCGTAGGAAGCCTTGGGTCTGCGATTTCCTTGACTACAGTTACCAAAGCGGGCATCGGCAGATTTAGCACTTCATAGCCGCCTTCTATAAGCCTGGTGGCTTTTATATGGCCATCTTCTATCTCTACTTTGCTGGTAAATGTTGAAAGAGGCAAACCTAAAAGAGAAGCAATACCGGGTCCTACTTGAGCAGTGTCGCCGTCTGTTGCCCTTTCACCGCATAAAATCAAATCAAAGGGTTTTAATTTTTCTATTGCCTTAGAAATTGTGTAAGAGGTTGCAAATGTATCTGATCCTGCAAAGAACTTATCCGTTAGCAGTACAGCATCGTCACAGCCCATGGCGATAGCCTCTTTCAAAGCTTCCTCGGCTTTCTGAGGTCCCATGGAAACTACAATAATCTCACCGCCGTATTTTTCCTTTAGCCTTATACCTGTTTCAATAGAATAAAGGTCTAAAGGATTTATTATGCTTTCCACACCCTCCCTAACCATTGTACCGGTTTCGGGATCCATTTTAACATTGCTGGTTTCAGGAACCTGTTTGATTGGTATGATTATTCTCATACGGTTTCTCCTCCCAATTTTATTTTTTTGACACATAAACTTTCTACAAGCTTACTATTAAAACTTCTGCACCTAGTAAAAGTGCATATATCAAGCAATACAAAAGAGTAGAATTTAGTATCTGCCCCTCGTGCTTTTCAAGACCTGTGGCTGAAGCTGCTATAGCTATGCTCTGAGGGGATATCATCTTACCGGCAGAGGCTCCTGTGGCATTTGCTGCCGCAATCCAAATCGGGTCTTTGCCTATCTGCAGCGCAACCTGCTTTTGCAGTGCCCCAAAGAGTATATTAGATGAGGTGTCACTGCCTGTTACAAATGTGCCAAGTGCCCCTATCAGTGGTGCAACAAAGGGATATATGGGTCCTGCGGCATTTGCAAGTGCTATTGCAATACTTGAAATCATACCGCTGTATCCCATTATCTTAGCCATGGATACTATAGAAAGTACGGTGCCGATAGTCGGTAAAAGCTGTTTAATAGTGCGCAAAAATATGGCAAATAGCTGCTCAAGGCTTGCCTTTTGCACCAGGCCCCCTATAACGGCAGATATTAACATTAGAGTACCCGGTGTTGTAAGCCACTGGAAGGTAGCAGGCTTGCCGCCTGGTCCAAAGTAAAGCTGCATGCTGGATGCAAAGGGTGCCTTTCCCAAAAATTTCAGTGATGGTATAAGGTTTATACTCATAATCAGTATAAAAAGGACGATATAAGGCATCCATGCAGCGGCAAGGCCTACACTTTTATCTGCGTCAATTGAAATATTTGCTTGGTTTGTTGCCTGGCTTTCACCGGGGAAAAGCCATATATTATTAAGTGGAAATATTCTGACATATATTATTGTACCCACCAATGATGCAAGTGAGCCTATGATGGCTGCTACTTCAGGGCCGATATATACGGCAGTTATGGTTTGAAACAGGGCAAAGAGTACACCGCTTACTAAGCATGCACCAAATACGTCTTTTAAACTTTTAAAAGATTTTGTAAGTAAGAGGACAAGTGCGAATGGAAGTATGATAATGAAAATAATAAGTTGATATGCAACGCTTGCTGTAACAGCTGCAAGGTTAAGTTCTGCCACCTGAGCAAGAGTTATAACCGGTATGCCTACACCGCCAAAGGCTACCGGCACCGTATTTGCAACAAGGCAAATTATTGCTGCAAAAATCGGGTCAAATCCTATACCTGCCAAAAGACTTGCAGGTATTGCAACTGCCGTGCCAAAACCTGCGGCAGCTTCAAGAAAACCTCCAAACGAGAAAGCGAGTACCAGGGCTTGGATTCTCCTGTCGGGGGATATTTTAGCAAGGGTTGCTTTAATAGTGTCCATACCGCCGGTTTCTACGGTGACATTGTATGTATACATAGCTGCGATGATAACCCATAGTATTGGCCAAAAGCCGGTAAGAATTCCTTCAACTACAGACTGCAGCACAAAGATACCCGGCATTTGCCATGCGGTAAGTGCGATGATTGCAGTTAGGACAAGTGAAGTAAAACACACCTTATAAGAAGGGAGTTTTAACCATCCAAGACCCAACAGTAAAAATAAAAGCGGAAGAAAAGCTATAAGGCTGGAAAGAAAAAGACTTGAAAAAGGAGATGTCAAGGGCTCCCACATTTTTAAAACCTCCTGTCAAAATATTTTAGCCTATATAAACATTTCTTACTATTTAATTATATTATACTATTATACTGGTCAGACCGCAAGAGGAAAATAAAAAATATTTTGATAAATCTTTCACAATCTCTTTAGCTTTTCTTCGACAAAATCTATATGCATCTCCATTTCTCGGGCGGCAGCTTGACCATCTTTGTTTTTT
>CZCB01011061.1_pt1 | contig 10288 bp, 11 predicted proteins | sample 591991 | NCBI WGS metagenome assembly CZCB01 (sample SAMEA3556809, study PRJEB10932) | anaerobic digester metagenome | reverse complement strand
CCTATTATATTCATGGCCTCGGCCACGTTTACCCTGGGCCTTCTTTTATCTATAATAGCCAAGGGCGCATTGAGCTTATGGGCAAAGTTTCTTGCCCTGGTAACACTGCCAAGATCCGGAGCCACTACCACCGTCTCGTCCCCTGTAAAACCTCTGTCTATGTACTCCCTGGCAAAGAGAGGCATGCTGTACAGGTTGTCCACCGGGATGTTAAAAAAGCCCTGTATCTGGCCCGCATGCAGATCCATGGTCAGCACCCGGTGGGCGCCGGCAGTGGTGAGCAGGTCTGCCACCAGCTTGGCTGTGATGGGATCCCTGGCCTTTACCTTCCGATCCTGCCTGGAATAGCCGTAATAGGGAATAACGGCTGTTATCTGGGCTGCTGAGGCTCTTTTAAAAGCATCTATCATAATCAGAAGTTCCATCAGATGGGTGTTGACCGGTGAACAGGTAGACTGGATTACAAATACATCCGACCCTCTGACGGTTTCATATATGTTCATGGATATTTCGCCATCGCTGAACTTGGTTACCCTGGCATTGCCCAAGGGAACTCCCAGATACTTGGTAATCTCCTTTGCCAGCTCCACATTGGAATTGGCAGCAAATATCTTTATGTTTCTGCCATGATGGGTATTCATTTGTTATCCTCCGACTTGCTCTGTGCTTCAGCTTGCTTCCGGGCCCGCCTGTCAACCCAGCCTTCCTTGTTAAGCTGCCTGGCTCTGGCAATGGCCAGGGCTCTTGCAGGAACCTTGTCGGTTATGGTGGAGCCGGCGGCAATATAGGCGTGGTCTTCCACCTCAACCGGCGCAATAAGGTTTACATTGCAGCCGATAAAAGCATGGTCTCCCACTACTACTCTGTGCTTGCTGATGCCGTCATAATTGACAAAGACCACACCGCAGCCCACGTTGATACCCTTGCCCAGCTGGGCATCGCCAATATAGGTTAGATGGGATACCTTGGTTCCGTCGCCAATGATGGATTTTTTAATCTCCACGAAATCGCCGATTCTGGCCTTGCGCCCTATCTCGCTGCCGGGCCGGATATAGGCATAGGGACCTACGGTGGTCTCATCCCCTATGCTGCTTTCCAGGATTACGGATGATTGGAGAATAACCCTGTCTCCTACCCTGGCATGGTTTAAACGGTTATTGGGGTACAAGGTGCATCCCTTGCCTATAACCGTATTCCCTTCCAGCACATTGCCGGGATATATGATGGTGTCCTGCCCGATCTTAACTTCAGGACCGATATAGGTCTGGGCCGGATCTATAATGGTAACTCCGTTTCGCATGTGCCCGTAGTTTATTCTCTTCCGCATAATGCTTCCGGCTTCGGCCAAGGTTATGCGGTCTGTTACAAAAAAGGATTCTTTCGGATCTTCCGGAATAAAGATATCCTTACCAGCCTTCTCCGAAGACAGGTTCCATAAATCCAGCTCATAACTAAGGGTTTGCTTCAATTGTTCCCGATACAGCTTTAAAGATTCCAGCAGCCACTCAGAACGAATGCAGAAAACGGTGTTCTGGGCATGGCTTGGTTCATCGGGCTTTGTACCCAATGCAGCCAGGTTCAGCCGGCGGCTGCCGGCAAAGTCAGCCATTTGCTGCAAGGTGGAAGTGGTGACCAGGGGCAGATTGCCCGGAAGAAGAATCAGATATTCGGTAGCTGCTCCAATTTCTGCTATAGTTTGCAGATATGTATAAGCTGAAATACTTTCATCAGGCAATGGATGAATTCTGCAGCTTTCATTTAAGTGTTCCCCTATGCTGCCGGATCCGTCTGCTGTTATAACAACCGGCCGGACCAGCCTTTCTGCTGCTTTGACTGCAAAACTGAGCATGCTTCCGCCGCATACGGAATGCAGCACCAGGGGCATCTCTGAATGCATTTCATTATTATGACAATCCAAGGCTGATATGACAACGGATAATGATTTTTCCATACATATTTCTCCTTAAGCGGAAAATTTAAATCCCATCACATTATATCATTATCCAAATGCATAATCAAAAATGTCATTTATAAAATTTATAAAGGCAAGAAAAAAGCTTTAAAGGAGAGTTTCCTCTCCTTTAAAGCTTACTCATCACCCAAACTGTTGTACTTTTCCAATACGATGTTCTGCAACTTTTCCCTTGTTTCGGAATTGATTGGGTGGGCTATATCCCGATATTCCCCGTCAGGGGTCTTTCGGCTGGGCATGGCTATGAACAATCCGCTCTGCCCCTCGATTACCTTGATGTCATGTACCACAAAGGAGTCATCAAAGGTAACGGAAGCCACTGCCCTCATTTTGCCCTCACTCTGAATCTTTCTGATGCGGACATCAGTAATGGTCACCCCAGTTCACCACCTTCCAGCAAATAGCAAGCCGAAATATTCCTTATTTTCATATTCGCCAAAAAAATGTATACTCCTTCTATTTTTTAGAAAAATTATACTGAATTTGCATAAAGCCATGGGGAAGGTGACAATTTAATTCTTTTTTCCTCCTCATCCACCTCTTCCAATATCATTAAGGAAGCATAATCGGTGACCATTTTGTTCCGGGGCTCTTTTGTGGCTATTACCACTCCGATGCCGGCAACCTCCACATTGAATTCCTTCAGCAGCTGAACCATGCCCCGGGCAGTTCCGCCGCCCTTCATGAAGTCGTCAACGATGAGGGCGCGGGTGCCTTCCTTTATGCTGCGTTTGGGAAGAGACATGGTCTGAATCCTGCGGGAAGAAGCTGCCACATAATTGATACTGACCGAGGGGCCTTCAGTTATCTGCCCGTCACGGGTTGCGGCCACAAGCGGGCAGCCCAGGGCAAAGGCAGTCATCACCGCCACCGGAATGCCCTTGGTTTCCATGGTAAGCACAAAATCCGGCTTGGCACTCAAAAACCTGGATGCCAGGATTCCGCCTATGCGGATCAGCTGCTGGGGATCGAAGAGAATATCGCTCATATAAAGAAAGCCGCCCGGCAGGATACGGCTGGGATCTGTAAGTTTATCACATAAACTGCGTATGTATTCTTCAGTACTCTCCTTTTCTGCTGCCGGCACAAACTTAACTCCTCCTCCTGCACCGGCTATGGTTTCAAGATCACCTAAACGAAAAGCTGTCAAAGTATCGCGAATTATGCCAATATCTTCACAAACTGTGGACTTGGCTGACTGGAATAAATCGCTGAAATACTGGAGAGTAAAGATTTGATTGGGATGGCTGCACAGAATGCGGGTCATAGCGGCAATCCGCTCATTTCTCTTGATTTTCAGACAAATCAACCCCTGTCAAAGTATAAATTCCTTGGTTTTATTATAACACATATTTATATTAATCCGAACATTATTTCAAGATTTTATTAAAAAATTTGATTAAAATTTGACAATTTAAAGGCAAGAAAAAACAGCTTGCGCTGTTTTTTGCTGCCTGCGTATAGAATAAAGATTTGTGATTATTTCAGGACTGATCAGCTGCTTCTTTGGACAGGGCAAACATTATCTCTCCCTCGGCTGCTGTTTCGCCGTCAACAGAGGCCTTAACAGCCGCCTTGCCCATTATGCTTCTGAGCTTTAACACCTTAACCTCCAGGTCCAGCCTGTCGCCGGGGATTACCTGCCTGCGAAAGCGCACGCCGTCAATGCCGGTGAAAAAGGCAAGCCTGCCCTTATGCTCTTCCAGGCCCAGGATCACGGCTGCTCCAAGCTGAGCCAGGGCTTCTATTATAAGCACCCCCGGCATAACCGGATAGGCGGGAAAATGCCCCTGGAAGAAAGGTTCATTTATGGTTACATTTTTATACCCCTTGGCATATTCCCCGGGAACTATTTCCGTTACCCGGTCCACCAGCAGAAAGGGATATCTGTGAGGTATCCGCCTGATAATTTCCCTAATATCCAAAGCCATTTTATACTCCTGATCAGTTATATACCATTAATAATATACCGGCACGCCTTTGCGATGCTCGAAGACGGAGGTTTTGGTAAACTCATCCAATGATTCCAGAACCCTGCCGGTGCCAAGGGCTACGCAGGAAATGGCGTCTTCCGCCAGGTAAACGGCAATTTTGGTGCGCTCCTGCAGCAGCTTGTCGAAGGCGTATAGCAGGGCCCCGCCGCCGGTTAAGCAAATGCCGTGTTCGCTGACATCGGAGGCCAGTTCGGGAGGAGTGCGTTCCAATACCGAGTGCACGCAGTCTATAATAGCCTCCAAAGGCTCCTCCAGGGCTTCTATCATTTCATCTGAGGAAACCCTTACCGTTTTCGGCAGCCCGGAAACCAGGTTGCGGCCGGTAATGTCCATATAAACCTGCTCTTTTCTCGGATAGGCCGACCCTATGTTAATCTTCATCTGCTCTGCAGTACGGTCTCCAATCAGCAGGTTATACTTCTTGCGCATATACTTTATGATAGCTTCATCAAAATCATTGCCGGCAATCCGGATGGTTTCAGACAGAACCGCTCCGCCCAAGGAGATAACAGCCACATCGGTTGTGCCGCCGCCCACATCTACCACCATATTGCCCCTGGCCTTGGAAATATCCAGGCCGGCACCTATGGCGGCTGCTATAGGTTCTTCTATAAGGAATATTCTGCCTGCTCCTGCTTCGGCTGCAGCGTCCAGTACGGCGCGTTTTTCAACCTCGGTAACCCCGCTGGGTACACAGATTACAACCCGGGGCTTGCCGAACATACGCTTGCCCACAGCCTTATTCAGGAAGTATTTGAGCATTTTTTCCGTTATCTCATAGTCGGAAATTACTCCCCCTGACAGGGGCCTTTTGGCCACGATGTTGCCGGGAGTTCTGCCCAGCATGGATCGGGCTTCCTCGCCAACAGCCAAAATTTCGCCGGTGTTTTTATCGATGGAAATAACAGAAGGCTCTTTCAGAACAATTCCTTTGCCTTTTACATATACCAGTACGCTGGCAGTTCCCAAGTCTATTCCCAAATCTCTGAACCCTAACAAAAAAACCTCACCTTTCCCTAGACAAATCAATTTTACTATTCGAGCTTTTTACCAAAATTCCTTCTTTTTGCTAAAGAAAAACATGGCTTACCGTCAAATTCGGTCAAACCATGCTCCAATCAATATATTTGGCCTATTATCCGGCTTTTTTTATTGCAAGGTTATCGTTGGTTAAAAAGCCTGTTATTCCGATAAAGCAGATGATTTATATTTAATGCGGGTGGCTAAGCCGCCTCTTATGTGCCTCTCTGCCTTGTTTTTATTAAGTACTTTCCTTACCTCTTCTGCTATGCTGGGGTTTATTCTGGGAAGGCGTTCCGACACATCCTTATGTACTGTGCTTTTGCTGACCTTGAACACCTTTGCTGCTTCCCGGACGGTAGCCTTCGTTTCGATAATGTAATGTGCAATTTCTAATGCCCTTTCTTCAATATAATCTTTCAAAATCCAATCCCCCCTAACAATAGCAGCTCCGGATTATTCCGGTTCTGCGGCTCTATACATTAAATGCTTATGCAAAAGGGGGGAAATATAGAATGAAATTGGACCTATTCTATTCAAATTTTAGATATTTGGCCGGATCCTGGTGCTTGCCGTCAAGCAGAACTTCAAAGTGGACATGGGCATCATCCAGTATTTCAAAGGCAGCCGTGCGGCCTATGCCGCTTATAACCTGGCCTTGCTGCACCTGCTGGCCTTCCCTTACCATATCCCCGGTGGACAGGCCCATGTATACGGTTTTTAAATTATTGTCATGGGACAGGGTAATAACAATGCCCCTTAAGGAATCCTCCTCTATTGATTCAACTACGCCGTCCAGTGCCGCTCTGACTTCTCCGCCCAGAGGGCCTGCTATGTCTATTCCTGGGTGTGTGGTCCATTCCCTCAAGGTGGGTGAGTAAACCAGTTGGTCAATGAAGCAGGGCCTTATTACTTCACCATCTGCCGGCATTGTCATTTCGTAAGGTTCTTCATTTGACGCCCCGGCTGAAGCCGGAACATCTTCTTTTGTATCCTCTTTGGTATCTTCATCCGTGTTTTCTTCCGTTACCTGCCCGGGATCTTCTGTTTTTACTGAACCTTGGCCCACGGGCGCCTGAGCCGCTTCTCCCTTTGCTTCTTTATCTGTTTCATCCATCACTTCAGCTCTTGTGTCACTTTCAGCTTCGGACTTTGTCTCCTCACCTGATGTGTCAGGATCAGCTGCATCTTCTTCATCTATTATATCGGTTATGGTTAAATCAATATCATCCCCAGGGGCATTGTCTGCAAGCTCCTCTTCCGCCTGAATATCCGGAAGGTTCTGATCCTCTCCTTTGATAATCTGATCTTCCCCGCCCCGGGTAAGCAGGGCAGTTACACCGATTATACCCAGACATATTAACAAGATAATATAAAATCCAAACCTATCTATAAAGCCGACAATTTTTTTTCTCCATTTTTCTCTTCCCATTTATAAATACACCTCCACCTGTATTGTTGCCATTTTTTGGACACTTATACAGGCAGAGGCGGCTTTTTGCCTGATTAATACTATCAATTTAATAATGGTCTATTTCTACGCCCCTGTAATAATGCAGGAGTATATCCTTATAGCTGTAACCCTGCTTTGCCATATAATTTGCCCCAGACTGGCTCATACCCACACCGTGGCCGAAGCCCTTGGTTTTCATTGTAATGGTATCCTTGCCGAATATAAAGGTGATATCGGTGGAATTAAGGCCGTAGAGCAGGCGGAACTCGGTTGCCCTCAGCCTCTTTCCTCCCACGGTAATCTCCCGGATTCTGCCGCTGCCGGTATAACTGTTTATTTGTATCTGGGAGGCCAGGTTATTGGGATCAAGCCTGATGCCGTACCTGGAATAGAATTTGTCTGCAAATTCGCTGTTTTTCAGGGTTACGCTGCCTTCATACATAGGGGCATTTTCCTCCCCTGTGCTGTCTACGGTAGTATAATAGGGCAGGGAATTGGAAAACACTTCGCTTACCTCTTCGGTTTTACCGTTGCTGGTGGAGTGGTAGAACACCTCTATGGGCTTGCCCTCATAGGTCATTATCTGCCCTTTTGTTTCCTGCACTGCATGTTGTATCTTGTTCAGGTTTCCTTCAAAATTCTGCCCCCAGTTTTTGCGCATATGATCCAGGGAGATCCAGTCCTGGCAATGAGCATAGGAGCTGCAGACATCGGCCCCTGCATGCCGGCTGCACCCCTTGCCTCCGTATGCGGGCATCTGATACACGGCCAGGGTTCTGGCAGCCACCGCCTGGGCCTTCAAAGCTTCAAGCTCAAAGGAAGCTGGCATTTCACCCGCCACCACCCCTACCAGGTACTCTTCCAGGGGTATTTTCACCAGTTTCTTTTCCCAGTGGTTATACATGGCAATAACCGCTTCTTTCTGCGTATTGGGAAGGATTATAATTTCATCCCGTTCCTCCTTTTCTGCAGGTTCCGGCATGTCTGGATCTTCTCCGGGAATAAAGCGGCTGATAACAGATGTGATCAGCAGCAGTATCAGGGCTGCAATTAGAATCCCTTTAGGATTTGGCTTCATATGTCTATCCCTCATTTCTCTGAATGTACTTTACAATTCTATGAGGGAGATACTGCCATTAGAACAAAAAAAGCCCGCCATGCTCATTTATCTGCATAGGCGGGGCTTTGCTTTATAATACTCACTCTTTTGCTGCCTGCTTTCTGGTAAGGACGAGAACTATCAGCAATATACCTGCACCGATAAAGGATACGATATAGGGCCAGATCAAAGCTTCGTCTCCGGTTTTGGGAACTTCGGTCTCTTCTTCGGGAGGATCCGGAGTTTCGGCTTCTGCACCGGGTATATCTTCATCAGGCAGCTCAATTTCGTCAGGTTCTTCTTCATCCGGAGTTTCAACTTCGCCGCCAGGAACTTCCTCATCCGGGATCTCTATCTCCTCCGGCTCGTAATTATTGACGAACTCCAGGTCCAAAAGTTTTTCGGCTTCATCGCCTCTGCGGGCTATAACTGTGCTTTCCAGGCTGCCGCCCCCCGGGGCATAAGTAATATATATGGTCAGATGGAAAAGGCTGTTGTCATACTCGGCCAGTTCATTGGAGCCGGGGGTCTGAGACACAGTATAGGTGTAAATACCTTTGGAAGAGAACTGAACGGCAGGCAGAAAAGCCATGTCCTCCCCTGTGATTATTAATCTGTATTCACCATCCTCACTGCCTTCCGGCATGGGAAAAGCCGGATCATCTGCCTTAAGCACTATTTCGTAATCTTCACTGTCCTGCGGCGGAGAACCGGTAAGGGTGACCGATACCGCCGGCATGGCCACATTAATGGGCTCTGCCGCAAAAGCAACCGGCATCAGCAAGGCAAGACAGGTTATAAATATGGATATTCCGGTTATGAGTTTTGTCCGTTTTTTTCTCATTGTTTAATCCTCCCTAATTCGCAGTTTAGCGTGGCACCATCCGAGCCAGTACAGCTGTTCTGACGTCTGTAAAATCCGATGTACAGGTAGTCAAGGCCAAAATCTTGGTGCTGCCGTTGGATGTACTTAATTCATCAAACACGGCACGGTTCAGATACAAGGCGTTATCTTCAGTAAACTGCATTAATTCATCTATATCATCCTGCCAGAGTTCCGGATCAAATATTGCGTCTTCTGAGGCCAGAACACTGAGGCAGGCATAAATTTCAAGATCATATACTCTGTCGGGCAGAATCAAGGTTCCGGTCTGGTTTTCCCTGAAAAAGGCTTCATCTTTATACAGCTCCAAATCTCCGAACATCCTGCCCTTTTCCATGTAATGTCCGTACAGGAGCGAGTAATTATCGTTAAAGTTTCCATCATTCCGTGAATCTAAAAATATACTGCCAGCTAATGAGAAATTTCCATATACATCGGTGTTGATATAAGTTAAGTTGGTTTTGCCCTGGACTACAGGGTAGTCTATATTGGTATTATCCAGCGTAACCCAAGCTTTAACATCCGGGTTTATTTTAAGCAGTTCTTCAAAGGAAGCTTCAGCTTCACCTGCATCAGGTTTGTGTTTCAAAAGGTCGGCCTGAACATCGTCTGCCGCTGAGTATACACGGTTGTTGTCCCATAATGCGTAGCCGGCATATGCGCCTGCTGTGCACAGGGAAAGCACTACTGTCAGACTTACAAGGGCATTTAAGGTTTTAAGTACAATTTTGGTAATCAGCATTTTGCCTATCCCTGCCTGTCATTTACTAAGGTTATAGGGCAGCGGACGGAGCCCTGGGGCTCCATCCGTCCCTTTTAAAGGTTCAGAGGGTTAAATTCTGGCTGCACGTCTTCTTACCAGGAACATTGCCAGTCCGCCAATTGCCAGGGCCAGTATTGCAAAGTAGGGCAGGCTGTCAAGGTTTACTCCTGTTTCGATGTCTATGTCTCTATTGTTGGTTATAGTGGTTTCCTTGGAAGGTGCATCCATCTCGCCGCTTTGATTGCCGTCATATACCGGTTCATCATATTCTTCCGCTTGTGCTTCCTCAACATTATACAATACATCATAAGGGATGTTGCTTATGGTAAATTCGCTTCCGTCTTTAACAGTATACTTGATGGTGACCGCTCCGGTTTCAGGATCCTGACTGAAGCTGTCGGCACCTGGAGCCTGGATTGGATCGGCTTTCAGTTCCTTGCCTTCCTTCGGGGACAGTGTAACGGTAACTTCAAACTCATCATCGGGATCTCCAAAGTTGCCGGTTACCTGCTTTCTGACTGTCAGGCTGCCTGCATAGAACTCGTTCTTAAAGGAATCGTCTTTCAGGTTATTTTCATCAGTCAAAGTCAATACACGCAGGAACTTAGGTTCATTGCTTCCTTCTTCATAGTCAGGATTGTTGATTACGGTTACAACCAGCTTGTATTCTCCTGAGTCATAACGCATACCGGCTGTACTGCCTTCTTCCTCGGTAAGGGTATAAGTATATACTCCAACCTGGGTAAACTCAGGCAATGTCAGGTCTGCACTTCCTGAGGTTTGACCCTGGCTGAAAGTTATGGTAAACTGATTAGGGTTAAACTCCGGGGCGGGTATGGGGTTTCCGTCTCTCTCACCTGTGCCCGCTCCTATTTTGAAGGTAAAGGTTTCTGCCGGGTTTTCTGTGTCTTCATTGGCCAGTGTAAGATCCTTGTAAATTGTTACAGCTGCATTATCATCATATTCCTCCTGGGCAAAAGCTGTTGCGCCCAGACCTAACACCAAGCTTAACACCAGTATAAATGTTATAAGTTTTTTCATCTTACTTAATACCTCCTTGGATTTTATGCATTTCTTTGATTTATGTGTTTTTCATTAATGTAT
>CZCB01016945.1_pt1 | contig 10301 bp, 13 predicted proteins | sample 591991 | NCBI WGS metagenome assembly CZCB01 (sample SAMEA3556809, study PRJEB10932) | anaerobic digester metagenome | reverse complement strand
CTACCTTTCTACAAAATTCATACTAAGGCTTTCCCAAAGATGTATCCCTTTTGCTGAGTCATAACAATACATAGGGACAGTTCGATTGCTTACATAAAATGTTTTTGTTACTCTTTCTCCTTCCATTGGGTCGGGATACTCTACTGTAAAGAATGGGTTTTTAACAGCCTGTAATAGAGTGGATATTTCTGAGTCTTTTAAGGGAGGCCATTGGCAAAATAACTTTCTCTTAACAGCGATTCTATCCCTTATTAAGTCGCCTTGTGCGTTACGAGTGGCATCTTCGCTATCTAAGTCCATTATGTCAACCGAAAAGCTAGAAGGGTCTTTTATGGCCACACCATTTATTTTTAATATCATATCTCCGCCCCCTTACAGTTCAAGCGCCATATTGCCTGTTGCTTTGTTGTATTTGTTAATAGCCGATTTACTTATTCTACCTAGTTCCATTTCATTAACTCGGAAAACTATATCTCCCGATTCTCCGCTAGACCTGCCGATAACACTGCTCACTGCCTTAGCCACACCTGCTGATACAGATTCTACGATTTGGTCATTGTTGACTACTGCTGTTTTTCTTCCTATGGAACCGACTAACTCGGGGCCAGCTTCACGTGCGATGAAGAATTGACCTTCTTGGGGGAAACCGCCGTCTGCATATCTTCTCGTACCTTTTTGCATTGCAATCAATGCGCTTGTGTTCGCGCTGATGTCAACATTGGCTTTTATCTTTAAACTCAATGGGTTTTTGTTGACTTTCTTCTCAGCTTCTTCAACGATTTCCTTTAACACACTATCAAGATCCCCTGTGAACTGGTTGACAGAGAACCACTTAGGGAATATAAACCCTTCTTCAAACATATAATCTATGGAATCTCTTAGGTTGACTTCTCCTGTGTAGCCAAACTCTTTAAAGGCATCCTGTAATTCGGTTTCAAGGGGAGCGATTACATCTCTTTCAAATTGTTTGAATGTTTCAGGTACTGCTGCACTATAACCCAATAACCCTTGTAAGATACCAGCTTCTTTCCATTCCTTTTCAGCAACATAACCTATACCTGCTATACGTTTGGCTAAATCTAAATTAATCGCTCCGTGTAACAACTCTAGGTTACGTATTATTTCTCCCTCGGCTTCTTTACGATTTGCATCATTGAGCACCACAAACGCCTTGGTCATTTTTTCACGGAGTTCAGGGTCGGTTATATCTTGTAATAAGTACTCGTAGCTATCTGATATAGCTTCAAAGTATTCCTCGATTTTTCCACTAGCATTTTGGGCACTCCTTGCAATCTGTTCAATCGCTTTAGATCTGTCGGCTTCATCTTCCCAGTTTATATTTTTAAGGGTATACATTACTTCCTCGAATGATAATCTAACATCATCTAGGATAGTGGTTGTCCCATATAGTTCATCGTATTTCTTTGTTACTTTGTCAATATACTCGCTGGTAGATAGGCTACCCTCTTGCCAAGCTTTTTGATAATTCCTTATAGCTATTTGAGCCTCGGTTAATCTCTCGTCTCCTTCGTTCTTGATAAGTAGGATATCTCTAATAATATTTTCAGCAGATTCACCGACAGTTTTCTCTACATCCACAAAGGAAGTAGATAATGCGTGAATGATATTACCATAGGCTTTGTCTCTTAATAATTGAGTTTCATTAAGGATATCCCCCATAGCAACGGCGATTTTATCTAAATTCTCAACACTATCACCAGCACCGGAATTTATTACATTAAAGAGCGCTTGAATGTTGTCTTTGGATTCCTCAATGCTTTTTGCGTGTTCTTTTATCTGTTGCCCACTTTCGATAACAGGGTCAAAGCTGGCCCATATTTTTTCCATAGCCTCAGAAAAAGCATTTGAAATATCGACTATTGATGTATCACCTGTTCCTAGGACGGTGTCTATAAGTTCGCCTATTGATTTCTCAACGCCTAATTTAGCCCCTACTACAGTTATAACTACAGTGGTAGCAATCGCCATAGCCCATCCAGCAGGGCCTGTACCAAGCGTTATAAATGAAGCCCCTATACCCAAAGCAGAACCTAGTGCTGTTTTTATATAATCTATAACATCTGCTGAACCAGACACTATATTTGATAGTCCAGACACTGCCAAGGTGATTCCACCTATTGTTAGAGCTATACCTAATGTAGGAGACATTTTATTTTGAAATAGACCAAATAACCACTCTACACCTTTGGCAAATCTCCATGTTAGCAAACCTGCCCCTATGGATAAGGTGATATCTTTTATGTGGTTAAAATTGTCTTTTATATATTGAATTACAGGTTGAATTTTCTCATAGAAAGCGTCAACAAGGTCGTTGACCTGGTTTCTCATTTTCCCTAGGAAATCATAATCATATAAGCTGGGGTCGATTTCAAAACCACTCCCTATCCCACCTATACCACCTGTTCCACTGGATCGAGATAGAACATTAAGTTCATCAAAGCCCATTAGCGAGTTCTTTAATTTGCTTACTGAATCGTTAGCCTCGTCTGCCTCGTCTCTTATGGCGCCGAAATTATCACCTATTCCCGAATAATCAATTACAGGTAAGGTGAACCCTAATATATTAGCCAACGCCCTAGCAATATCAGTTAATACCACTACAAACGCTTGTAGGTAAGGTAAAATCTTCATCAAGATTGGAATTACCATATTACCTAATGCACGTTTGAATTGTACTAACTGTTGATTAAGAATACGGAAAGCATTAGCAGGAGTATGAATTTCCCTTGCAAAGTTTCCTAGTATACCTTGTTTTTCTGCTGTTTGCATAAGCTGAATATATCTTAATTGAGATTTTTCGTACTGTGTCATGGTTTCGACGTTTTGTTGAATACCATTATTCAAAGCGACTAATTTTAGTGTACTTTCGGACATGTCAAAACCCCACTCCCTCATAGGTCGTGGTTGTCCCGCTATAGCACTTTCTAATTTTCTCATAGCTACTGAATAATCAACATTGAATATTGTAGCTAAATCATAGCCTAATTGAGTGAGGTTTCTTGACATTACACTAGCTGTATCATTCATAACCCCAAAACCTGTCAACATGTTTTGGAATACTGCTTGAAAACGCATCCATTCGGAAGGGTCTATTCCAAAAGCGTCATGCACTCGTTCAGCAAACGCCAAGGCTTCATCAGAAGCGTCCTTCATTGTTACTCTGAATAAGTTCAAATTCTCAACATAGGCATTACTTTCTTGCACCCATTCACCCATCTTATGAGTTAGTTGTCTTAGTGCTACTAACGATAACCCCAGGCGTAATTTAAACCCACCGAAAGCCCTTGCGGTTTTATTAGTGCCTCTGCCTACCCTTTCGCTCTCCGACAAGAAGTCTCTCATTTGCTTAGGGAAAGACTGAAACCCTGCTGCGACCTTATTCATTTCATCAGCTAGGGGTTTCATAGCAAGGGCCACTCGCTTAATTTGAGATTCAAATTTATCCATGTTGATATTGGCTAATTCATTGGTTATATTGGGAAGTTTTTTGAGCGAGTTGACCGTTGAGTTTAATTGAGTTTTTTTAATGGTTTCTAGAGGCTTTAGGGCAGTTACTAACTTCTTAATCTTCTCAGAAGGGTCTTGGAGTTCTTGAAGGGCTTGGTTTAATTTTTTAAACTGATTAGCTACGCCATTAAGCCCCACGCCACCTCTTGTAATGGCTTTTAATTTACTTAAAGATTCGGTTAGGGAGTCTATGCCACTGACAGCCTGTTTTGAATTATCGGATATTTCTATTCTTAAATCGTCTATTGTTGGCATTTGCTCACTTCCCTTCTTTTTTAGATGGTAAATCGAGGCTCGAGGCCCATGCTTCAAACTTAGCCCTAGCTAGTTTTCTGTTAGCCTTTCTCTGTTCTTCCTTAGTTCTTTGAATTTCTTCTTCTGTGAGGTCATATGGTTTATTGGGATAAGGTTGTGGTTTCGTTCCGTTCTTCGCAAAAGCGTGTAATATGGGAGAAACCCTACATAAAGCGTCATATATGTACGCACCTTGTAACCATAATTCCTCATTCTTTTGTTTCTTTTTTATCTCGTGAGCTTTCCTGTAATATATAGGTAAGCAACAATCCCCATTCCAGTATTGGTCATATGTCATTCCTATAGCTAGGTAAAAAGGGAAGGCCTCATTAAATTGTTCAGTATAGGAAATGGGGGAGGCGTGTTCTACCAGCTCGCCTCCCAGCTCACGTTTCCCTCGCTTTCCTTTGGTTCTTCAAACAAGGCCTCTATCGGCTCGTTATACATCTCAGTTAGTTTTTGAAGTAGGTCTTGCTTATTCTCCATTCTGTTATAAATCTCGTCTATTACGTCTTTTTTAACCCATTTATGATGGGCTAGGAACGCACCTGCGAACAGAGCAGGAAGAGTTGTCATTGGTTTTTCGCTAATATCATTTACGTTAAAACCTTGTCTCTCCATTATTTCGATTGATTTTCGTGTGTACTCTAAGGTGTACTCTTTGCCATCATATATAAAGGAGATCTTTTTTGCCATTTAATTCACCCCTTAATCTTCTTTTAGTTCGGGTTTTGTTGATGGGGCAATGGTAATAACCATCTCAACAGGCGAATTTACATCTCCACCTGTTACATAAACGGAGTGCTCGCCCTGCCACTCGAATATGCCTTCATCTCCGTTGTTGCCAAACTCTAAAGCGTAGTACAAAGGGGTACCTGCATCTGCTTTAACTGCTTCGTAACTTGCTTTAGTGTAATTGCAAGTAAAGGCCATTTCACCAGCTGATTGAATACCGTTTATAAAGGTCTGCATGGCATCACTAAGTGTAGTGGTCTCAATCATTTCTGGTGCTCCACCTAAATCTGGGAAGTTTTTAATATCTACTTCCTTTGATAGTGAAGCAGCAGTCGAACCCCATTTTAAGGTTGTACCATAGGTACTAATAGCGTTTCTATTACTCATCTCATTACCTCCTAAATATTTTTCCATCAGCAGATGATACTGCTGTGTATCGACCAATCATTCTGTAGATTGTTGCGTTTTCTAAATTGGGTACAGGTTCTTTCAAAATCCTAGTAAAGCCCATTTCTTTAAATTGTTCGTCTACAGCTTTGAATATCTCTTTGCATTGGGCTTTCTTACCGACTTGTTTGTTGGAATAAACATTTACCTCATACATCAATGAAGCATGGTTCTCTGAATTGCTGTCTTGTGTGCGGTAATAATCGGCGTTACTTTTTTCCTCAATGCATACTGTAGGAAAATCAGCAGGGGCTTTAACATATTCGCCATATATAAATATCGGATTGAATTGTTCTCGTAGTTCGTTTACTATGTTAGCAAATATTATATTTTCAATATCAATCACGGCCGAATACCTCCCTTGCTATTTTCATACACTCTCTTTCTAAGATCTGAACTGTGTTATACATAAATGGGCGACTTTCAATTCCTTTGGTCCAGTGCCATTTTTGGTCTCGTTCGTTGAAGTACCACCAACCCTTTTCACCATGATCGTTTACGTCATATCGCCACCCTTGTAAATCTGCGACAGGATGGCTTGAGTCCTTGCCTACAACACCTGTTCCAAACTCAACATAAACTGCGTATGGAACGTCTGTTTTGATAATTCCTACCTGTGTAGAGGGACTGTAGTAACCTGTAATACTTTCTTCTAATTCACCTGTATAAAAGGCACCTAGTTCCCTGACTTGAGCCTTGGCGACTTCTACGCCATAATCGGTGAGCCTTTCAATAAGTAAATGGACCTTATTTTTTAACTCACCCTTGTATTTCTCAAGTTCTCTAATGGCTTTTGAAATTGAATCTTCTGAAAGATTAAAAACTATAGATTTACTCACTTAACTTCACCTTTGTAACAGCATAGGAAATAGTGTTCAGGCTTTTAGCCACTTTCTTTACAATATAATCGTGGGGTTTGGTTGTATCTAATGAATCTATCCATAAGATGCTTGTTTCGGAGATGGGAAGGTTTATATCGTCTGTGACGAGAATCTTGTCGTAATTCTCCATCTCGCCAAATTGCCTGGTAGAATACTCACCTCTCGCGGCTGATACGTTGATTTTCAAAAGTACGGGTTCACTATATAAAACCTCGTACTCCCCTGTCGGGTTCCCATACTCGTCTGTTAAGGGTTCTTTACCCTCGTACAAGGCGTAATAAATCGTTTGTTTATTACGTTCTAACGTTCTCACTCAAACACCCCCACGTAAGGGGTTACAACTCGCAGTATGCTTTCGGGGATATCGGCGCTTTCAAAGGTACGATTGATACCATTTTCATTATGAACCGTCTGTCCCTCTGCCCCACGCTTGTTATATAAATAGATCGCTATTCTTATTTGCAAGTCCTCGTATCGCTTTTCAAGGATGGTTTCCCCTGTTTCATCCATCGGATATTCGGTATATGGATACCTTCTCGCAAGGATGGCGTTCTTAGCACTTGTTAAAATATCTTGAAGTAAAGCATCCTCGCTTGAATCGGTTATCTCTAAGTGGATTTTTAATCGTTCTAATTGGGTCGCCATCCCACCAGCCTCCTATCCTAAAATCTTATCTAGTTGATCTATAATCTCATCCTTCTTGCGATACTTCCCTAGATTCACCCCTTGCTCTTTAGCAAAGGTTTTGAGGGAGTTATAAGCTAACTCCCTATACTTCACCTTCGTTTTAACTTTTGCTTTAGGGGTCACGTGGTTTAAGGTTGTAAGTTTAGGGGGGTTATCTTTTTTAACTCTATGTCGTCTTAACAACATTCCCATGCTCTAATCCCTCCTAGGACGCAGCTGCGTCAAGGGTAACGGCTAATGTTTTATCCTTTCCTTCAACGGTAAATGTTCCTGTTTTAGTAACAAATCCGTCTGCGGATGCTGTGTAAGAATAAACCCCATTTACAAGCTCATATGTTCCATCTTGTTCAGACTCTATAGTAGTATTTCCCGCCTTAATTACAATAGTTCCCGTTCCTCCACCTGCTGTAACTGTTACGGTTATTGTGTAAGTTGGCTCAACGGTTTCAATTTTGATTGCCTTAGAAGCATCATATAGGTACGCTACATAATGCTTATCAACGGTCATTACGGTAGATTTATTGATAATATCTCTGTCAGTTTCAAGCAAAGTATCTCGCTTCATGTAAATTGCTAATGCGCCGGGTTTCACGATAAAGTTCACAAACTTACCCGACACGGGATCGAGTTTAATCTTATTGGATATAACTACTTGACAACCCCAAATCATACCAATAACGCCACTCATAAGCGCCTGAACTCCCATATCGGTAGCGGGTATCCAGTTTTCGTTGACTCTAAGTTGTGCTAATTGTTCAGGAGCAATTAGTAACACCTTTTCGCCGTCAATATCCTCGCCAAACTTTACAAGGGCATTGGCTACCTCGTCGGAAGTCAATGGTCCGGACGCAGCGTGTATCATAGGCGCTTGAATACCACCCAACACCTCTAATACGTCGTTATCTGTCTTACTTGCGATAGATAGTCCTAATTGATCTATTGCTTCACCGATTGGATCACCATATCCACTAAGCACAGCTTCATCGGTAATTTGAACTCCTTTGCCTGCTTTTTTGACACTTACCTCTACGCTGGATTGTGTCAGTTCAGCGATTGGAATGTCGTTACCTTCTGCGACATCTTCCGCATCTCCAATATAAGCATAACTAGGTAAACTAATGGTGCTTCCGGGTCTACCCTGCAAAGTATAATCAAGTCGCGCCAAAGGTGCGAATTTCATCATATCCACCATTTTTTGCTCTATCATTGGTGCTAACACTTCTGGGTCAATTAAACTTGCTAATTTTGTCGCATTTGTATCTAATGCCATAATTTATTCCTCCTTGTCAATCTTCTTTTGATAACTGTTTGAACAACTCTGGATTTTGTTGTTTGAGTTCTACTCGCTCCCTCCAACCCATCTTTTTAAAATCTTCCTTGCTTATGGTCGAACTTCCGTCACCATTTCTAGGGGAGGGAGTACCTTTTAATAATTCCTTTTTAAGTTTTTCTTCTGCCAATTTCTTTTGATTAGCAATTAATTCTATCATTGTTCTTGCTCTCGTTTTAGTAACTTCCTCATCATCCGATACCACTGTATCCAAAATGGAAGAATATTCCTTTTCAGTTAAACCGGCTTCAACAAAAATCTCTTTTGCTCGTAACTTAGATAACTCTCTTGCATAAGTGGTTTGTGCTTCTTGTGCCTTTTTAAGTTCCTCTTGAATTTTTTCTTCATCGCTCATAGTCTGTTCTTTCAATGCTTTCAATTCTTTTTTCACCTTCGCCAATTCGGAAGCCGTCTTATCAAATACCGACTTCTCAACCGACTTCGGTAAGGTTGAAGGGTCAACAAAATTTTTATCTGCTAAAAGCGCATTGATTTCCTCAATAGTCAAATCATCTCGATACTTGTCACCTAATAAATCTTTCAGTTCCATTTCATACCTCCTGTGTTTTTTTTTTTTTTTTCAGTTCCATTTCATACCTCCTGTGTTTTTTTTTTGTAAGTGTTCTCTCACTTCAATTTTTGAGACATTTCTATACCGCTTTCTCTAGCGGTTCGTGTTTTAAAGACTTCTCTGTCATTAATAAAAAGCGCCAATCAACCTTTTCATATTACAGGACAACTGGCACTCTTAGGGTGCTCGGTATTAATTTTATTCATTTGTTTACATCTCGGACATTTGATTTCAGCCTTACCTTCAATGTAACCTAGCAATTTACCACAGTTTCGACATCTTAATTCAATCAATGGTACCACCTTCTAATTTGCTTTCAGCATTATTCGGCTTGTTGTTCCCCGGTGTCGCCGTTGCCTTTGCGCTTAACCACTTTTTCAAGTACGGTAGTGAGTCTAAATACACCTGTTCGGGATCACTATACAATCCACTATTCGCAATTGCTATTTGAGGATGTATTCCCGCTTCAAGTTGATTCTGCATACCCTGTGTCTTAACGAGTAAGTTATCAGTTCTGTTTCTCGTAAACTTAATATCAATCTCGCTTAACTTTAAATCTAATCCTGAATAATCTCTCGCTATCCTCAGTGCCAACTTTAAGAATTGTTTCTCTGAACGCTTGAATATGAGTTCATTATCCCTCGCCCTCGACTCGGCAGCACTCCATCCATCCCTTAGTATGACCGCCTGACCCGTGTCACCCGTTGTACGGTTTGCCCCATTCCTATCGGGCATACCACAAATTATGAGTATCATTTGGTAAATGTCATCTTTGGTGACTTGTGTTTGTGTTTGATTGAGTTCTTGTGATACAATCGCCACATCTGCAGGATTGCCGGGTTCTCCCTTAATCTTAATTGCCCCTAACTCTTTCAAAGCCATAAAATCTTCTTCGTCAATATCACAATTTACAAATTTCATAAACGATTGAATAAACTGTTCTATCCCATCCATTCTATTTGAAGCTACATTGTTTAGGGCGTCCAATAAGCCTAAAACAACTTCGAAGGAACCCAATCTATTGTTGTTTGCAGGGTACTCGATAATCGGTATATCTCCTAAGACATGGGGTTGTTCTTTAACAATCTCCCACCCTTCCAATTCGAAATAAGTGGTCGGGGTATAAACACTGTAAATATAATTACCTTCAATCGTTTTAATGAATTTCACACCCATTAAAGGCTTCTTACCAAAACCATTATTGTAAACCACGAATGTATATCGTGGATCTAGTACATCAATCTCAAAAGGACTCTCATCCATTTCTTCATTGAAATGAGTATCCGGCAATATCATTCGATACCCCGTTCCTGCGATATAGAACCATTCGGCTAATTCACTATCTTTCGCCGCCTTATCTTCGGCGAACATATATTCGTTCAGTTGAGTGATTTTTTCAGATATTTCCTCACTCTCACCCCGTCTAACGTATTGGATGGGTTCACCAAACACATAACCTTTCTTGAAGTCTACTATCTCGAGGGCGTGATTTTCGACGATTTTGTTGTTTATCTCAGGTCTAACCCGCTTGACACGCCGAAGAATAGGCTGGTCACCACGGTAATAACGGTAGAGGTAATCTATCTCACTACTGTTGGTGAGATGAACGCTCATCGCCTTTTTCAAAACCTCTACTACGTTCTCTCTTGTTATTTCGCTCTCAGACGAATAAATAACTTTTCTACCGAAGAACTGTCTACTCCCTACAAACGTATTATCTATTTCAGCACTCGTCGTAATCACCCCTTTCGATTATTGGTATCTTATATCGTTCGCAGTAACGTTTCTCAATCAGACAACCTTTGCTCATACTCTTACTTCCAAAAGT
>CZCB01000776.1_pt1 | contig 10313 bp, 8 predicted proteins | sample 591991 | NCBI WGS metagenome assembly CZCB01 (sample SAMEA3556809, study PRJEB10932) | anaerobic digester metagenome | reverse complement strand
CTTAAAAATCTAATTTGAAATTTGACGCCAAAAAAATGTCTTTTGTGAGTGGCATTTCATTATTTTTTTGGTTGACATGCCACTTTTTTCAGCTCCCGAGAACCATTTCTGATCTTCAGGAGTACTTTCTTCCGCTAAAACGGTTTAATATCATTCATTTTTCATCAGTTTTACAATCGTGTCCATACCCGTTACCTGCTACAATGATATCGTGTAGCAAGAAACATGATTTTCGGAGTGCGTTTTACTCTAAACGGCAATCTTGCATGCCAGTTGTTGTTCAAAATCTCTCCATTTCTGTTTCCAGTAGTACTCTTTAGGCATCTTTACCGTTATCCTTCTTGCTGACTTCACCACCTTGCCCGGGATACATATAAACCAACGGCGAAACGTTGTATGCTCCTGGCGCCAAGCCCAGAAGTCGGTAACATATCGTATCATTATCGATATGTTGTATGCCAGTTGAGAGAGTTGCCATAATATGTCATTTACCCAAAAGTCCCGGGTGATGGTACGCCCGGCACACAGGCCGTTTTTGGCCTGCTCTATCCAATTCTCGCTTTCTGAACGCTCACCATAGAGCCGGTGTATCTTGATAGCATCCAGTCCCTTTAGATTGCTGCAGTAACAGAAGTAATCATATACGGGGATAAGTTCCATCTCCCCGAAAAACTCTTTTTGAACATATTCCTTTAAGATACGCACACCATAAAAAGCACGTCCTTTTTGCCAGTTGCCGCACCTGTGGGTGAACTTGCAGGTAGCTGTTTTAGCGTCCACCTTTTCCCATGATTGTTTTTGCAGCAAATCTTTCAGGTTCTTCAACTTTACTTTTACAAGATAGCTGTGCCCGCCTTTTTCAAGCAGGTCAAAAAGATCCCCGTTAAAGAACCCGCTGTCCGCCCTGAAAAAAACACGCTTGATAGCCTCCGGTAAAGCCGACAGGGTTTCATTCATGAAATCGAGGATGCCGTTCGAGGTATAGGCTGACCCAGGGCGGAACCAACTGTTTAGAAGCAGCTTCGACTCGGAAAGAAAGCACAATAAAGGATGGTATCCCTTGGCTCCTTTCTTGTGAGGGTTATAACCCGCCTCGGCACCTTGCTGGTTGCCATAAGTAGTAAGTCCGGTGGAGTCACAATCAAGGGTTATTTGACTTAACCCGCATCTCGATGCCTCTGCTGAATTGAACTTCAATAACGATGCATGCAGATGCCTGGCTCCTCTCTCACCCATAAGTGATAAATGGCCGCGAATGGTGTCCTCGTCAATATTTTTAGGCAGACCCAGCAAACGGGAAACTAACGGATCATGAGTGAAGTTCTCCATACGGCTCATACGGTGAACACCACAAAGGTTGGACAGTACAATGCTTGATAACACCTGGGCAGTACTGAAAAGGCTTGCATTATGCCGTACTGTGGGAAACCACTCGTTTAACGAGTCGTAGATACCAATATGTTTAATAAAATCAGAGATCACGCTTAATCCCGAGTAGGATGTCAATTGACCTGAAGTAAATTCTTTCTTTACCTTAGTGGTGACAAATGACATTTTTTTTGTATTTTTGACTTGCATGTGTTGGGTGAGTTATTTTGGACACTGTTTTATTGTTTAATGCTCTAAAAATAAGCATTTTACCTGACACATGCAACTTTTTATGTTAGAAATTTAGGTTTTATATAAAAAAAATAATATCTTTGCAGGGTAAAGTTTATAAGAAGCATATTTAATATCAATAGGATGTGGCTGAATATATTCCAAACTAATTTGAGGAATATACGGAGAGGCGAACTATTTTAATATGCTTCATATTATTAAATAAAACTAAAAGATATTTACGGGAAGAGTGGGATGCCTATGTGTAAAAAAAACCGAGTAAAAAGAATATTGATTATATTTTTATTTGTAGTCAATTATATTCCTTATATCTCTGCCCAAAGGATCGGTCTTAAAAACAACCTGATCCACGATGCCGTATTAATTCCCAATTTAAGTGCCGAATGGACTCTTTCCGATAAATTGTCCATCGACCTTAATGTAGCTTATAATCCCTTTCAATTTTCCGACACCAAAAAGTGGAAACTGATCGCGTTTCGTCCCGAGGTCAGATTCTGGACCTTCAAAAAGTATGCAGGAGCCTTTTGGGGTGTCCACGTGGGTTATAAATTTTTCAATATGGGTGGCACAAGTATTGACATTCCTTCATTCGGAGACCTCTCCTCTTCACGGGTTCAGGGTTCGATGTACGATGCGGGAATCACCTTCGGACACCAGTGGATACTCTCTCCTCGGTGGGGTATAGAAGCACTTTTGGGCGTCGGATATGCCAAATCGATATACGATAAATACGTTTGTGTGAAATGCGGAGAAAAGTTGGGACGTTATAACGACAATTATTTCGGTCCTACAAAAACCGGCATTTCGCTTGTCTATATGCTTAAATAATATGCATGTGAAGAGACTGATTTTTTATATCGTTCCGTTTCTTGTTCTTGTGTTTAACACAAGATTATCCGCCCGGAAAATAGGTGATGGGCGGATAGAGATATGGGGTCGTCAGGCTTACGTGTCGGACAATATTGTATTCATCGATATGGAAATCAATTATTTTGGACTCACGCTCGGCAGTCGCGAATCTGTCAGGCTTACGCCGGTCATTCGGGGAGACAATCATCGGATATGTCTACCTCCTCTCCTAATCAATGGAAGCGAACAACATAAAATATACCGCAGATCCATCGTTTTCGACGAACGGAAAAAAAGTGGAGATGAATGTTACGATAAGGAACCGCTGGCGGTTATCGATATTGAACAAGCTCCGGTAAAAAGTTACCGATACAGGACAGCCGTTCCACTTTCGGGGGAGATGGGAAACATGATATTATTGATCGAAACGCAGGAAAACATCGGAACAAAAAAATCGAAAACGTATGAAGATACCGTCGGGGTTTCGTTCAAGTTTGCAGAAAAGCCGATAAGCGATCCGTCACCCGACGTTGACCCGCAATTGGTCTCCTGGGTCGAAATTTTGCCCGTATCCGTATTTGATCAAAAGGAATTCGATAGCGTGAAAGGAAGCATACCGCTCAAAGACGATAAGCTTTTTAAAGACGCTTCGGGGGAAAAACTGAATCGTACAATTTACGAAAAATTGCTCGAAGAGGTAAGAATGTTGCGTAAAATCGAGGGATTGACAATCACCGGCATAGATATCACCGGTTACGGTTCGCCCGCCGACGGGAAGAAAAATGGGAAAGACGTGTCGAACCGGGCCTTATCGCTGAAAAATTTCCTCTACGAAAGCGGGATTGCCGCAAATGCCGACTTAAACGTGCAATGGATTGCGGAAGATTGGGAAGCGATAGCAAATGTTGTCCGAAAATCGGAGATACCGTTGAAAAATGCGGTTCTCGATATCATTCTTAATGGCGAACCCGGTGGAAGGGAAAATGCGTTAAAAAATTTGTCCGGCAGCTATTCGTACGAATACCTGTGCAGAGAAGTATTTTCGGAAGTCCGTCGGGTGGAATACAACATCACCTTCTCTGTCTCCGAAAAAGCCAACGACCGTACGTTGCGGATAAAAGACAGGGAATACCGGCTCAGCGATTTTTTCGTTTTGGCCAATGCTTTTCCCAAAGGTTCAGCAGTGTTCAACGCGGTGTACGAGCTTGCGGCGAAGATTTTTCCGGACAGTCCCGAGGCTGCCGTCAATGCAGCGGCAGTAGCGTTGATGAAAAGGGATACGGAAAGAGCCGGACAATATCTCGACAATATCTCGAAAAATACGCAACCCGTCCCGAAGCCCTCTGTAATATGGGAATCCTGTATTATTTGGAGGGGAAAACGGAAAAGGCAGAGGTGTATCTCGAGCTGGCCAAGTCGTTGGGCGTTTCGCAAGCCTCGGAAATTTTAGAAGCAATACAGAACAAATTATAAATTCTCCATTATGAAAACAAAACATTTTTCTTTTACAGGTATAGCCGTCCCTTTGATGTGTATGGTTGTGGCGGTGTTTGCTTCTTCCTGTTCGTCCGAAGAGGAAATTCCGGCTCCAAAGACGGCCGAATTGTCGTTGACCATTTCCGGTTCTCAAAATAACACCTCGGCCCGTTCTGTCGGAGAAGTGGGAGCCGAGGGTACGGTAAACCGGATTGCGATAGGCATTTTCAATAGCGACGGGAGTGTCAATACCATTGCCGAATATGCCTTTGCAGATCTCACCGACAACGGAGACGGGAGCTATACGGCAACACTGACTTGCAGTCCCGGAAAGGGCTGCACGATTGCGGTAGTGGCAAATGCACCGTCGGGCACGTTTGCGGCAGTCGGATCGAAAGCAGTGTTTCTATCCAAAACGGTGGATCTTGCACAGACCGCCAATGTCGGCAATACCGACCAGATTTCTACCAACCTGCCGATGTCGGGAGAAAGTGCGGCGGTCGATTTCACTGCAAATGCATCGACCGATGCTACTGTAAGTTTGTCGCGACTGGTGGCAAGAGTGTCCCTCAATAAAGTTTCCACGGCTTTTGACCCTACCGGGCAATATGCTTCGGCAACCTTTAAGATTACGAAAGTTTTTTTGTATAATGCTTTAAAAACGAGTAAGGTGCATACCGGAGATGCTTCTGCCACTATCCCTTCATCACCTGGCTATTATCATGGCGGAACAGTTTCCGGGACGACCTGGACTGAAGGTAGCGATTTCATTAGAGACGATTTGAGTGAGGCGGTTGAAGTGGACGCTTCGACGCCTTACACCACAAGCCATTTCTTTTATGCCTTTTCCAATCCGTCGACCAACCCGACTAAAACCAAGCTGGTTATTGCCGGTGTTTTCGATCAGGACGGCTCCGGTACCGCTTATGGCGAGGAAACGGTGTATTATCCGATCGTCATCAACAAAAGCCAGTCCGGAACCACTATAACCGAAAACGGGCAAACAAAAACAGGAAGAACCGGATACCTCGACCGGAATACCGTTTACAACTTGTCGGCAGTGATAAAAGGTAAAGGAGTGAGCGATCCTTCGCAGGATATTGAACCTGCCGATCTTAATCTGACCGTAACGGTTGCCGATTGGGCATTGACGGTTACCCAGGAAGTGGTTTTTGAATAGCCGATTTTCGAAAAACAGGGGGAATGGCGCATTATTATCGGTATATCGCTTATCTTTTGGCAGTTGCCTTTATCGTATTCGGTGGGTGCATTCGCGAAGACCTGTCGGATTGCGGATACCTGACGTTGAAGTTCAAGGTATCGGATTCCCGCGAAGAAACGAATGCCGGTACCGATGCGGTCGATAGTGCGCAAGTGTATCTGTTCGACAGCAGGGGGTACGTCAGAACGGTAGAAGTGGGTGATATCTCGAAGCATTATACCCTGGGATTCGAGAAAAGCGACGAAATTTCAATCGCAGCCTGGGGCAACCTTAGAGGCGACAGCATCGGAATACCCGTGATGCATAGGGGGATGTGCCAAACATGCACATCGATTAAATTAAAAAAACAGGGCGAATATTGCACGGAACCGCCCGATTTGTTCTTTGCTTCGTATCGGTCGGAAGATACTGTTGTAGATACCGTGATACTGACGTTGGAAAGAATCGTTTCTTCCGTAACCATTACAGGGAAGCATATTTTGGAACGATTTGGAACCGACACCGCAGATTGTTATTTTGTGATAAGAGGAACAAAAGACGGCATCGATTTTGACGGAAAAACGTGGGGTTCTGTTGCGGCTTATAAACCGGCGGTTTTTTTCGATGCGGAACACAACCTGAAAACTCCCGTTTTCAAAATTTTGCCTCAGGCGGAAAACGAATACCTGACCGTCGAATTGTATCGGGGAAACGAAAAGCTTTACAGTACGCATACCGATAGTGACGGCAAGTTGCTGCGTGCGTATGCAGGGAAGCAGTTGAATATCGTCCTCGATTTCAATCGTGAGGATGTAAGTGTCGGCATTCGGGTGATCATAACACCGTGGGGCGAGACGTGGCAAGAAACCGTCATGTAACAATGAGAAAGATAAGATACATAGGGTGTTGTTTGTTGGCAGGATGCCTTGTCGGTTCGTGTATAGACAATGAAGGCTACACGGCTTCGGACGATTACGATGCAACGGTGCGTGTGGAAGTATCGGCAAAAAGGAATGTGCCGGTGTCGACGACCCGAGCATTCAGCGAGGATATCGTCGACGACATGCATGTGCTGGTGTACAACAACAGCGGAAAGCTTACCGGTCATGCTTTCGGAACAACCAATCCGTTGGTCGTGCGAGCGCTGAGCGGTGCCGGCTGCACCGTTTATGCCGTCACCAATACGGGAAACCCTTCCCTTTTTTCGGGTTCGTCGGTAAGCGAGCGGCATACGCTTCTCGACATGACGACCGAAAGAATCGCTTCTCTCGCCGATATCGTCGTAGGTGATAATCTGCTGATGAGCGGCAGCGTGACAACCGACATCGTGAAGGGGGAAAACGACATTGGCGACGGCTTTTTCGTATCGCGGCTTGCAGCCAAAAACACGCTCCGCATTACCTGTGCCAATGGCGTTGTGCTTACCGGCTATTCCATCAGGAATCTGCCGGCAAAAAGTTGGCTGATAGCCCGTCCCAACCCGAATGAAGCCGATGCGGACGATGCGGCAGTCGGCGACGATGCGGTTTCGGTTTCGAATCCCGGCGACTGGTTCGATACCGGCACGATTGCTGTTACCGGCACGGGCCCTTTTTCGATCACGTTTTACATGTACGAAAACCGTCGGGGAGGGCGAGTGCCCGTGGGAGGGACTACCGGCGACCCATCCGACGAAACTGCTGCGGAAAAGCCGGTAAAAAAAGCCCATTATGCTCCCCCGAGAGCCACCTATGTGGAATTATACGTGAACATGGGTGGCGCATCGGAAACGTACCGTCTTTATCTCGGTGCCGACAACAGCGGCAACTATAACGTCAAACGAAACTGCCATTATGTTTATCGTGTGTCCGTAGGCATATCGGGAATATTGACGGTGGATGGCATATCCATACAAGATTGGGAGGAAAAAGAAGAAGAAACAGTGGAACTCGATTAAATACGATTAAAAACGATTAAATAATTAGTAAACCTTTTTAAAAATTTTCATTATGAAACGATGGATTTATGTTGCAGCTGTACTGCCCTTATTGTTGGCATCCTGCGATAAAGAAAAATTGATTGAAACGACCGACAATACGCCGGTGCCTTTGTCTATCGATGCCTCGATAGGCATTACTTCGGAAATCATGTCCAGGTCGCTGGTGAGCGGAACATCTTTTGGCGATGGGAGCGACATCGGTATTTTTGTTACGGGAACCGGTTACACTCCGGTGGTTACGATTTATACTTCTTCTACTTCGGAAGATAATACGACATGGACAACACAGAGTCCCATTTACTTGACGAAAAACGAGGCTACGGTTTACGGTTTTTATCCGGTTACCGAACCTCCTTCTTCTGATTCACCAATCACAGCCAATACTGCCGACAAGACGATTCCCATTACCATTGCATCGACCTATGATGGGTTCACTGTGCCTGCTGCCCAGGCAGATTACCTGTATGCAAAAGATGCTTCTGATGGTTCAAAGATGGCAAAGGTAACTAAAAGTGCTGCCACTGCATCACTTACGTTTTATCATGCCCTGTCGCAACTTTCCTTTATCGTCAACAAGGCTGATAATTTTGGTGGTGCGGGCAGCTTGACTTCGTTGAAAGTTGAAGCCGAAACAAGTAATATTACCGGCAGCGGGACGCTTAAATTGGATGGTACCGGGATAACTTTTAATGAAACGGCTTCCAAATCGATCACCCTATCCGGTTCTGCCACCATCAATCCCCCATCCGGTACCAATGTGACTGCTACGGCGTTGGTTGCTCCGCTCACTACTTCACAAAGCGTAACGCTGACCATGACCATCGATGGACAGAACTATACCGGTACTATAAATGATGTGACATGGACTGCTGGGAACAATCATGTTTATACGGTAACGGTAGGCGGTGGTATATTGACTATTAGCCCTGTGAGTATCAAGGATTGGATTAAAGTCGATAGCGGAAACGTGATTGTTGATTAGTTGGTAAATATCTGTCATGCTATTTTTACGAAAATACCGTGTTATACGTGTGGTATTTCTGTGCGTGCTTGCACTTTCCGGTTGCGAGCAGGCATATAAAGACGAAGGTGTTACCGGCGGAGGGGAGGAGCCCGTGCCCTTGCAGTTGGCCGGTCTCTTCATAAAAGAGAGCGGGGTGTCTTCGCGTTCGGGCGGAGTACAGCCCCTGACCGACGGCGACATCGGCATTTTCCGTTATGCAAGCGAGGGTTACAGCGAGATCAGAAGCAACGTGCATTACCGTTATTCCGGCGGTACGTGGAGCGTGCCCGACGCAGGAGGTCCCATCTACCTGACAAAAAACCCGGCCAACTTGTGTGCTTATTATCCTTACAGCGGTGAGGACGATTATGCGGATGGGGTAGTTACCCTGACTTCGCGACGTTATGCACAGAATGCCGATTTGTGCTATCAAACGGGTGTTACAGCATCGAGCACGAGCGGACCGGTGAGCTTTACGCTGAATCGCGCCTATGCCAAATGGGTATTCAATTTTACGCGGGATGCTTCCTACACGGGAACGTGTGCCGTGAGTAAAATCAAGATAGCACATGCCGACGTCATCTCGAGCAACACGCTGAATCTGTTGACCGGCCAATATGGAACCCCGGACGCCGGTTCAAAAGGATCGGTGACGATAACCGATGTGGGCATAAGCGGCATAGCAACGGGCGGAACCCAGACCGCAAATGTGCTGATGGTACCTGCACTTTCAGGTGCCTCGCTGAGCGGCGACATCACCCTGACCTTTACAGTGGACGGAACAGAGATGACGACCACGGTAAGTCCCTCCCAAACTTGTCTTACTGCCGGCAATCAATATACCTTGAATGTAACTATCAAATCTTCTGCTCCTACGGTTACTTCAACGGCGAACTGCTACATGATCGCACCGCAGGCAAGCCTCATCATTCCCGTAAACATCAAGGGTAATGGAGGTGATGTTGCGGGTACAGGTTTAGCTACCACTCATACGGCAGCTTCGGTAGGTATTTTGTGGCAGACTTCTTCAAATTTAATAGCGTTGAGCGATTTCAGCAGCAGTAACCAGAAGGTAAAGATAACGGCCGGTTCATCGAGCGGCAATGCGGTGATAGCCGCTTATGATGGGCCCAATGCCACCGGCAATATCCTGTGGAGCTGGCATATTTGGGTGACGGATTACAATCCCGACAGCAGTCCGGTCAAAAATGGCAATATTTATACCTACAACAGCCGCACATGGATGGACCGAAACCTGGGTGCCACAACCGCTACCCCGGGAAATGTCAATACCCTGGGTTTATTGTATCAGTGGGGGAGGAAAGATCCGTTTCCGGGTTCGACCACGCTTACGGGGACCGAAGAGCCTACACTTTACGGCGCCGTAACGGCTGTTACCAAAACACAGGTCTCTGCGTCCAACAACCTGCCCAACTCGATTTTGTACCCGGCAACGTTTTACTATGGGCTATATGGGTCTAGTATTGGTTACGACTGGTACACGGAGACCAACAATCGCGCCTATCAAAACGATGCATTATGGGGAGGAGCGAGTGCGACAACGCCAACCGGTAAGACGATTTTCGATCCCTGTCCGGCGGGTTGGCGAGTACCTGCCTGGAGTAATAATACGTCGCCTTGGAACGGCTTTTCAGCGAGTAGCTTTACCTGGTCAGCTACCAATTACGGTCGAACTTATATATCTGTAGATACGTTTTATCCGGCTGCGGGGTATCGGCATTGCTCCAGCGGTGCCTTCGTCTTTGTTGGTACGTACGGCTACTACTGGTCTGCGTCGGTTTCCGGTTCGTTTCGTTACGGCTACAGTCTGACCTTTAACAGCAGCAACGTGAACCCGTCGAACTACAACAATCGTGCGTACGGCTTTTCAGTGCGGTGTGTTCGAGAATGAAAGAAGGGGCTTTATGCCCCGCATGCGACAATTTGAAGATTCCTCCCTGCATTAAAAAGCAGGGAGGGAAAATGCCGCCTTTAAGGCGGCCAAATTAAAATTTAATCAAATAGAATTGAATGGCAATATATGAAAATCTCCCGGTTTTTAAGCTTTCGTACGATTTGTTGATCAGCGTTTTCAGAATATGCAGCAACCTGAACAGAGAACATCGTTATTCGTTGGGTGAACGATTAAAATCAGAGTTGATGGATTTAATGATCGATATTTATAA
>CZCB01011941.1_pt1 | contig 10320 bp, 9 predicted proteins | sample 591991 | NCBI WGS metagenome assembly CZCB01 (sample SAMEA3556809, study PRJEB10932) | anaerobic digester metagenome | reverse complement strand
GTTAATTTTTTTATACACCGGAGGAAAATATGAATTTTGAAGAATTGTGGAACGAGGTATTGGAAATTGTAAAGGAAGATACCAATCAAGTAAGCTTTAATACTTGGTTTAAACCTCTTAAAATAGTTGCATATAAAAATAACACTGTTTATTTGGAAGCAGCAGATGATTTTTTAAGAAATACAATAAGAAAAAGACATTACAATTTCCTGAAAAACGCATTTAATTATGTTTTAAAGAAAGAAATTGAACTAATATTTACAATCCCGGGGGAAAATATAGATCAAGATGTAAAAAAAGACAATAATAATGAAGTTAATGACTCATTGAACAAAGACAGAAAACTAAATCCAAAGTACAGATTTGACAATTTTATAATAGGAAACAGCAACCGTTTTGCTCATGCTGCATCCTTAGCAGTTGCAGAAGCACCAGCAACAGCATACAATCCCTTGTTTATATATGGAGGAGTTGGACTTGGAAAAACACACCTGATGCATGCTATCGGTCATTATATTTTAGATAATAATCCTGATGCCTATGTACTTTATGTAACCTCAGAGAAATTTACAAATGATCTTATTAATTCCATTAAAGATGGTACTAACGAAGAATTCAGAAATACATATCGCCGAGCAGATGTTCTTTTAGTAGATGATATACAATTTATTGCGGGAAAAGAGAGTACCCAGGAAGAATTTTTCCATACTTTCAATGCACTGCATGGAGCCAATAAACAAATTATCGTATCCAGCGATAACCCTCCTTCAGAAATTCCCACATTAGAGGACAGGCTGAGATCACGATTCGAATGGGGACTTATTGCTGATATACAGCCCCCTGATTATGAAACAAGAATAGCAATATTAAGAAAAAAAGCCGAAGCAGAAAACTACAATATACCTGATGAAGTAATATCCTATATAGCGCAACATATACAATCAAATATCAGAAAATTAGAAGGTGCACTTATTCGTATTTATGCCTACGCTTCTCTGACTAATAAAAAGGAAGTTACCTTGGAATTAGCCCAGGAAGCACTGAAACATCTAATATCCGAAAATAAAAAAGTATCTATAAATGATATTAAAGAAATTGTTGCAAATTACTATAATCTTTCCGTAGAAGATCTAGTATCTAAGAAAAAAACTAAAAATATTGCATATCCAAGACAATTGGCCATGTATATTTCAAGGAAACTGACAGATTTATCCCTTCCTAAAATTGGTGAAGAGTTTGGAGGAAGGGACCATTCAACTGTTCTTCATGCCTATAATAAAATTGAAGAAGAAATGGAAAACAGTCAGGAAGTAAAGAAAAATGTAGATGATTTAATTTCAATGCTTAATAATTAATATGTTGACAAACTGTTAATAGATGTTTATAAAAATAATAATAGCTTTTATACTTCTGTACTAATACTAAAACAATCAACAGTTTATTTAATAAATAATATTGAAAATCAAAAGGTAAACAGGGTTTTCAACAAATTAACAGCACCTACTGATATTACTAATAATTATTTTATATATTTCTAATAAGAATTTTTTCAAATCTATCCACACTATTTTATAAAGGAGCCTATTATGAAAATAAAAATAAACCAAAATGAACTAAATAAATCTATTAATATCGTACAAAAAGCCGTTTCTTCCAAATCCCCTCTTCCCATATTGTCGGGAATTCTTATTGAAGCTAAAAATAATATGCTAGTATTAACAGCAACAGACCTAGATTTAGGAATCAAGACATATTCTCCCTGTGAAATAGAAGAAGAGGGAGCAATAGTGGTACAATCTAAATTAATAGGTGATTTCGTAAGGAAATTGCCTTCAAATTCCTATGTATTTATGGAAACAATGGAAAACAACATGGTGGAAATAAGATGCTTGAATTCTGAAATAAATATTTTGGGCAATTCAGCTTCTGAATATCCTGACAATACTTTCCATAACGAAGGAAATACTTTCAAAATTAAAGGAAACATACTTCAAGAACTGATAAGACATACATATTTTGCTGCAGCAATGGAAAGTTTTAAACCCATTTTCACTGGGTGTCTACTAGAAATAAAAAACAATTTATGTACGATTGTAGCTCTTGACGGATACAGGATGGCAGTAAAGAAAGAAGCTATAGATTATGATGGTGAAATTTCAGTTGTAGTTCCGTCAAAAACATTGATGGAAGTTCTTAGGGTTATTGAAGAAAGCGAAGAAGATATAGAAATAACTGTATCAGAAAGTCATATTACCTTTAAAATAGAAAATACTATAATAATTTCAAACCTTTTAGAAGGAAAATTTATTGACTATGAAGGAATTATAAAAGATAATTATATATCAGTTGTAAAAGTCAGCACGGAAGATATAAAGGAAAGTATAGAAAGAGCTTCCCTCCTAGCAAGAGATGACAAGAATAATTTGATTATTTTAGATATTAAAGATTCTAATATGCAAATTAATTCTGCTTCTGAATATGGAAATGTAGAAGAAAATATTTCTATTGAAAAGGAAGGGGAAGATATAAGGATTGGATTTAATTCCAAGTACCTTTTAGATTACCTGAAAGTAATAGACAGTGAAAGGATTACACTGAATTTGATTGGAAAAAATAATCCCTGTTTTATTAATGAATTAAATGAAGAGGATGAAAAAGGGAAGAATTATATATACATGGTACTTCCCGTACGTATTGGTTAGGGGACCCCTATGAAATGTCCCCTACTTGAATGTCCGGAAGTGAGGTAATGAGGTAATTATGGAAAAAATAAAGATCACAACAGAATATATAAAGCTGAGCCAGCTGTTAAAATTGGCAAATGCCGTTGACGGAGGAGGCATGGCAAAGAATGTCATTGCAGAGGGATTAGTTAAGGTTAACGGAGAAGTTGTTCTTCAACGTGGAAAAAAATTACGAGCAGGGGACCTTGTAGAGTTTAACGGAGAAAAATACTTAATTGTAAATGCACCTTAATTGTGAGGAATAATGGTAGTAAATAGATTAAGAATAAAAAATTACAGAAATTTTATAGAAGCTGAAGTAGAGTTAAACAAGTCTCTTAATATTTTTATTGGAGATAACGGCCAGGGGAAGACAAACCTCATGGAATCAATTTATGTTGCTTCCATTGGAAGAACTTTCAGATTAAACAGTGAAAATGAATTAATAAATTTCTTTGAAAATAAAAGTACTATTGAAATCTACTTAACTAAAAATAATTACGACATTAAAATAGAAATAAATTTAGAAAAAAACAAGAAGAAGACTGTTTTAATAAATGGCGTAAAGCTAGATAAAACCTCTGAAATGATAGGTATTTTAAACAATGTAATATTTACTCCCGATGACATGAAAATAATTAAAGGGAGTCCCATTGAAAGACGTAAATTCGTTAACATTGATATTTCCCAAATTAAACCAAAATATAAATACTTACTTAATAAATACAAAAAAGTAACTACAGAAAGAAATATTTTATTAAAAAATTACTATACAAACAGTGAAAATAAAGATATTATAAGTATTTGGAACGACTACCTGGTAAACATAGGAACAGAAATAATACTTTACAGAAATGAATACATAAATAATTTAAAAAAATATGCCATTGACATTCATTCAAATCTTACTGGAAACAAAGAAAAATTAAATATAAGTTATTATACTAATTTAGGAAATATTGATAATTTAAAGAAGGACGAAATAAAGAAGATTTTTTACGAAAAAATCAAAAATAATTTCAAAAATGAACTTGAAAGAGGCTCATCTATGTTTGGACCCCACAAAGATGATTTAATAATTAAAATCAATGACAAGGAATGTAAGTATTTCGCCTCTCAAGGTCAGCAGCGATCAGCTATTCTTGCCTTAAAATTAGCTGAAATCGAAATAATAAAAGATGAAATAGGAGAATATCCTGTCTTACTCTTGGATGATGTATTATCAGAACTTGATAATAAAAGGAAAAGTTATCTAATAGAACATATTGAAGGTATTCAAACAATTATTACTACCACTGATGATACTGATTTAAATATATTAACTGAAAACTTTGATAAGAAAAACTTTTATATAAACCAAGGAAAAATCAGAAACATTACTAATTAGAGGAGAATTAAATGGCGACAGATAAAAATAACAATCACTATGGAGCCGACCAGATACAGGTATTGGAAGGTTTGGAACCTGTAAGAAAAAGACCAGGAATGTATATAGGCTCTACAGGAGAAAGAGGACTACATCAATTAGTTTATGAAGTTGTAGACAACAGTATAGATGAAGCATTAGCCGGATTCTGTGATACTATAAGAGTAACTATAAATGAAGATAATTCCGTTGTAGTTGAAGATAACGGAAGAGGTATTCCTATTGAAAAAAATGCAAAGACTGGTAAATCCACCTTGGAAACTGTATTAACAGTCCTTCATGCAGGAGGAAAATTTAACAATGATGCTTACAAGGTATCAGGAGGACTTCACGGTGTGGGAGTTTCCTGTGTTAATGCTCTTTCCGATTATTTAATTGCAGAAGTAAATTGGAATGGTAAAAGATATAGACAAAGATTTGAAAGAGGTATTACAAAATCAGAAGTTGAATATTTAGGTGAAACCGATGAATCGGGTACAACTATTACCTTTCTTCCAGATTCAACTATATTTGATACTATAGAATTTAATTACACAATTATTAGACAGCGATTAAGAGAATTAGCCTTTTTAAACAGGGGAATAAAAATAATTCTTGAAGATAAAAGGAAAAATTTGAAGAACGAATTTCATTATGAGGGGGGTATTAAAGAATTTGTTCAATACTTAAACAGTAAAAAAGAACCCCTTCACAATGAGATTATCTATACTGAAGGAGAGAAAGACAGAGTAATTGTAGAAATGGCAATTCAATATACAGATTCCTACAATGAAAATATTTTTTCCTTTGTAAACAACATAAATACCATTGAGGGAGGAACTCACCTAGTAGGTTTTAAAACAGCCCTTACCCGAGCCATAAATGATTATGCAAAAAAATCAAACTTAATAAAAGAAAATGATGTTGCTATTACAGGAGAAGATATAAGGGAAGGTATTACTGCAATCCTTTCTATTAAAATAACTAATCCTCAGTTTGAAGGTCAAACCAAGACTAAGTTAGGTAACAGTGAAGTAAGAGGAATAGTTGACAGTATTACGGGAGAAGCCTTAAGTATATTCTGCGAAGAAAATCCCAAGACTGCAAAGGCAATAGTTGAAAAATCATTAAAGTCTGCAAGGGCTAGGGAAGCAGCCAGGAAGGCGAGAGAATTAGTTAGGAGAAAGGGAGCCCTTGAAAGTATGGCTCTTCCAGGTAAATTAGCAGATTGCTCTGAAAGAGATCCGGCACTTTGTGAAATTTGCATAGTGGAAGGAAACTCTGCAGGAGGTTCTGCAAAAGAAGGAAGAGACAGAAGAACCCAAGCAATACTTCCTTTGAGGGGTAAAATATTAAATGTTGAAAAATCAAGAATAGACAGAATATTAAATTCTGAAGAAATTAAAAATATGATAACTGCATTCGGTTGCGGAATAGGAGAAGATTTCGATATTTCAAAGTTAAGATACCACAAAATAATAATTATGACGGACGCTGACGTGGACGGAGCCCACATAAGAACTCTTCTTCTTACATTCTTCTATAGGTATATGAAAGATTTAATTATAAACGGTCACGTATATGCTGCCCAACCACCCTTGTACAGAGTAAAAAAAGGCAAATTTGAACAATATGTTTACAGTGATGCTGAACTTAATAAAATATTGGATGAAATAGGAAGAGATAAAATTGAAATCCAAAGATACAAGGGTCTTGGAGAAATGAATCCGGAACAACTCTGGGAAACAACTATGAATCCCAAAACTAGGATTTTATTAAGAATAACTGAAGATGATGCTATAGAAGCAGATGAAATGTTCAATATTCTTATGGGAGACAAGGTTGCTCCAAGAAGAGAATTTATCGAAGAGAATGCAAAGTATGTGAAGAATTTAGACATATAGACTGAGAGGTAATAAATGAACGAAAACGATAAAAGCAAGATTATTAATGTAAATATTACCGAAGAAATGAAAAGGTCTTATTTAGACTATGCAATGACGGTAATTGTATCGAGAGCACTACCCGATGTAAGAGACGGGCTGAAACCTGTACACAGGAGAATACTCTATTCTGCCAGTGAATTAGGGCTTTCACCTGATAAACCCCATAAAAAAAGTGCCCGTATAGTAGGGGATGTCTTGGGTAAGTACCATCCTCATGGAGATAGTGCTGTATACGATGCCATGGTAAGATTGGCACAGCACTTTTCCATGCGTTACCCTTTAATAGACGGCCACGGAAACTTCGGTTCTGTAGACGGTGACCAAGCAGCAGCAATGCGTTACACGGAAGCCCGCCTTTCTCCTATGGCAATGGAAATGCTCAGAGATTTTAACAAAGATACTGTTGATTTCAGACCTAATTTCGATGAAACTTTAAAAGAACCAGTAGTTCTTCCTAGCCGTTTTCCCAACCTATTAGTAAACGGATCATCGGGTATAGCTGTAGGAATGGCTAGTTCCATACCTCCTCACAACTTAGGGGAAGTAATAAACGGAATAATTGCCTATATAGAAAATCCTGATATTGATATTCCTGGACTTATGAGGTATATAAAGGGTCCAGATTTTCCAACAGGGGCTATAATTGAAGGAAGAGACAACATTAAAGAAGCTTACATGACGGGAAGAGGCATAATCAAGGTAAAGGCTAAAGTTGAAATAGAAGAAATGAAAAATAATAAAAGCCGAATTTTAGTTACAGAACTTCCCTACCAGGTTAATAAAGCAAGATTAATAGAAAAAATAGCGGAACTGGTTAGAGATAAGAGAATCGAAGGAATATCTGACCTAAGAGATGAAAGTGACAGAACAGGTATGAGGATTGTTATTGAAGTTAAACGAGATTACAATCCCAATATTGTATTGAATCATTTGTACAAACTTTCCCAAATGCAGGATAACTTCAGCATTATTATGATTGCTTTAGTAAATAATGAGCCCAAGGTTTTAAACTTAAAAGAAATGATCCATCACTATGTGGAGCATCAAAGGGAAATAATAACCAGAAGGACTCAATATGATTTAAACAAGGCAGAAGCCAGAGCCCACATAGTTGAAGGCTTAATAAAGGCAATAGATAATATTGATGAAGTTATAAGAATTATACGTTCTTCCTACGACGATGCAGAACAAAGATTGATGAAGGCTTTTGATTTATCAGAAATTCAGGCCAGAGCCATAGTTGATATGCGATTAAGGCGTCTACAGGGGCTGGAAAGAGAAAAACTAGCCGATGAATATGAAGAATTAATTAAAATGATTAACAGATATAGGGAAATATTAAATAGCAAACTATTGATAGACCAAATTGTTAAAGATGAATTGAAAGAAATAAAAAATAAGTATTATGATGAAAGAAGAACAGAAATTGTGGCTGAGGAAGGAGAAATCAGTGTAGAAGATTTAATTGAAGAAGAAAATGTAGCAATAACACTGACAAACTTCGGCTACATTAAAAGACTTCCAGAGGACACCTACAAAGCTCAAAATAGAGGTGGAAAAGGAGTAACAGCTCTTACCACCAGGGACGAAGACTTTGTAAAAGACTTATATATAACCTCTACTCACGACTATTTATTATTCTTTACAAATAAAGGTAAAATGTACAGAATCAAAGCCTATGAAGTTCCCGAAGCAAGACGTCAGGCAAAAGGAACTGCCGTTATTAACTTAATTAATATTGAACCAGGAGAACAGGTAAAGGCTTTAATTCCCACAAGAGAATTTAATGAAGATGAATACTTAGTTTTCGTAACCAAAAAAGGTTTAATAAAGAAAACAAAGTTAAGTGAATTTGATTCTAACAGAAAGACTGGTCTTGTAGCCATAAAAATTGCTGAAGATGATGAGTTAATAAGTGTTAATAAAACTGATGGAACAAAAGATATATTCATCGTTACCAAGTATGGCAAAGGTATAAGATTCCACGAAAATGACGTAAGTGAAACTGGTAGAAATACTATGGGAGTAAAGGCTATAACCTTAGCTGAAAATGATGAATTAGTATCTATGTGCATTATTAAGAAAAGCGATGAAAATAAACATATTTTAACTGTTACAGAAAATGGCTATGCTAAAATAACCCTGTCTCAGGAATACAGAAAACAGAAAAGGGGCGGAAAAGGAATGAAGGCCCACAATATAAACAAAAAAACAGGGTTAATAGTTGATTCCTTAATAGTTGAAAAAGAAGATGACGTCATGTTGCTAAGCATCAACGGTTCCATAATCAGAATACATGCAACAAGTATTTCCATAATGGGAAGAGATGCTCGAGGAGTAATAGCAATGAGATTAGACGAAGGTGACAAAGTTGCTTCAATGGCAAAGATTTATTCTGAAGATGAAGATGAAAAAGAATAATAATGGAGGATACTATGTCTTTAAAAATTGAATTAAAAAACTTGGACAGTACCATAGAAATTTTACCCATAGGAGAAGTAGATATATATACTTCTCCTGAACTTAAAAATAAGGTATTTGGACTGATTGAAACAAAGAAAAACATAATTATTAATGGAGAAAAATTAGAGTATATAGACAGTACTGGACTAGGTGTTTTAATGAGCATTTACAAAAAAATTCAGGAAAATAATCTAAAGTTCGAAATAACCAATTTAAAACCCAATATTTACAAACTTTTTGACATTACAGGTTTAAACAAAGTATTTAATATCCGGGAGTGAAAAAATGGATAATATAATTTTAAAAATACCCAAGAAAATTCAGTATATGAGCACCATTAGATTGACAACCTCCGCCTTAGTAAATATAAATCAATTTAATGTAGATGAAATTGAGGATATAAAAGTAATTATTTCGGAAATATGTACATTTTTTATCAATAATATTGAAAACGATACAGAAGGTTTTGAAATTACTTATGAAATCTATACTAATAAAGTTGTAATAAAAGTTGTTGATTTAAATGAAGGTACACTACCCAGCATAGATACTAAGAATCAAATGTCTCTTATGATTATTGATTGTTTGGCAGATAATTACAATATTGATTATAAAAACAAAACAATAACCTTTGAAAAAATAAATAATAGGCGTTGATAACATGAATAAAACTAAAAACAACACCAAAAATATAAAGAATTTAGACTTATTCTTACTCTATAAAAAAACTAAAGATATAGAAGTAAGAAATCAAATTTTTGAAAAATATAAATATATGGCAGAAATAATTTCCAGAAAATACATTAACAAGGGTATTGAACATGAAGATATTTACCAAATTGCATGTATGGGTTTAATTTATGCAATTGAAAGATTTGATGTTACCAAGGGGTTTGAATTTACAAGTTTTGCCACACCCACCATATTGGGAGAAATAAAAAAATATTTCAGAGATAAGGGTTGGTCTATTAAAGTTCCCAGAAAAATACAGGAATTATCCAAAAAAATAAATGAATACAGCAACATACTGTCAAACCAATTACACAGAGCACCAACTATCAAAGAAATTGCCCAGTATGCAAATACTACGGAAGAGGAAGTATTAGAAGCCTTTGAAGCTGGAAAAATGTTTAATTCTCAGTCCCTTGATGAGAAATTTGATATCAGCGGTGATGACAATGATATATCTTTAATGGATGTACTAGGGTTTGAGGATAAATATTATACATACATCGAAAATGAAGATTTTATAAAAAAATCTATGGAAAAATTGAATGAACTGGAAAGAAATATAATTATCAAAAGATTCTACGAAAGCAAAACTCAAAGCGATATAGCCAAGGAATTAAATATATCCCAAATGACAGTATCGAGAATAGAAAAGAGATCATTGGAAAAATTAAGAATAGAATTTTTTAAGTAGAAGGAGGCGAATATGAAAAAGAAAGGCAAGTTTTTCCTCATGGGGATTGTGGCAATAATATTTATAGTACTGAACTCTTTTGGCAGTATAGTAAGATTTGTCACAGATTACTTATGGTTTAAAGAAGTAGGATACACAGAAACTTTTTTTACAAAAATAAAGGCTCAATTTATGATAGGAGTTCCTATTTTTATTTTATTGAGCATTTTATTATTTATATTTATCAGAAAACTCAGAAAAACATATATGGCTGCATCTGATGTGGTTGATGTTTCTCTCAATAAAAAAATAAACCTTTATATACGATTAATAACAATAGGTTTTGGACTTATAATAACAAGTAATATAGTATCCAATATG
>CZCB01004346.1_pt1 | contig 10326 bp, 10 predicted proteins | sample 591991 | NCBI WGS metagenome assembly CZCB01 (sample SAMEA3556809, study PRJEB10932) | anaerobic digester metagenome | reverse complement strand
AAAGGCTGTTGCTCTCATTGAGGAGAGTGAGAGGCCAGTTATATTAGCTGGTGGAGGTGTGGGCATATCAAGGGCGAGTGAAAGCTTGGTTGAATTTGCTGAGCATATTGATTCTCCAGTAGTAACAACGTTAATGGGGCTTGGAAATTTTCCTGCACATCATAGATTGTTTCTTGGGATGACAGGTATGCATGGAAGTCGATATGCCAATTATGCATTGACAGAGAGTGATCTTATAATTGCAGTTGGAACGCGGTTTAGCGATAGGGTAATAAGTGATTTAGAGAAGTTTGGTGTGGGAATTAAGATAATACACATAGATATTGATGCAGCGGAAATAGGAAAAAATGTGAGACCACATATATCTTTACTAGGGAATGCAAAAGATATATTAGATGAGCTTAATATGCATGTTTCAAAAAGGACTCATGGAGAGTGGTTAGGAAAGATAGAAAGTTGGAGGGAAGCCCATCCATTAAAAAAGAATAGTTCTAGTAAATTAAGTCCCCAATATATAATAGAGACGTTGAGTAATCTTACAGAGGATAGAGCTATAATAACTACGGAGGTTGGACAAAATCAAATGTGGACGGCCCAATTTTACAAATTTACAAGGCCTAGGACTTTTATAACGTCAGGGGGGCTTGGAACTATGGGTTATGGTTTAGGTGCCGCTATAGGAGCATGTATAGGTAATCCTAATATGCAAGTTATAAACATAGCAGGCGATGGAAGCTTTATGATGAATCTTACAGAACTTGCCACAATATCTAGATATAATTTGCCCATAATACAGATTGTTTTTAATAATCATAGTTTAGGAATGGTGCGGCAGTGGCAAAACTTATTTTTTGGGAAGAGATATTCGTATACTTCGTTTGGACATGAGGTAGATTTTATAAAGCTTGCAGATGCCTTTGGTATAGAAGGAGTGAAAGTGACAAAAAATGAGGAGGTAGAAGGGGTTTTAAGATATGCGTTGGATAAAAGAGGACCAATTGTTCTAGAGTGTAATATACATCCAGATGAGATGGTGCTGCCGATTGTACCGCCTGGCGAAACAATAGATGTTTTAATTGATTAAAGAGATCTGCTGGTGAAAACTATGATATTCTTAAAAACTTTTTTAGGTTTCTGCTTAAGAATTAATAATTTCATCAGTAATCTATAAAATATTAAAAGTTAATGTAAAGTATAGATTTCTACAGTTTTTATTTTTTGTGGGAACTTAAGTAAAAAAATTTATTGAAATTTAGCAAATTAGATGGTATAATTCACTCTGTAGTATATCCTTGTTCTGCGATATGCAGGGCCAAAGTCCATAAGGAGGTGAATGAGTAGTGCGCAAATATGAAACAATGTATATAATAGATCCCACCCTTGAAGAAGAAGCAATTCATGAAGTAGTAGAGAGATTTTCAAATCTTATAAAAGATCAAGGTGGCGAAGTAGAAAAAATAGATGAGTGGGGTAAGAGAAGGCTTGCCTATCCCATAAAAGACCATAGGGAAGGTTATTATGTCGTGATGAACTTCAGTGCTGAGGCGGATGTACCCCAAGAACTAGAGCGAGTATATAAGATCACAGATAGCGTACTCCGTTATTTGATCATAAGGGAAGATGATTAAAGGAGCTGATTTTTTATGTTAAATAAGGTAGTACTCATTGGTCGGTTGACTAAGGATCCAGAGATTCGATACCTTCCCAGTGGTGTAGCAGTTACAACATTTTTTCTTGCAGTAAATAGGAATTTTACTAATCAACAAGGGGAGAGGGAAGCTGATTTTCTACCCATAGTTACATGGAGGGGGTTGGCTGAGACTTGTGGTAAATATCTTGCAAAAGGCAGGCTGGTTGCCGTTGCGGGCAGGATACAGACTAGGAACTATGAAACCCAGACAGGAGAGCGTCGCTATGTGACTGAAATAGTAGCAGATGAAGTACAATTTTTAGATTGGGGAGATTCATCTGATAAAAATACATCATCAGATGATAGTTATGCTCCAGCTGATCCCATAGATGATACACCAGGATTTCAACCTATTGACGGAGAGGACGATGAATTACCATTTTAGTTAAAAAGGAGGCAATAGAGAATGAGCGAAACTTCTAGAAGACCTAGAAATAGAAGGTCTCGTAGAAAGGTATGTGTATTCTGCGCAGATCCATCAAATGAGATAGATTACAAAGATGTGGCAAAACTCAAGAGATATATAACAGAACGTGGAAAGATACTTCCAAGGCGTATATCAGGCAATTGCGCAAAGCATCAGCGAGAGCTGACGGTTGCAATTAAAAGGGCACGAAATATTGCTTTGCTGCCATATACAACAGAGTAAAATTAAAAGCACACCATTAAGCAAATTATGGTGTGTTTTTAATTTTTTGTTACTTGAGAGGTCTATATATAGAATTATTGTCTATCGTTGACAAAGTTTCTGTGAGAATATAAAATTGATTTAAAGTAAATCTTGTTTGGAAGGTGAATGAAAATTGCCTAGAGGTAATGAGCGGGGTATGGATATAGCTAGAAATATAGGGCTTATAGAGTGGCTGAAGAGTGAACTTTTATCATCAGTATCTAAGATTTTCACATTGTTAACAAATGGGATAAAGGGTACCCAAGAGGCCTTGATTGATTATATAGCTAACATAATACTTGTGTCTTACCTTCTAGGTAAGCGCCTAGGTATACATTATGGTGAAATAGACGAGCGAATAGGTGAGAAGATAAGACTTGGTATACTCGATGAACACGATATAGAGATCGAATATGGCGATCTTTCTGCGTTAAGCGAGTATCTAAAACAGACAAGAGAATGATTATGGAGTGTTGTGTTATATGAAAGAAACTAAAGAAAATCCGATTTTACAGAGTATATTTATAGCTATTATATGTACATTGGGAATAGTAGGGCTTAGTTTCATCCCTTTTCTTAACTTTCTTGTTCTTTTATGTTCTGTTCCCATCGTGGTATTGGCACGGCGAAAAGGGCAGATATTTGCATTGTTGTCACTTGCAATCATAGGTATTTTAATTGGGTTTGTAAATATATACTTGAGTTTGTTTATAATTATTACTTATGCTTCTATGATAATTGCAGTGCCGTATGTAATAGATAAGCGGTTGGATTTAACAGATAGCTTGGCAGTGTGCGCCGGCGCGGCTCTCATTTCTATAGTTATAGTGTTAAAAGTTCTATCTCTTATGATGGGTCAGGATATATTCACTTATACGTGGGATTTTATGCGTAAGTTTTTTTCCACAGATAGAGAAGTCATATCTAACCTATTAGAGATATATAAATCTATAGGGATATTGGATAATACAATAACTTCTATGCAGTTTGGAGAGCTAGTAATAGACCAATTAAAACTGTTAACTCCATCTATACTGGTCATATCAGCTATAATATATGGAGGTAGTGTTTTTTTACTATCGAGAAAGATATTAAAGCGGTATAATGTAGATGTTCAGGAGATTCCTGAATTTAGTCTATGGAAATTGCCGAGGGGAACAACTAGAGGTTTTATTGTAATATTTTTATTATCGACATTGGGTAATCGGATAGGATTAAAAAATTTCGATGTCGTAAGTGCTACTGTATCTATGTTATTTACTTTTATATTTTCAGTGCAGGGGCTGGCTATTTTGACATTTATTTTAAATAGGACAAGAATTCCCAAACCTCTACAGTATATAATAATAGTATTGTCATTTTTACTTCTAAAAACGCCCCTTACTTTTATTGGGATCTTCGACCAGATATTCAATATACGTGGTATAGGACGAGGACCTAAAGAGAAAGCCTGATAGAATAATTATAATGCTATTGGCGGTGAAGTAATCAGATGAAGGATCCTATGAAGGAATTAAATATCCCAGAAGTGCGCATATATATATGGTATGTTCTCTTGCTCTCCCTAATACTGTTTTTTTATGATTGGCATGTTGCCGTAATTGCAATAATCGTATGGGCATGTTTTGTATATTACAATTATAAGATAGGGGAGAGGCGTAGGGAAGAATGGGTTGCCCATTTGGAGACTTTGTCAGAGCATATTGATTGGGCAACTAAAAATGCCGTTATAAGTATACCCATGCCTTTGGTAGTACTTGAGATGGATGGCTCTATAATGTGGTATAATCCGCGATTTAGTGAGATAATGGGCAATAAAAAGATGTTCAACAAAAATATTGCAGAATATGTACCGGAGCTTAAGATTAATAATATGCTTGACAATACAACTACAAGGTCAAAACATATTCAACATGACGGACGATGGTATAATGTCATGTGGGTACCAGTTGAGATAGATGCCGCAGCTGAAAAATCTAGTGCTATAATACTTCTATATTGGGATGATATCACCAATGAAGTAGAGCTAAAGACAAAATGTGAAGAAAGCCAGATTGTAATAATGATTATGCAGGTGGATAACTATGATGAGGTAATGGCAAAGACAGAAGATACTAGAAAACCTGCAGTGCTTGCAGAAATTGATGGCAGGATAGGGAAATGGGCAAGTTCTCTCAAGGCAAGCTGGAAGAAATACGATAGAGATAAGTTTATAGTTGTAACACAGGAGAGATATCTGGCAAAAGTAGAAGAGAAAAAGTTTAACATACTGGATATGATACGTGAGATAGACGAAGGCAATCAGATTCCTGTTACATTGAGTATAGGTGTAGGCGCCGGCGGTGATACCCCTAGACAGTGTAGTAACTATGCACAGTCAGCTATTGATTTGGCATTAGGCAGAGGTGGCGATCAGGCAGTAATAAAGCGGGGCGATAAGCTTCTATTCTATGGTGGAAAGACTAAGGCAGTGGAAAAGCGTAGTAAGGTAAAATCACGGGTAATATCGAATGCATTAAAACAGCTTATGCTCCAGTCCAGCGAAGTATTTATAATGGGGCACGAGGTGCCAGACTTGGATTGCATAGGGGCTGCCCTTGGTATATATAGATGTGCAAAACATATTGAAAAAGAAGCTTATATAATTCAAGGAAGAAATGGTATATCAGTGGCCCATCTTATGGATAAACTCTTTGAAAAACAAGAATATAGAGAGGCATTCATAAAAGGTTCCCAGGCCTTGGAGCATATAGATAAGCGCAGTTTATTGGTAATAGTGGATACCCATCGGCCTAGTTTTACTGAGATGCCAGAACTTATAGAGGCAGCTGATAAGATAGTTGTAATAGATCATCACAGGAGGAGCACAGAGTTTATAGAAAATCCAGTACTTTCATACTTAGAGCCCTATGCTTCCTCTACAAGTGAACTGGTGACTGAGATAGTGCAATATTTTGATGAGCAGGTAGAATTAGCAGCCATAGAAGCTGATGCCCTTCTGGCAGGTATAACAATGGATACAAAGAATTTCACCTTTAAGACAGGGGTAAGGACATTTGAGGCAGCATCTTACCTGAGGCGAAGGGGAGCAGATCCTACAGCTGTAAGGCAGTTTTTGCAAGATGATATGGATGCATATATTGCAAAGGCACAGACGGTACGCAGTGCAGAATTTGTGGAGGAGGGAATTGTAATATCTCAATGTCCTAAAGGTGTTAAAAATGCCCCCCTCATAGCTGCACAGGCAGCAGACACATTGCTCACAATAAGAGGGATAAACACTTCGTTTGTATTGGCAAGGAGAAGTGATCATATACTTATAAGTGGTCGATCGCTTGGAGATGTAAACGTACAGCTGGTGCTAGAAAAGCTAGGCGGTGGAGGACATTTGACCATTGCAGGTGCACAGCTTGAAGGTGTTAGTATGGAAGAGGCTAAATCAATGCTTAAAGATGCTATATATGAATATTTAAGGGAAGGTGAGAAATGATGAAGGTGATACTTTTAGAAGATGTGAAAAATCATGGTGTAAAGGGCGATGTTGTAGATGTGAGTCCGGGATATGCAAGGAATTATCTATTTCCTAGAAATCTTGCGGTGGAGGCCAACAAAAAGAATATGGCCCAATTAAAGGAGCGAAAAAAGGTAGAGGCTAAGCGGATGGAACAGGAATTGAAAGAAGCTAAGGAACTTGCAAAGAAACTGGAAGGAATAAAAGTTGCCCTTAAGGCAAAAAGTGGTGAAAAGGGTAAACTTTTTGGTTCTATAACTAGTAAGGAGATAGCTGAGGCACTAGAGAAACAACATGGTATAAAATTGGATAGACGTAAGATAGTCCTTGATGAACCAATAAAGACTTTAGGAGAGATAGAGCTGGATGTAAAGGTATACCCTGAAGTTACAGCTAAACTCAAGGTATCTGTAGAGGCAGAATAGATATAATTTGGGAATAAGGGAATGATTGGATGGTGTGGCTTATATGAGTGATACTATAGTGCGTATGCCTCCATATAGCTTGGAGGCAGAACAGTCAGTGTTAGGGTCTATGATGATGGATAAAGAGGCCATAGCTGCTGCTTCAGAGATCTTGACAAGTGATGATTTTTATTCCGACGCACATAAGGAGATATACAATGCAATACTTGGTATGTATGAACAGGGTGAGCCAGTTGATCTCATTACCTTAACTGAGGCATTGAGGCAGAGGGGCACACTTGAGGGTATAGGGGCGGCATATCTAACGGAGCTATCTATGGTAGTCCCAAGTACTGCCAATGTCAAATACTATATACGTATTGTGGAGGAAAAAGCCATATTGAGACGTCTTATAAAGGCGTCAAATGACATTATAAAAGATAGCTATGAGGCACAGCAAGAAGTAGACATTATACTAGATGAAGCAGAAAAACGGATATTCAAGATTGCAGAGCGCCGGAGCAGGGCAGATTTTGAACCTATAAAAGTGGCTTTACTTGATGCATATGCCCAAATAGAAGAATTGTCTAAAAACAAAGGTAAGATAATAGGAGTACCCACTGGATTTACTGACTTTGATCTCATGACTGCAGGACTTCATCCATCGGACTTTGTGCTCATAGCTGCCCGTCCATCTATGGGAAAGACAAGTTTCGCCTTAAATATTGCCCAATATGCAGCTATTAACGAAGGTATTCCTGTAGCTATATTCAGCTTAGAGATGTCTAAGTCGCAATTGGTCCAACGTATGCTTAGTTCTGAAGCGAATGTAGAGCTTCAAAAGGTACGGACTGGGGATTTAGAAGATACCGATTGGATAAAATTAGTACAAGCTGCAAGTCCTCTATCTCAGGCCCCCATATTTATAGATGATACTCCTGGTATATCAGTTATGGAAATGCGCTCAAAGGCAAGGCGGCTTAAATTAGAGCATGGTCTAGGTATGGTGGTTATAGACTATCTTCAGCTCATGTCAGGACGGGGCAGGCCAGAGAATAGACAACAAGAGATATCTGAGATCTCCCGTTCGCTAAAAGCACTTGCTAGAGAGTTAGATGTTCCTGTAGTTACTCTATCACAGCTCAGTAGAGCACCTGAGGCAAGAACAGATCATAGGCCAATGCTCAGTGATCTTAGGGAGTCGGGGGCTATTGAGCAGGATGCCGATGTAGTAGTATTTTTATATAGGGATGAATATTATAATCCGGATACTGAAAAACAGAATATAGCAGAGGTAATAATAGCAAAGCAGCGAAATGGTCCTACAGGTACAGTAGAACTTGTATGGCTTGGACAATTTACCAAATTTGCAAACTATGCAAAAAGTCGTCAGATTTCCTGACGACTTTTTGATATTATACGTAAATCTTCACCTATGAATTTTATAAGCATTGTATTAGATGTATCAAATAGACGGGATGCTATTCTATCAGAATATCTATCCTGTATATCACTTAAACTTAGATTAGTAGATAAAAATGTATGTTTAGCGGTCAGCATACGTTCATTTAATATATTAAACAGATCTTCTTGTGTATAGTTATTTCTTCGTGTTTCAGTGCCCAGATCATCTATTATTAGGACATCTATGTCAAACAAATAGGATAGAAGTTCTATGCTTTCTTCTTTATCTCTAAGGGAACTAAAAAACAGTCTATCAAATAGCTTATATGAGGTTATCCGCATTACAGTATATCCCTTATCCATTATAGCTTTGGCAAGGCAGTTTAATAGAAAAGTTTTGCCAAGACCTGTCTTTCCGGTAAATAGTATTGTTTTTCTTTTGTTGTTAGGAAAATGCTCTACATAGCCTAGTAGGCGTTTTTTTACTGCCACCATATACTCCCTTTGGGTTACTTTACTACCTTTTGGATATGTATTGGGAAATACGTCAGGATTGAATGTCTGAAAGTTTTGGATATCCAGGTCTTGCATATCTGATAGCTGATAGGTTTCTATAAGTATTCTCTGGGTAAGACATTTACACCTGTTTTTTATCATATCTCCTACATAACCGGTATCTTGACATATCGGGCAGCGATATTTAGGGAGGAGATAGTCAGGAGGGAAGCCGTGTTCTTCAAGTAATTTTTGTTCTTTTTTCCGCAAAGCACGGACTCTTTTTTTGAGGTATGGAATAGTAGACTCTGCGTCTTGTGGATTATTTATAATATTTCTCGAAGCTGTTCCCATGAGTTCCACTAATTCATTTTGCAGAGCCTCCATCTCAGGTATCTTTGCATATACCTCATTTTGTTTTTGGATTAGGGCTTCTTTTTCTTTAAGACGTAGGCTGTCATATTCTTTTAAAATGTCTTTAATAATCCTATCCTTCATATTCAATCCCCTTCGATATCTTCGAATAATGCTTCAAGCTCATCATCGGTATATTTGTGTTGTTCAAATTTATTAAAGTCAACTTGTTTTTTGACGCCGGCGCTATCTTGCATTGCCGTTTTAGCACCGCTTTTATGCTGTTTATGATCCTCTTTTGCTTCACTTACCGTAGTTATATTTGCGTTATACCAATTTTCGAGTATCTTGTGCATAAAGGCTATCTTATTTTGTGCTTTAATTGAATACTCGGCTGCAAGGAGAACAACTTCATAGGGCATATTCCACTCATTCGTCCATTTTAAAAATAGACGCCTATCGGCTGAAGTAGGTGATCGGTTTTCGCCTGCCCTATCTAATACAACCCTTATATCCATATCGAGTTTTTTCTTTCTTTCTATATATGCCTTTATATCGGCATATGTACGAAGATCATAGTCTAACCACTTTTGTAGCAACACATCTAAAGCTTCAAAGGTATTTGTCTTATTTCTTACACATTGCTTACAGGCTATTAGTATCACAGAATGTTCAATCTGCCATGTTTCTGTCCATTTAATATAGAGCTCTTGATGTTCTGGGGTAGGTGTTACATTACTCTGTCCCAAATTGTATAGGATATCCCTTATTAAATGATTTACAGATTTCCTAGAAGATTGATAAGTTCTTATCTCTTGTGGTGTTTTAAGTCCTTGGCTGTGCATATTTTCTAGTACCTTATCTAAATATGCAAAATTTGGAGACTGTACTTTAGCAGTTTCCCTACAGGCCTGCAGTATGGCATTTAAAGAAAAACCCCAAACATCACGCCATTTTTTGTAAAGTTCTAATTCAACTTTAGAAGGGTTCCGATGTATGCCTAAATATTTAAGTACAGCAACTGTGTCCTTATAACAGTTTTCACTTGTCTGTATGTATTCTTCTGCCTTTTGCAGCGTATCTATGCCATCCTTTGCCCACTGTATTGCAACCTTATCTAAGTAATTTATACTGAGGTTAGGTCCTTTTTTCGAGAGATAAAACTGTATCATCATAAGTATTACTTCTTTTGGAAGGTTTAACACTTCTATCCAATCATAGATTTTAATATATTCCTGTGGAGTTAAGAGCCTTGTACCAAATATTAATTGCAAATTTTGATTGAAGTCTTTATATTTATATAAAGTCTTTTCGACATTATAGTTTTTATTGTAGACGACGTCTTTTATATTATAATATTGTATGGATGATATGGTATTATCTGTCCATTCTAATTTTAATATTCCCTGCCTTTCCCAATATTGAAAGGCATTTTCCACCATGTCCTTACCCATACCAAGATCACGGGCAAATGAATTTATATCCATATGGTGCCCATTATAACATTGGCTGAGACCATATATATATACCTTAACGAAATCTCCTGGAGCCCTTAACATAAATTCTTGTATAAATATATTTTCCAGAGGAGTTACATCAAAAATTTTATAGTTGTCGGCAAAGGAACACAGGTGCATAACATCATCCTCTTTTTCTAATAATGTAAATATATATTATCATAAAAAATAATATTTTCAACTTCTACAATGGGCGATTGAGCTAGGTATATATAATGTTTTTATTGAAGATCTATTATATGATCATAAAGACTGGGATATATATAAGATATGAGATAAAA
>CZCB01004636.1_pt2 | contig 10352 bp, 10 predicted proteins | sample 591991 | NCBI WGS metagenome assembly CZCB01 (sample SAMEA3556809, study PRJEB10932) | anaerobic digester metagenome | reverse complement strand
TGGTTCGCTGGCCAAGATTTACAGCGCCATTTACGGTGCCCTCAAACGGCTGCAGATGATACCTGATCACCACTGAGTTCATCAAACTAAAAGGCGTCCGAAGCTTGGAGAAGCGGACGCCTTTTTTGTGTGCTTATGTGCGGGCAGCATTGGCCTTTGCTCTGATCTCTGCCGCAACGGCACTGTCGGTTAGATTTTCCACTGCATTCCAGAACTGCACTGCCGGGTCGGGCCCCAGGATATCGCTGAAGATTTTGTCGCCCCTGTTGTTCCAAATGGTGATCTTCAGCCGGCCGCTTTTGTTCTGGATCCTGACGAAGAACTGGCCGCTTTCGAACATGGTGTTCATGAGCAATCCCCCTTCTGCTTTTTAGTTATGTTCCGCATTCCGCTGGGAAATCCTGCGCCTCCGTACCGGGAAAATGGTGGTTCTGGACTGAAAGCAATCGGCGCTGGATATACTAGGCGGAGCGGGAGGGACCAGGATGTTCTTTTGGCAAAAGACCAAGAAAAACGCACCTCAACCCCGGGGATTGGACGATCTCAACCCTTCACTGGAAATCAACTTGCACTGGCTCAAAGCGGACATTTTGGCCAGCGACGAAACCATAGTTTACCGGCGTTTCAAAACCAGCGGCGCCAAGGCCCGCGATTGCGTTTTGGTCTACGCGGATAACATGGTTAAGCACGAGTTCTTAAGCCAGTTTGTGCTCAGGCCCATGATGCAATCATCGCCGCCTAAGCACCTGCGAGGCGAAGAGCTGATCCGCTACCTCTCGGCAAATGTGATCGAGTCAGATGGTTCGGAACTCGTGGCCCGTTATGGCGAAATCGGGGACAAGATCATGAATGGTGTGGCCGTGCTCCTGGTGGACGGCTGCCCCCTGGGTATTGCCGTGGATGCCAAGGGGTGGCCCAAGCGGGCAGTTACTGAACCGCCGTCGGAAAGCGTTGTGCGCGGCCCCCGCACGGGGTTTAGTGAAGATTTGGGCGTGAATATCAGCCTTGTGCGCCTGAAGCTGTCCAGCCCTAATTTCAAGACCAGATTCCTCTACGTGGGTACCCAGACCAAGACCAAGGTGGCCATTTTGTACCTGGATAACGTCACATCCCTGGATCTGGTGGAGGAAGTAGCGCGACGCATTGACGCCATTGAGATCGACGCTGTGCTTGATTCGGGATACATCCAGGAGATGATCCGCGATGCTCCCTATTCCCCTTTTCCCACCATAGGCCACACAGAGCGTCCCGATGTGGCCGCGGCCAAGATCTTAGAGGGACGGGTGGCCGTGTTGGTGGACGGTTCCCCCTTTGCCCTTACAGTACCCTATCTGCTAGTGGAGGCCTTTCAAGTCAATGAAGACTACTACAACCAGTGGATGGTGGGCAGCTTTCACCGTCTGATCCGCTACATCAGCTATTTTATCACCACCAGCACCCCTGCAATTTACATTGCCCTGATTAGTTATCATCCGCAGCTGATCCCCACCAATTTGGTGGTAAGTATCTCCGCGTCCCGCAAGAACGTACCCTTCCCTGGCATCGTGGAAGTGATCCTCATGGGCCTGGTCTTCGAGATCCTCAGGGAAGGGGGAGTGCGCTTGCCCCGCCCCATCGGGCAGGCCATCAGCATCGTGGGGGCGATCGTCTTGGGAGAAGCTGCCGTCAGCGCTAGTTTGGTGAGCGCGCCCATGATCATCGTGGTAGGCGTTACAGGAGTGGCCGGTTTTGTTAATCCCGCCCTCAACGACATTGCAGTGCTCATCCGCCTCTTGTTCGTGTTTCTGGCAGCGGGCCTAGGACTGTATGGGTATGTGTTTGGAACCATCGCGATTGTGCTGCTTCTGTCCTCCATGGAATCCTTCGGCGTGCCCTACCTTTCCACCATGACCACGATTAGGCCTCAAGACATCAAGGACACAGTCGTGCGGGTGCCCTGGTGGCAAATGAGGCTGCGCCCCAGGTATCTGGCGACCAAAGACCGGCAGCGGCTGCAGCGCAGGACGGGGAGTAAGGGTCCATGAGGCGAGGTTTCCCGCGCCTGCTCAGCTTGCTCCTGGTGACAGCCTTGCTCACGGGCTGTTGGGACCACATTGAAATCGAGGCCCTGGAGTTCGCGTTTGGGCTGGGAGTCGATCAGGTGGAACCGGACTATGTGGTGGTGGTGGAAATGGTCAAGACTAGCGGCGGGGGACAGCAAGCCGAGGTGGAACCCCTGGTGTTGGCTACCAAGGGAAAAAGCGTGTCCGCTGCAGGGCGATCCCTCTCTAACCCAGCTGGACTTAGGGCCTTTTGGCCCCATGCCTACGTCTTTCTCATGTCCGAACAGGTAGCCCGGGAGGGCATAGTGCCAGCCGTGGAAAACATCGTCCGCAGCCGGTACATCCGCAGTACCGTCTGGGTGTTCATCACCAAAGACTGCACGGCGGAAGAAGTGTTTAAGAGCAAGCCGCCGGCGGCCAATTCAGTGAGCGAGCACCTCAATGCCATCGCGCTTATGCAGGAGACCATCTCGGGATTTATCCCCCTGCAGGTGTGGCAGCTTAGTCAAGCCTTCGCGGCAGAAGGGATTGCCGCCATCCTGCCCACAGTGAAATTGGTGCATGAACAGGGCGATCTGGTGCCCATCGTGGAAGGAACCGCGGTGTTTAAGGGCGATCGCATGGTGGGCTGGCTGGACGGCCATGAGAGCGACATTCTCTGCCTGCTCAAGGGAATCATTCAGCGCTGCTATTTCGTCATCGACACCAAAGTGGGGGAGAACGAGTTCTTTCCCATCACTTATGAGTTGGTCGGCAATCGGGTGGAGATCAAGCCCCAGGACAAAGACGGCAAGCTTTCGGTATCCATTGCCTTGGATCTGCATTTTAGTGTGGAGGAGATGGGCAGAGCACCCTACAGCTTTCGTGATGAAGCGTTTGCCAGGAGCGTGCAAGCGCAGCTGGCCACGGCCTTTACCCATTGGATCCGGGAGTTTCTCTCAAAAACCCAGCAGGAGTACAATGCGGATATCCTCGGTTTCGGACAGCTCGTTCGCAGAAAAGAGCCCCAGGTGTGGCGGCGCTTGGGCGAGAACTGGGATGTGCACTTTAGGGACCTCCCGGTCGACTTGGAGGTCAAGTGCAAAGTGACTATGGCTGGGCTGTCCTCTGAGCCCTTGCGGGTGAGGGAATAGGTATGGTGGGTTTGGTGATCCTAGTCTACGCCGCGGTGGCCGCCTTTGAGCTGTGGCTGTGGGCTGAACGCCCCTGGCAGAAGGTTCTACTCTACCTCGTCCTTTTTGCAGGAGCCACTACCCTGGCCGTTTTGCCGGTACTAAACCCCGATTTGAAGGTGCCCGAGCCCCTAGGGTTCTTGGAGAAGCTGCTTAAGCGGTTGTGGCAGAAAGGGGGGAGTGTATGAGGGAGCACGTGCCTGACGATCAGGGTATGATCCTCGTGCTGCTCTTTGTGGTGGGAAACACGCTGGTGTTTGGCTTGGGAGGGGTGGCCGGTCCCGACATTTGGCTGGCCTTCTTGACTGCCACCGTTATGGCCCTGCCCATGATTCTCCTCATGGCTCGTGTGCGGAGCCTGATGCAGGGCGCAGCTCTTTACTCCGGGCTGGAACAGGTTTTCGGAAAATGGCCTTCCCGGGGTTTGGCCTTGGTCTATGCGCTGTATGCTTGGAGGTTGAGCTGCTTTGTGGTGAGTGACGTGAGCAACTTCGTACAGGCCATTGCCCTGCCCAACACCCCCAAGGTGGTAGTGGCCTCCATCTTGGCTCTGCTCATGCTCTGGGCCGCCAAGGAGGGCGTGGAGGTTCTGGCCCGCTTTGCCGTGGTGATGAGCAAGGTGGTTTTCGCTGTGCTCCTTGTCACTTTCATTCTGCTCCTAAGTGTGGCAAATCCTGCGGAGTTTCTGCCTGTAATGTACGACGGAGCAAAGCCTGTGTTTCTCGGAGCTTTCCAGCTACTGGATTTTCCTTTCCTGGAGGTAGTAGTGCTCTTCTGGGTGTTCGACTGCTTTAGCAGTAAAAGATCTCCCTTCAAGGTGTTTGTACCCGGATTTCTCTCGGCTGCCCTGATCCTTCTAGTTATGACCAGCACTAGTCTGGCCGTGGTCGGCGCAGATCGGTACAGTGTCTTTTATTTCCCAATCTGGACCGCTGTGAGCCGCATCAACGTTTCAACGATGCGTTTAGAAGCCATCGTCGGCGTGACTTTTGCCATTGGCAGTTTTCTAAAGATGGCCGTCTGCTTGTTGGCGGCCAGCCGGTGCGTGACCTACGCTTTCGGATTCAGTGACTACCGCTTTGTGGTTACCCCGCTAGCCCTGGCCGTGATCCCGGGTTCCCAGTGGTTGATCACCACCCTCATGGAGGTGGAGAAGTCAGCCATCAAGACCTACCCCACAAGCGCCACCATTTACCAGGTGGTCCTGCCCGTGGTGTTCTGGGTCGTGGCTGAGATCAGGGTGGCAAAAGCGCGCCATCAGGGCAAGGGTGGCTGAGGGGTAACCGCAGGCAGGAAGCGGAGGAAAACTCGAGAATTAATGCTTGTATTAGCTAATGATTTGCTGAGGAGGCGCTGCGCATGGATGCGAGGGCACGCTACAACGCCTGGCTGTGCAATCCGCTCATTGATGACCAAACGAAAGCAGAACTGCGCGCATTGAAGGATGATCCTGGAGAGATTGAGGATCGGTTCTATAGGTGGCTGGAGTTCGGAACCGGGGGTCTCAGGGGCACTATTGGCGCCGGGACCAACAGGATCAACATCTACACCATCCGCCTGGCAACCCAAGCCTTAGCCCAGACACTCAAGGAAGGGGGCGACGAGCAGCGGGGTGTAGTCATCGCCTACGACTCCCGCCGCATGTCCCGGGAGTTTGCCCAAGCCGCGGCTGGAGTGCTAGTGGGCAATGGCATCCCCGTCTTCCTTTTCCCTGAGGTGGCCCCTTCTCCCCTCCAGTCCTACGCGGTGCGCCGCCTAAGGGCCGCGGCGGGAATTGTGATCACCGCCAGCCACAATCCTCCCCAGTACAACGGGTACAAAGTGTATAACGGGCAGGGGGGGCAGATCCTGAGCGAAGAGGCGAGCAAAATCGCCTCCTGCATGGCGCGCCTGGGTCTGGAGCAGGTGGAGTTCGATCCCCAGCCATTGGAAAACCCGCTTTTGAGCTGGGTGGATGCCGTGGTGGTGGAAGGGTACTACGAGCAAATCTTGGAAGCCCTCCCGGTCTTGGAGCACAGCGGTGAGCTGAGCGTTTTGTACACTCCCCTCCACGGTACTGGTGGGCGCTATGTACCAGAAATCCTGCGGCGGGCGGGCTTTACCCGCATTCACACCGTTAAGGAGCAGCTCGAGCCAGATGGGGAGTTCCCCACTGTGAGCTCTCCAAACCCCGAGGATTCGGCAGCCTTCGAACTCGCCTTTGCCGCGGCAGAACGGGTTGGCTGTCAGCTGATCATTGCCACGGATCCGGATGCAGACCGCATGGGGGTGGCGGTGCGCCATGGCGGCAAGTGGGTGCTGCTCAACGGCAACCAGATGGGTGTACTGCTGGCGGACTATCTCCTCGCCCGGCGTCAAAAGGAGGAGCTGGAGGGCGGTGTGATCGTCAAGACCATTGTCACCACGGAGATGATCGAGTCCCTGGCCGGTAAAGCCGGGGTAGAGGTGCGAAACACACTCACCGGGTTCAAGTACATTGGTGCCCTCATGGATGAACTGCCCCTGGAAGGCAAGCGATTTGTTTTCAGCTTCGAAGAAAGCTATGGGTATTTGGCGGGAACTCATGCCCGCGATAAGGATGCGGTGGAGGCCAGCCTGCTCGCGGCCCAAGCGGCAGCGTGGTATGGGGAACGGGGCCTGACTCTGGTGCACCGTTTGGAGCAGCTTTTTACCGAGTACGGCTATTACCTGCAGGATCTAGCCTCCTACTCCTTTGCCACCAGCCTAGAGGCGGAACGGGCCAGGGCCCTGGTGGAACGCCTGCGCCAGGAATCCCTGACGTCCATCGGTAAGGAGCGGGTGAGGGAGGTAAAAGACTTCGGACGCGGCGTAGCCGTGGATTTGACCACGGGGCAAACGTCGCCCATTGAGCTGCCGCGGGAAGATGTTCTGCAGTGGATCACTGAACAGGGCAGCAAAGTATCGCTGCGCCCTTCAGGTACAGAACCGAAGATGAAACTGTATTTGGAGGTGCGGGGGCCCACCCGCCAGGACGCGGAGATCAGGCTGCAGGAGTTGAAGGAAGCCTGCCATGAGCTGATTGTGAGGGGTTTAGGGGAGAACTGAAAAAGCTGAACACCACACCGAGGCGCCTCGGTGTGGTGTTTTTCAGCGGTGCTTGTCCACTATATCTCTCAGTTCATCTATGTACGTTATGGCCAGTTCAGTCAAGTCGGGATCGATATGCCCGGCATCGACATTGTTGCGCAGGATGGAGATGACCTTTTCCCTGGACATGGCCGGGCGGTAGGGGCGGTCCTCCAGGAGGGACTGGGCGATATCTACCACGGCCATGAGGCGCGCCTCCAGATCCAGCTGCGCACCGGTGAGGCCGAAGGGATAGCCTGTCCCGTTGAGCCGTTCGTGGTGGAAGGCGGCCCAACCCGCCAGCTGCTCTGCTCCGGGACCGATTGCCCTGATTAAGTGGTAGGTGTGATAGGTATGCTGCTGCATTAGGGCCCGTTGACTGCGGTTGAGGCCGCCGGGATGCATGAGCACTTCATCGGGAACAGCAAGTTTCCCGATGTCATGGAGCAGTCCCGCCACCTTGATCACCCTCGCCTTCTCTGGGGACATGCCCAGCTTGTGGGCTAAGAACTCCGCCACGGCGGCGACGCCCTCCGAATGGTCGCCGGTCCAGGGCGATTTGGCGTCCACAATCCTGGCCATGAGGTGGGCAATCTCCTCAAGTTCAGCGATTGTGAGGGTGCGGCGGAATGAGGCCCGTCCGTTGGCGTATTGATAGTTGCCGTACCGCAGATCAAGCCAGAAGCTGGGGGCCCGCGCTATGTGCTCCAGGGCTTCCACCACATCGGGGCTGAAGATGTCCCCCTTCTTTTTGCCGAAGTATTCCAGGATATCATCTACCTGCCAAAGGTAGTAAACACCCTTGTCTAGGAAGATGTCCACCCGGTCCGCCACATGGATGATGGCGGGAATGAGGCGCAGCCCTGGGGAAAAGTAATCATGGTGTTCCAGTACGTTTTCTGCCAGGGGCCTAAACAGGCTGATGGGCCTAAGGAGCTGCCATCCCCTGCGGCAGTGGGGGGAAACGCGATCCCGCACAGGCTCCCGATCCGCCAGGACCAGCTTTTCCTCAGTGGTGAGGATGCCCACGTCATGGAGAAGGGCACTGAGCACAAGCTCTGCGAGTTCTGCTTCCTCCAAGGCCAGCTTCTTTCCTAAATGGTAGGCGATATGGGCAACGCGTTCGGCATGATCCAAAAAGGATTCTTCGCTGATATCTCCCGCGCGGGTAAAACTTCTGATGGTGGAAATCAAATCTGCTTCAAAAACCTGCATGGGATTCACCTCTGATAAAGAGTTACATAAGTTTAACAAGGACATCGAGGCCCTAAGGGGAATAAGGGTTCCTGGTATGTACTAAAAGGAGTGGCTTACGTGCAGCAAAAACCGGCGAGTCTTTGGAAGTTGTTCAGCGTCTTTTTCCGCATCGGTGCCTTCACCTTTGGAGGCGGTTTAGCCATGCTTCCGCTGATCGAAAGGGAAGTGGTGGAGGTTCAGGGGTGGGTGCATAGAGATGAGATCCTAGATATCGTGGCCCTGTCCCAGTCTGTCCCCGGAGCTATTGCCGTGAACAGCGCTATCTTCATCGGCCTACGCCTGCGGGGGCTGATCGGGGCCATTGCGGCGCTCTTGGGAACCATAACCCCTTCCATTGGAATCATCTTGATCATAGCACATTTTTTTACACAGTTTCAATCTAGTCCCATTCTGCTGCGTGCTTTTTCTGGTGTGAAGGCGGCCGTAATCGGCTTGCTGGCCGCGGCAGCCTATCGGTCGGCCAGGAATGCCGTGGTCAACCGCTACGGGGTGGTTGTGGCGATCTGCGCTTTCGTCTTGAGTGTCTCTGGCCTGCTGCCCATCGTCTGGATTATCATTCTTGGGGGACTTAGCGGTATCCTCTATTTCAGCGGACAGAAAGGGGGAGAGGCGCAGTGATCTTTTGGCAGCTGTTCTACTCCTTCTTTAAGATCGGTCTGTTCACTATAGGTGGCGGCTATGCCATGCTGGCCCTGATCCGGCAGGAGATCCTCCTTCGGGGCTGGATGACGGCCCAAGAATTCGTAGATGTGGTGGGGATCGCGGAGGTTACGCCCGGGCCCATCGCCATCAACTCCGCGACCTTTGTGGGTTTTCGCACGGCGGGTATTCCAGGCGCCCTGGCGGCTTCCTTGGCAGTGGTGCTCCCGTCGCTGCTCTGCGTGAGTGTGGTGAGCCGCATGTGGGAAAAGTACAAGGCGGCGCGTCCGGTGCAGTTTATGTTTGCGGGTATCCGGCCGGTGGTCGCTGGTTTGGTGGCCGCGGCGGCGGTGCTCATTGCCGTGTCCACGTTCAAGTATGTGGAGGGAATCCCGGCGCAGATCTGGACTGTCCTCATAACCGCGGGATCCTTTTACGCCGTGGCGCTGAAGAAGTGGGATCCCATTAAGGTGCTGGTTGGAGCTGCCCTTTTGGGCCTGATCATCTTCCGTTGAGCAAATAGCGGAGAAAAAACGCCGCGGGGGTCTAGCCAAGTGCTAGCCGCCGTGGTATACTTTTTACGTAGGTATGACCGGGTGGTCATATGAGGGGGGAGGACAGTGCCCAAGCAGACCTTTTTCAACTTAGAAGCAGAAAAGCGGCAGGCCATCATCGATGCCGCGGTGCGTGAGTTTGCCGAGCATCCCTTTGAGCAGGCCTCCTTAACCAAGATCGTGGAAAACTGCGGCATCGCCAAAGGCAGCATGTATCAGTACTTCGACGATAAGTTGGACTTGTACATGTACATCGTTGACCTGGCCTATGAACAGAAGAAGGCCTATGTGAGCAGGGCTTTCAGTCTGGAGGGGGACATTTTCCAGATCTTGAATGAATACTACCGCTTGTCCTATGAGTTCGCTCTGGATCACCCATTGCTGCATCAGGTGGCCAACAAGTTTTGGGACAGTCGTTCCGCGGCACTCTCGGCCGAACTGGAAAAGGGCCGGCTCAGCCGGGCTAGGGATTTTGCCCAGGTGCTCCACGAAGCCATGGAAGAGGGCATAGTCAACAGTGATCTGGACCCTGAGGCGGTGTTTTTTGTCTACCATGCGGTGGGTAAGGAATTGATCGATCACTTTCACCAGGGATGTGATGACCGGCTGTTGCAGCAGATTTTGGACGTTTTGAAGTATGGGTTGGCTGCACGAAATTGAAGTCAGGGGGCGGAATAAGATGTGGAAGCGAATGAGCTTACCGGCCGTTTTTCTTGTGATCCTTTTTGCTCTGGGCGGTACCGTAACTGCCCAGGTTCTAAGCGTGGCCATTCCCCAGGATCCGGACAGTTTTGACCCCACCCGCACCGTGGCCGCGGCCACTAGTGAGGTAGCCTTCAACATTTACGAAGGTTTGGTGAAAGCCACTCCCCATGGGGAGGTGGAGCCTGCACTAGCCAGCCGCTGGACAGTGGACGAGAACGGCACCAGATACACCTTTTACTTAAGAGAGGCCGTCTTTCACGACGGCAGTCCCGTCACCGTGCACGATGTGGTAAACAGTCTCAACCGCGCCCGCGATCCTGAGCTGGCCGCGCGGGCGGGAGAGCTGAGCATGATTAAAGCGGTAACGGGCTTGGAGGGTGCCGTGCAGATTGATCTTCACGAGCCCAACGGCGCTTTTATCTACCTGCTTACCGAGGTCTATGCGTCAATTTATCCTGCGGGGGCGGAGGATCTCAGTCGTCACCCCGTGGGCACGGGGCCCTATTACCTCGCGGACTGGCGCCCCAATCAGCAGCTGACACTGCGCCGTTTCGACCAGCATTGGTCTGGGCAGCAGCCGTTCTTTGCCCAGGTCAACTTTTTGATCATCCCCGATGAAAACAGTATGGTGCTTAACCTGAAGGCTGGGCGAGTCCAGCTCATTCCCCGCCTGGAGGTGTCCGTACTGCACCAAGTGCAGAACAGCCCGGGGATCAAGGTTCAGGCTTCCCCCATGAACCTGGTCCAGCTCTTTGCCATCAACAACGCACGGCCTCCCTTCAATGACCTGAGGGTGCGCAGAGCTTTGGCCCTGGGCCTCAATCGAGAAGAGATCCTGCTGGGCGCAGCCTGGGGCGAGGGGGTGCTGCTGGACAGCGCCCTGAGCCCGGCCATGG
>CZCB01003967.1_pt1 | contig 10366 bp, 11 predicted proteins | sample 591991 | NCBI WGS metagenome assembly CZCB01 (sample SAMEA3556809, study PRJEB10932) | anaerobic digester metagenome | reverse complement strand
ACGGCATACGAGATTCGCCTTAGTCTCGTGGGCTCGGAGATGTGTATAAGAGACAGCATGTAATTTGATTAATTTTTCTGAAAATTTTTTACCTTTTGAGGTAAATAACAACATTAAGCGCGATAATTCGACAAATACCAAGGATATGAATCCATATTATTACTATTTTTTAAATTTCTAATTTTTACATATGCATTTTTTTACTTTTTTAGCTATAAATATTAACAACCGTTAACATTTAATTCAAAGTATTTTCATAAACCATGTTTTTTCAATGGTTCTTGGCATTTGTCAAAAAAACATATATTTTGAAAAAGCATATTGACTTTTCAATAATATGGTAGTATATTAATTATTAGAAAATACTTCATAAAGAAATTTGCAACTTAATGAGGTTTTTTGCAAAACAGTATTTGACTGTTAATTACATATTTGCTATAATATAATTACAAATATGTCGAAGTATGTAAAAAGGGAGGAACAAAAAATGAAATCAACAGGTGTAGTAAGAAGAGTAGACGAATTAGGAAGAATTGTTATTCCTATAGAACTAAGAAGAACTCTAGATATCGCTGAAAAGGATGCTTTAGAGATTTACGTAGATGGAGAGCAGATCATATTAAAGAAATATGAGCCAGCTTGTATATTCTGCGGAGATGCAAGAGATGTTATAAACTACAAAGGCAAAAATATTTGCAAACACTGTCTAGATGATATAAAAACTGAAAAATAATATTTCTTCCAAAAGTAAAGGCTTTTAAGCCTTTACTTTTTTAATGTAAAAAATTAAGAGCTTTGCACTCCGCAAAATTTCCCTTAATCCTTGACATCAAAAAGCGTTGACCTTAAAAACGTAGTAGCGCCTTTTTCTCAAGGCAAACTAAAACCGAAGGCTTATGCCTTCGGTTTTTATTATCTTACTCTTCTTGCGCCCATGTAATCTTTTCTTGTTAATGGAGATATTTTAACTACGTCTCCTGTTTGAGGAGCATGTACATAAGCATTATCTCCTATATAAATACCTACGTGATGAGGTGAGCCATAACCAAAGAATACTAAGTCTCCTGGTTGTAAATTATTTCTGGATACTGCCACTCCCTCTTTAATCTGAGTATAGGTTGTTCTGCTTAAATGAATTCCGAAGTGTGCGTATACGTATTGTACAAATCCAGAACAATCAAAGCCTGATGGCGTTGTACCTCCCCACTTATAGGGAACTCCCCTAAAGCTTAAAGCATATTGAACTAAGGCATCGCTTGAGTAATTAGCGCTTGTAGTTCCTCTTGATGTGCTACTACTGCTTTGGGCTCTATTCCTTAATATTGTTATTTGTCTATCCTTTTCCTGCTTTTGCGCTTCTAATCTACTAATGAGATCATAGTAGTAGTTTACCTTTTCATCAAACTCTTTCATCTTAGCTTGGTTTTCTGCTAAGATTGCTTGTTGTTCACTCTTAGACTTGTCTAACTCTGCCTTCTTTGCTATATTTTCTGCCCTTAATTTTTCTATCTTTATCTTCTGTAAATCCAAGGTAGCCTTTTGCTCTTCTAGCTCTTTCTTCTGTTCATTCATTTCATTTATTATCTTCTTGTCATAATCAGCTATCTTGTTTACAGCTTCTATTCTTGATATAAAATCTCCTAAACCTTCTGACTTTAGTATGATGGATATGTATCCATTAGTTCCACTCTTGTATAGAGCAGTCATTCTTTGATCAAGTACTTCCTGTTTCTCTTTAATGTCTTCTTCTTTTTCTGTAATTTCTTTCTGTGTTTTTTCTATTTCCTGATTGGTTGCTTCTAAGTCTTTTTCATTAGCATTTATCTGATTAATTAGAGTTTCGATTTTAGAATCCATCATTTGTAATTCTATCTCTATATCCTCTACTGTTTCCTTCATAGCATACTATTATAAGAGCTTAAAAACGCATCTCTTTGTGCTTTTGCTTCATTCTGTTGTTGAATTATTTGCTGCTTTTGTTGTTCTAGCTCTTGAATGGTATCAGCCATTACAGTTACATTCATTGAAAAAACTAATCCCAGCGACAAGAGTGCCGTAAATATCTTCTTCTTCAAATTAACCCACCCGAACTTATGCTGCCAGCTTGAGTGGTTCCACCTCCTTCGTGTAAACTTTTTCAAGCCGAATTTTAATTAGTTCCGATTTTCTTGTGTTTTAAGACAAAAATTTACCCAATATAAATGCTTGTCTTGCTACACACTTATATTATAACATCAAAACAAAAAAAGCTACAAGATTTTTGTAACTTTTTTTTGAACTTTTATAGATTTATTGCGTATATATAGATTTCAGATTTAGAAACGCCCCTATCTTTGGCCACCATTTTCACCGCTTCTTTTTTGCTCATGCCCTTGTCCATGTAGCTTAAGATGTGTTCTTCTATAGTCATGTCCTCCCAAAGAGCCTTCTCTTCCCTTTCAATTTCTTCCTGACTCTTGCCTGAAAGTACCAGTACATATTCCCCTCTTGGAGAATTAGATTCATAATATTTTACCGCTTCACTTAAGCTTAACCTTAATATTTCCTCATGAAGCTTGGTAAGCTCTCTGCAAATAGAAATTTGTCTATCTCCAAAGCTTTTATGTAGAAAGCTTAAGGTCTCCTTCAACCTATGAGGCGCTTCATAGAAAATTAGGGTTTCCCTTCTATCCTTTAATTCTTGTACAAGTTTAGTCCTCTCCTTATTTTCTCTCGGTATAAAGCCCTTAAAGATAAAGGAGCTAGTATCTAAACCAGAATATATTAAAGCAGTGGTAAAGGCTGTTGCTCCAGGTAGCACTTCAAAGGGCAAGGCCTCCTCTATGCACCTTTTAACTATTACACTACCAGGATCTGAAATGCCAGGAGTACCAGCATCTGTTACTAGAGCAATGGTTTCACCACTTCTTAGTCTTTGAAGCAGCTCTTCCCCCTTAACCGTTTCATTATGCTGATGATAGCTTATTAATGGCTTTTTTATTTCAAAATGGTTTAATAGCTTTAGTGTTTGTCTTGTATCCTCCGCTGCAACCAAATCCGCAGCCTTTAACACCTCTAGCGCCCTCAAGGTTATATCCTTCAAGTTACCAATGGGAGTTGGAACAAGATATAATTTACCTGCTGTCACAAGCTCACCCTCTTCCGTATATTTCATTTATTTCATCGCTGTAGCCACCCTCATCCTTATAAACGTAAAGAGGTGGATACCATTTTAAGAAGGTTCCTCCATCCCGCTGTCCTTCTACTAGAACAATATTGGGTGCCTTTTTTGTATTAGGATGGACCATTCTAATAGCCTTAGGTTCTATTTTATATTTCCTCATAAGACAAAGAATATCCGCTATTCTCTCCGGTCTATGTACCATGTATAAGCGTCCATTATCCTTAAGCAGTATTCGACTGGCCTTGATTACATCTTCTAAGGTAGCCAGAATTTCATGTCTTGCTATGGCATCTTTATCTGCAGGATTTACTATTCCTGAGCCCTTTAGCTTGTAGGGAGGGTTTACTGTAACCACATCTACCCTTTCCATAGATTTAAGCAATCTTTCATCCTTTAAGTCCCCTGCTATAAAATGAAGTCGGTTCTCTAGCTGGTTGTATTTAACGCTCCTCAAGGCCATTTCTACCATGTCTTCTTGTATTTCTAGACCTGTAATCTTGGCTGCCTCAGTCTTACCTGCCAGTATTAGTGGTATTATTCCTGTTCCAGAGCATAAATCTACTACTGTCATACCCCTTTTTACCCTAGCAAAATTGGCTAGTAGTACCGCATCTACTCCAAATCTAAAGCCATCTTTTTTTTGAATTATATGTAGCCCTCTCAGCTGCAAATCATCTAAGGTTTCATCTTCATTAATCCACTTTTCCATAACATCACTCTTTCAATTTTCAGTAAAAAATAAAAAGTGATATGAAAATACATATCACCATAAAATATAATATACTATTTTAACTCTTATTTCAATTTATATTCCAATATTACATCACTGCCAGCCTTAACTTCATTGCCTATGTTAAAGGTAGTAAAGTTCACCATGTCATGATTAGTTATGAGCACCGGAGTTACTAAGGAGCAATTTCTTGAAGCAACATATTCTCTATCTACCTTTAATATGGGGTCACCAGCTTTTACTCTTTGACCTTCCTCTACTAATCTTGTGAATCCAGCACCTCCAAGAGATATAGTTTCAAGGCCAATATGAACTAGAATTTCAATATCATTGTCCAAAAGCATTCCAAAGGCATGATTAGTTTTGAATATTAAGCTAATCTCACCATCTGCAGGAGCTACAACAATATCATCAGTAGCATCAATGGCCACTCCTTCTCCTACCATTTTGTCAGCAAATATCTCATCTGGAACCTCAGATAAATCCATAACCTTTCCACTTACTGGCGCAATAAGCTTAAAACCCCTTTTTAAAAAGTCTAACATAAAATGATCCTCCCATTTTACATAAATAAACTAAATATAAGCACATTATAAGTCTGCTAACATATCTTGTCAATCCTTAGTCCCTATATATATAGCTTTCCTTGGGTTTTTCTGTAGGAGTTAAGCTTTCAACCATAAGTATAGGCCATTTTTCTGCTCCTTTTAGCTGCAATTTCCCTGTCACTTCTACCCACTGTCCATTAGATATAGAAGTTTCCTTCTTATACTGGCATCTGATACCAATAACCTCTGTGTCGGCAGCACAACAGGCCACCACCATTCTTGATAAAATAAAGTCTTCTTTTTTACCCTGTTCCTTTACTACAAAACCTTTAATTCTTATCGCTACTCCCTGATACTTCTCTTGATTATTATAAATTTCTTTAAAGGTGGTAAAAAAGTTGTCATTGCTTATGATTAGTTCCCCATTTTTCATAATTATTTCTCCATCGCCATGGCTGTGGTTATGCTCAGCACCCTTATGATGGTGATGGCCACCTTCACCCTCTTCTAGTACTAGGGCCTTATAAAAACCTAAATTAATTCCCCTATTAATTGCAGCGCTTTCCGTTAAACCAGTGGGCCTTATAAATAAGTATATAATTACCGGTATAAGAAATAGAATATAACCGTATCTTACCTTTTCCTGCTCTTCTTCGCTAAAGCTATCGAAAATATTGTATATTAGCATAATACCAATAGCTATAGCTCCGAAGATAGAGTACTTAAGCATATCTGGATGAATAAAATTTCTAATATCTCCGCTGTATATCATTTTAATAAAGGTATAAAATAGCAGTAATAACACAATGGACCATAGGGCTGTGTCAGTATTAAAGCTTTTTTTCATCTTATCACCTCCTATAGTCCTAAGCCCAGCGTAGGTAACAGCAGGGCTGCAATAAAACATACTGAAAAGATTACAAATATAAGCTTTATTATAAAGGTCAATTTAAAATTGGATACCAGCATAATAGTGTTTTTTATATCTATCATAGGACCAAATATTAAGAAGGCCATGACGGAGCTGCCAGTAAACTGATTGAAAAAGGTTCTAGCTATAAAAGCATCGGTTTCAGAGCAAATGGATAAAACAAAGGCTAGAAGCATCATCATTAAGATAGAAGACACTTGCCCACTACCTAAGCTTAGGATGATATGTCTTGGAATCACTGCTTGAAAAAGAGAAGACAGCAAGGCTCCTAATATAAAGAACCTTCCTATTTCATAGAACTCCTCGCTGACGTGGCCTATTATGACTTTTATGTATCCACCATGCTTATGACCCTGATGATGGTCATGTCCACAACTACAGTGATGATGATTATGCTGACATCTTTCTTTTAAGGGACTGGTACCAGCAAGTTCATTCATTAAATAGCCAATAATAATAGAACATACTATACCTAAAGCAAATCTTAAAGGTGCTATGTAGGAGTGACCTAGAAAGGCATAATATGTAGATAAAAATACTACTGGATTGACTATAGGCACTGCAGTCATAAAGGTTATGGCCATTCCTATAGGCATACCTTTTTTTACAAGCCTCCTAACGATAGGCACCATAGCACATTCGCAAAGGGGAAAGAAGATTCCCGCCAAGGCCATAGCTAGCAAGGATAAAAATTTATTTTTAAACTGAAGGCTGCTTATTCTATCTTCTGACACCTTCAGCTGAATTAGGGTCGACACAAGTGCCCCTAAAATAAGGAAAGGAAATCCTTCAAGTATTAAGCTCAAAAATATGGTAGCAAAGTTTTTTAACTGTTCCATTTTTCTCCCTCTAAATTTATTGCTCATAATAGTGTATGAGGATTATTTCCAGTTAAGTATTTCTTTACAGCAAAAAAACTTGCAAAATGCACATTTTGAGGTATACTTAAAATTAAGGTTATAAACGGAAAGGATGGTATTTTAACATGGAAAACATATTAGTAAAGGAGTTATTTCGAAATACCTCCCAGTATCTAGATAAAACCATAACTGTATCTGGATGGGTAAGAACTCTTAGAGCTTCTAATGCTTTTGGTTTTATTGAATTAAATGATGGAAGTTTCCTTAAGAATATTCAGATAGTTTTTGATCAGAATTTAGAGAACTTTAAAGATATAGCAAAGGTAAATGTTAGTACTTCTTTAAGGGTTACAGGAAAGCTAGTAGCTACTCCACAGGCTAAGCAGCCTTTTGAAATTCAGGCTTCAGAAGTGGTTGTGGAAGGTCTTTCTTCTCCTGATTATCCTCTTCAAAAGAAGAGACACAGCTTTGAATTCCTTAGAGAAATTGCTCATTTAAGACCTAGAAGCAACACCTTCTCAGCAGTTTTTAGAGTTCGTTCCTTAGCATCTTATGCTATACATAAGTTCTTCCAGGAAAGAGGTTTTATTTATACACACACACCAATAATTACTGGTAGTGACTGTGAAGGTGCTGGTGAAATGTTCAGAGTAACCACTTTGGATATTGACAATCCTCCTAAGAAGGAAGATGGCAGCATCGATTTCTCTGAGGACTTCTTTGGTAAGGAAACTAACCTAACTGTAAGTGGTCAATTGGCAGCAGAAGCTTATGCTTTAGCTTTTAGAAATGTATATACCTTTGGTCCTACCTTCAGGGCTGAAAACTCCAACACCACAAAACACGCAGCAGAATTCTGGATGATAGAACCTGAAATTGCTTTTGCAGACCTTGAGGATGATATGCAGTTAGCAGAAGATATGATTAAATATATCATTAATTATGTAATGGAAAACGCTCCAGAGGAAATGGAATTCTTTAACACCTTCATCGATAAGGGCTTATTAGATAGATTAAACAACGTAGTTTCCTCAGATTTTGCTAGAATTACTTATACTGAGGCTATTGAGTTATTGCAAAAATCCGGTGAGAATTTCACATATCCTGTAGACTGGGGTTGCGACCTTCAAACAGAACATGAAAGATATATTACAGAAAAAGTATTTAAGAAGCCTGTTTTCGTAACAGACTATCCAAAGGAAATCAAGGCCTTCTATATGAGATTAAACGACGACAACAAGACTGTAGCTGCTATGGACCTTCTTGTTCCAGGCGTAGGTGAAATAATCGGCGGAAGCCAAAGAGAAGAAAGATTAGATTTACTAGAAAAGAGAATCGAGGAGCTAGGATTAAAGAAAGAAGAGTACTGGTGGTACCTAGAGCTTAGAAAATATGGTGGCACCAAGCATGCTGGCTTTGGCTTGGGCTTTGAAAGAATAATTATGTACATCACTGGTATGGGCAACATAAGAGACGTTATACCTTTCCCAAGAACACCAAAGAATGCATTATTCTAAAAAATATAGCTATTGGAGCTTAGACTTCAATAGCTTTTTTGATTTTGTGCTTTTTTGCTTTTCATACATATATTGTCATAAACCAAGTTAGATATTGCCTTTTTTCGCCCTGTAGCTTTGTTTTAAAAATGTGTTGATGTAGACCACGGTAGACTGGCAGGTTCCTTTGAGTTGCCTGTAGCTTTGTTGTAAAAAAGTGTTGATGGTAACCTAGGGTAGGTTGTCCACCAACACTTAGCTTTAACATAGCTATTTATAGTAATTTTTAAATATCTACAAGTTATGCTTGTCCGTCAACACTTCTTTTAAACATAGCTATATGCATAATTTATACCCCTTAATTGCAAAAGATTATCTATAGCTTATTGCTGAATTTTATTAGCAGAATTTGTGTTTTGGATACTAGTTGTGTTTTGGATACTAGTTGTGTTTTGTGTAGGCTTTGATTCTTCATTATTGTCATTATTATTAGTCTTTTTCTCTTCGTTTTTCTTTTGCTCCTCTTGCTTACCTTTTTCCTTTTCTTGCTCTTTAATTAATTCTTCTGGCTTGTCAGGTGGTATATCCAATATTACAAACAACTCTTCGAAAAGTTTTTTTGCCGCCGGTACTGCAGTAAGAGATGCATAGTAATTAGGCAGCTCTGGATCGTCTACCGTTACAATTAAGGTAACCTTAGGATTATCAACAGGAGCCATACCTGCAAAGGATGATACATATCGCTTTTGTAAATACCTTCCGTTTTCTACCTTATTAGCTGTTCCTGTCTTACCAGCAATACTGTAGCCTGGTATAATTGTAGCAGTAGAGGTTCCTTCTGTTACAACCTTTTCCATGTATTTTCTCTGCTCAGCAGCCTTTTCCTTAGGTAGTATTGTTCTCATACCAAGCTTATCAAATGTCTTATCAACTATTTTATTGCCATCTCTATAATAGTAAACCTCTTTCATAACATGAGGTCTTATCCATGTTCCACCATTGGCAATAGCATTAAATGCAGCTAAATATTGAACTTGATTTACAGCTACTCCATGTCCATAAGATGTTGTTGCTAATTCTACTGGTCCCATATTTTCTAAGTTTATTACTAATCCGTCTGCTTCTCCTGGTAAATCTACACCACTTTTTTGTCCAAATCCCATAAGCTGAATATAATTTACTAAGTTCTCTTTTCCAATTTTATCAGCTAACTGAATAAATCCAACATTACAGGAGTTTTTAATAATATCGGAAATATCCTGATGTCCATGTCCTTCACGCTTATCACAGTATAGAGTTTGACCGCCTACTACTATGCTACCACCACAGTAAAATTCTTTTCCTCCATCAAGAGAATCATGATATAAGCTAGCTGCTGCAGTTATAACCTTAAAAATAGAACCTGGTTCATAAACATTACTTACAGCTCTATTTTTCCACATCTCTTGAATTTCTTCCTTTGTTTCTGCTCCTTCATTTGGATTGTTTGGATCATAGCTCGGATAATTAACTAAAGCTAGAATCTCTCCAGTATTAGGATCCATTATTGTTATACTAACAGACTGTGCATTATGCTCTTCTAAAGTTTCCTTGGCAACTCTTTCTGCTAGTTCTTGAATCCTCTCATCTATGGTAAGCATCAAATTTTTTCCGTCTACAGGCTCTATAACTATGGATTCAGTGAAAGGTAAACTATTATTGGCAGCATCCGTTTCCACCACTTTTACTCCTGGTATACCTATAAGCACATCATTATAGCTTAGCTCTACCCCTGTTACTGGATCTCCATTCAGATTTATGTGTCCCAAAACATGAGATAGGAAGGAACCATTGGTATAGTATCTCTTTACATCATCAGATATTATAATACCTTCTAGCTTTAAATCCTTTACCGCATCAACAACCCTTTTTTCTACCTTTCTTTTCAAGGATACAAACTGCAAAGGATTGCCGTTGGCATCTGTACTATTCATAATTCTTTCCACTTCAGAAAGATCCATTTCTAAAGCACTAGCTAGATTACTTGTTACAGTAGCTTCTGATAGATTTTTCTTTTTAATATAATTTTTAAGGATTTTTAAGTCCGCATCTATTCGGAAAACCTTAAGACTTATAGCTAATTCAGAACCATTTCTATCTACTATAGTCCCCCTTTGAGGAGATATTTCAATGGTTTTAGTATGACTTTGCAAGGCCTTAAGCTTTAAGTCTACATTACCTTCAAAGCCCATTAAATATATTAATCTTCCTATTAATCCTGTAAATACTACCGAAAAACCTAGCGCTACTGTTAGCATCCTAGTTTTCTTAATCAACCTTTTCTTTTTTTTCAAGGTTACCCTCACCCCATTTTTATTTGTATAAGTCTTAATACTTGTCCACATTTTCCTTATAAGTAATTATACCATAATGCTAGTAAATTTCGATGGAAATTGTTTGGTCAAGTTGTACTATCATGCAAATTTATAAAAAAAATATTGATGAACAAGGCTATTCCTGATCATCAATATTTTCTACATTTTCTCTTAAGTTGTGGGGTAAACCGCACGCCCCTGGGGCGTTTTCGACACAGACCGCGCGCCCCTGGGGCATTCTAATACTCCAAGGTCACAATATCTCCACAAGCCATACTCTTCTT
>CZCB01003151.1_pt1 | contig 10378 bp, 7 predicted proteins | sample 591991 | NCBI WGS metagenome assembly CZCB01 (sample SAMEA3556809, study PRJEB10932) | anaerobic digester metagenome | reverse complement strand
TCCTGTTCAGCAATGCGGATCAGCAGCATGCCCAGCCAGCAGAGAAGAACATGGGATGATACGTTAATTTTCATCCTTAGTATACTCAAAATTCAGACTTATGTCAAGGAAAGGCACCAGTGTTAATGATCCTTCCGGAACGCAGGCCGCTGCTGCGCAGCACCACGGCAGAGGTAAGACTGCAACGCAACATGATCACACGGCAAGCCTCTGGAGATATCTGAAGCACAACTCCCCTAGCTCGCTTCTGCAAACACGATGAGTATGAAGCGACGGCTCGGAGCACAAAGCGAGCCACGGCTCTCCAAAGAAGAGTTCCTCCCCTCGAGTGGGAATCTCCAGGCCATCACACAAACGTAAGGGTTGACAGAGAGAGTTCGCAACGCTAGAATTAAAGGAGAATGGGCAGATAGCTCAGCCGGTTAGAGCGCTACGCTCACATCGTAGAGGCCGGGGGTTCGAGTCCCTCTCTGCCCACCATTCTGCCTACTGTAAGAAGAAGCCCGTCGTGTGCGCAATGCACACGGCGGGCTTTTCTCTTCCCCTTGTGGATTCTACAGCGCGAAGGAACTGGCAGCGACCAGGTTAACTCCTTGTGGACGCGTCGAACCTGGGCAGACTTCTCGAAACCACAGCATCACTGGACTTCCTCTGCCGAGAAACGCTCAGGCCTGGCGTATCGTACGGCCTCACGGTGGAAAGCGCAGGTTTTCGCTTTTTGGGAACTGGGAACTACCATTCCTCGCCGCCCTACGTTACTGGTCATATAACAAAAGTGGCATTTTTATAGCAATCATTGAAGGATCTTTGCACTTTGTGGCGAGGAAATTCTTCAACTGGTTCAACCAGTTTTGCACAAGGTAACAGACTGTACCCACAGAGCTTGTCCCAAAGGAGATTTATCCCACCAACTGGGTAATAGTATACGCCCGGTTGTTCCGGTTCCAAAGCAACATGTTAAGCCGATTTTAAAGCAGCGGCACGTTCGGTCCTACCTCGCAGAAATCTCCATGGTTGAACGGCCTACGGCTATCAGTGTAGATCAGAAATCCATGCACGCCAGGAGGTATTTGCTTGTCTCCCAATACCACTCTACAGGAACTGCAGAGTATCATTGTCAACAACATCAGTGAGGGAATCTGGGCGCCCGGTGAACGTATTCCTTCGGAACGCCAGCTTGCGCAAGCCTACAACGTAACCAGGACAGCCGTGCGCAAAGCCATCGCCAGCCTAACTGAGCAAGGCGTGCTGGTCGCCATCCCCGGAAGCGGCACCTATGTGTCCACTAAGGCTCAGAAGGCTGCTAGTTCTAAGACCATCGCCTTTCTCGTCTGCAGCCGCGGCAAACCAGACTACACGGTGACCACCAACCTCTTCTACGCCCAGGTGCTCAGGGGCGTGGAACTGGCAGCCCGTCGCATGAATTATCAGTGCATCGTCTCCACCATTGATGAACTGGAGCGCGACTATGGTTCCCTGGATGATATCTTGAACAAAGTGGACGGTTTAGTGCTAGGTGAACTCCGCTGCCAGAGACTGCACGATCACATTGTCCGCAGCAGGTATCCCACGACTCTGATCAGCCCGTCGCTCCACTCCCCCGTTCTTGATACCATCAAGATCGACAGCTATTCCGGCAGCCTGAACGCGGTGGATTACCTTGTTTCCCTGGGCCACAAGAGAATTGCCTTTGTCGGCGGTTCTAAGGACAGCCACCCAGCCCAGGAACGCCTGGCGGGTTACAAAGCCGGGCTCAAAAAGAACGGCCTGGAGATTTCCGAACGGCTCATCCGCATCAGCGGCTGGGACTTCGCGGCTGCCCGGGAAGCGGTGCGCGATCTGGTAGCCAGAGAACAGTTTACCGCCATTCTAGCTGCTTCTGACTACTTAGCCTTCGCCGCGCTGCAGGTTCTGCGGGAACACAACCTGCGGGTCCCTGATGACGTGAGCGTCATCGGCTTTGACGATCTGGAAGTTGCAGCCCATCAATCCCCTCCCCTCACCTCTGTGCGCGTGCACAAAGAAGAGCTGGGGAAACTGGCAGTTACCATGCTGCTGACACGCCTGGAAGATGAACGCACCGTCGGAACTGTTACAGTGGTACCGTGCAAGCTCATCGTCAGGGAGTCCTGCCGCCCCGTAGACGATTTGGGGTGCCGGTGAGCCCCTGAAGGAAAGCACATTAAAGGAAGGAGCCCTGCAATATGAGGACCCCCAACTTACGCCAGGTAAGAATCCAAGATCGTTTTTGGAAGCCCCGGCAAAACCTGGTCCGCGACGTGATGCTGCCCTATCAATACGCTGTCATGAACGATGAGGTGCCGGGAGCGGAGCCAAGCCATGCCTTGGAGAATTTTCGAATTGCCGCGGGCCTAGCCCAAGGGGAATTCTATGGCATGGTTTTCCAGGACAGCGATGTGTACAAATGGCTGGAAGCGGCAGCCTACATCCTGGCCAAAGAAGACCACCCCGAACTGGAAAAGACAGCGGATCAGGTGATAGATCTCATCGCCGCGGCCCAGCAGCCCGATGGCTATCTGAATACCTACTTCACCGTGGCCGAACCTGAGGGGCGTTGGAGAAACCTGCGGGAAGAACATGAGTTGTACTGCGCCGGCCATCTGATCGAAGCCGCGGTGGCGTACTACGAAGCCACTGGAAAGGGCAAAGTCCTTGATGTGGCCTGTAGATTTGCAGACTACATTTCCCAGATCTTTGGCACAGAACAAGGGCAAAAGCGCGGCTACCCAGGTCATGAAGGACTTGAGCTGGCTCTGGTTAAGCTCTACCGGGTTACGGACAATCGAAAATACCTGGAGTTGAGCAAGTATTTCGTGGACGAGCGGGGTCGCCAACCCCACTACTTCGAACAGGAAGCCATTGCCCGGGGAGATAGGCATGTTACCACCCACGGCGGACGCTGGGACAGCCGCTACAACCAGTCCCATCTGCCGGTGCGGGAGCAGAAAGAAGCGGTGGGTCATGCGGTAAGGGCAATGTACCTCTACGCTGCCCTGGCGGATCTGGCCAGATACACCCGGGATGAATCCCTGCACAAGATCTGTGAGGCGCTTTGGGAAGATGTAGTCAACCGCAAGATGTACATCACTGGAGGCATCGGATCTTCTTCTTACGGCGAAGCCTTCACCATCCCCTACGACCTCCCCAACGATACCTCCTACACTGAGACGTGTGCCGCCATAGGATTGGTGTTCTGGGCATCACGTATGCTCAATCTAGACCCTAACGGAGCCTACGCAGATGTGATGGAGACGGCTCTGTACAACGGTGTGCTCAGCGGCATGGCCCTGGATGGGAAGAGCTTCTTCTATGTTAACCCCCTGGAAGTCTGGCCCGCTGCAGCGGAACATCGCTACGACCAAAGGCATGTGAAAACTACACGACAGGGCTGGTTCAGGTGCGCCTGCTGTCCTCCCAACCTAGCCAGGCTCCTGGCCTCACTGGAGCAGTACATCTTTTCCTACCATGAGGACAGCATTTACCTCCACCTCTACATGTCCAGCGTGCTCAACATAGCTGGAGAGGCAGACGGGATTTCCATCGAGGTAGCCACAGGCTATCCGTGGGATGGGCAGGTGGAACTCACAGTAGATGTTGCTCAGCCCCGCGAGTTCACCTTGGCGCTACGCATCCCCGGCTGGTGTCAAACCCCCAGTGCGACTGTGAACGGGGAGCAGTTGGAACTGGCAGCCATCATGGACCGGGGCTATGCCAAAGTCAACCGGCTGTGGCAGTCTGGCGATAAAATTACCCTGGATTTCCCCATGCCGGTCATACGTCTGGCCGCCCATCCTCAGGTACGGGAAAATGCTGGCCGCGTGGCACTGCAGCGGGGGCCCTTGGTCTACTGCTTGGAAGAAGCAGACAACGGCCCCGTACTTACAGATATCGTGCTGCCTCTAGAGCCCGAGTTCCAAACTACCTTTGACCCAGAACTCCTGGGTGGAGTGGTGACTATTGAGGCGGAAGCCTACCGCTCTGCAGACGACGACCAGCGTCTTTACAGGCCTTTCAGCGCGGCCTTGAGGAAGGTGCGGATCAAAGCCATACCCTATTACGCCTGGAACAACCGAGGCGTGGGAGAGATGCTAGTCTGGATCCGTCAGGGATACTGTTAGAAACCGTTCAGTACTTGGGAGGTGGTAAAAAAACGAAGTCTACTGTTGATTCCAAATCGGTTAGCGTCCTTGAGTCTGTCATCTATGGGAGGTATACCATGAACAAACGCGTATTCAGAGTGATGCTGGTGGTGCTGTCTGTGTTGGTCCTGGGCCAATCTGCCCTAGCCCAGGTCACACTGCAGTTCATGGGCTGGGAAGCCAGTCCCTTGGAGACGGAAAGCGTCCAGCGTGGGCTGCGTATCTTTGAAGAACAGAACCCGGGCATTAAGGTGGAATACATCCCCGTGGGCGGCGATGAATACCACACGCGCCTGCTGACCATGATGGCTGGCAATGCGGCGCCAGACGTGTTCTTTATCAACACCGAAGGCTACTACCGCAACTTCGCCCGCCGGGGAGTTCTGTTGGAATTGAACGACTACTTCTACCAAGCCCTCAAGCTAGAAGATTTCATCCCGATGGACCAGGACAAAATGCTGGTGGACGGCAAAATCTACGGCACCAGCAGCTGCGTAGTGGCCCCCGTACTCTACTACAACAAAGACCTCTTCGATAAGGCGGGGCTGCCCTATCCACCCAGCAACCCGGAGGAGGCCTGGACCTGGGATGAGTTCCTGGAAATCGCTAAGCAGCTCACCATCGAAGAGAACGGTCGCGTAGTACAGTGGGGTGTTTACGGCTTTGAGAATATGCATCCCAGGGAAGCCGCTATCTACTCCAACAACGGTTTGATCTTCAGCGAAGACTACTCTCAAGTGGCCATGAACGCTGAGGCCCAAGAAGCCCTCACCAAGATACTGGAGCTGCGTACTGTGCATAAGGTCTCCCCGCCTGCCACATTCCTGGAGCAGTCCGGTATGAATGCAGCGCAGATGCTGCAGACGGGCAGAGTAGCAATGGTGGCCGATGGCTCCTGGGCCCTGCAGGAGCTCGCCAGGATGGGCTTCCCCGTTGGGGTAGGTGTGCTGCCCATTATGCAGAGGCCGGTAACAACGGGCACCGCCCACCTGCATTCCATCTGGGCCGGCACCAAGCATCCGGAAGAGGCCTGGAAGTTAGTGGAATTCCTGTCCTCCGAAGAGTATCAGATCGATCTGGTCCGCGAGGGGCTGTGGATGCCCAACCGCACCCACATGTATGCTGAGGAGAATCGCGGCCGCTGGATCAACCCCGAAGTACATCCCGAGGGGTTTGAGGGCATTGCTGACTACTTTGCCAACTACGTTGAGCCTAACCCAGCTATCTTCGTCCCCCGCGAGGCCTGGGACATCTTCGAAGAAGAACTCGACCGCTTCTTCCTCGACAACCAACCCCTCGACAAAGTGGTACAAGACATGATCCGGAGAATCGACCCCATCCTGAAGTAGACGGTGCAAGCATTCCCAGCAGCGGAGTACTGCTGCTGGGAATGCCTCTTCGTTGCGAAAGAGAGGTTAACCAGTGTGAGATCGAAGCTGAGCAGAATCAAGTACAGCGACGCATTTTGGGCTTTCCTGCTGCTGCTCCCCAACCTATTGGGCTTTTTGGTTTTCACCGTCTTTCCTGTTATAGCGTCGTTCGTCCTGAGTTTCACCGAATGGGATCTCCTGACGCCCATGAAGTTCGCCGGGGCTCAGAACTACGTGAACCTGGCCCACGATCAAACCTTTTGGAAGGTCCTCTGGAACACAGTGTATTTCACCGTAGGCACAGTTCCCGTGGGAATCGCCCTTTCGCTTCTCCTGGCTGTGGCCTTAAACCAGAAGATCCGAGGCGTGAAGCTCTTCCGTGCCATGTACTTCCTGCCGGTCATCTCCTCCACTGTGGCGGTGGCCATAGTGTGGCAGTGGATGTACAACCCGGAATTTGGGCTGTTGAACTACATCTTATCTTTATTCGGAATCCAGGGACCTCTGTGGCTTACCAGCACCAGATGGGCCATGCCAGCCGTCATCATCACTAGCATTTGGAAGGGACTGGGCTTTAACATGCTGCTCTTTTTAGCGGGGCTGCAGGGCATCGATCCGCAGTTCTACGAAGCCGCTCGAATTGACGGCGCCAGCGCCTTTGCCCAATTCAGGCACATCACCGTGCCGCTTTTGGCACCCACCACCTTCTTTGTTACGGTCATGTCCATAATCAGTTCCTTCCAGGTCTTCGATCAGGTACACGTGATGACGGCAGGGGGGCCTGCCCGCTCCACCTCAGTCCTGGTCCACTACCTTTATCAGAACGCTTTCCAGTATTTCAAGATGGGCTATGCCAGCGCCATCGCCTATGTGCTCTTCATTATCGTCTTTATCGCCACCATGCTGCAGTTTAGGGGCAGGAAAGCCACCTACTGGTCCCTGTACTAAAGCGGGCGCGTGGGGAAAGGAGGATGAACATGCGTAAACTCACCGCCGGACAGGTCATCGCCTATGTTGTTCTGCTCACCGGCGCCCTAACCATGATCGTACCCTTTTTATGGATGCTCTCCACCTCGTTCAAATCCTTGGGGGAAGTTTTCATCTTCCCACCCAAACTTCTGGGCGAAAGGATCGTCTGGGAAAACTACCTGCGCATCTCCGACCGCTACCCCTTCGGCCGGTTTTTCCTGAACAGCCTAAAAATCTCGGTGATCGTCACCGCTTTTCAGGTGCTCACCAGCTCCATGGCGGGGTTCGCCTTTGCCCGGCTTAAGTTCCGGGGGCGGGAGGCCCTCTTTGCCATGTACCTGGCCACGCTAATGGTGCCCTTCCATGTGACTTTGGTGCCCACCTTTGTCATGATGCGTACCTTCGGCTGGGTAGACACCCACTACAGCTTAATCCTCCCCAGCCTGGTTTCGGCCTTCGGCACTTTCCTGATGCGGCAGTTCTTCGTCACTATCCCCGTTGAACTAGAGGAGTCCGCCCGCATTGATGGCTGCACACCCTTTGGCATCTTTGCCCGCATCTTTATGCCCCTCTCCAAACCAGCCCTGGCTACTCTAAGCGTGTTTACCTTTATGGGTACGTGGAACGACTACATCAAACCCCTGATCTTCATCAATTCCATCGGGAAGATGACGGTGCCCCTGGGCCTAGCCAGTATGCAGGGACTGTATTCCACCGACTGGCCGGTACTCATGGCCGGTACGGTTATTGCTCTACTCCCCGTTCTAGTGGTGTTTCTCCTGGCTCAGGAATACTTCGTCCAGGGTATAACCCTCTCGGGGATCAAGGGTTGAGTTCTCTGTCATTAAGAGGAGGGCGGCTATGCGGAAAATGATGCGGGAAGTGGCCCTGGACAGGGTCCAGCTGCTTCCCAGTATGTTTAAGGACCGGTACGATCTCAATCGGGCTTATCTGATGAGCCTCAAAAACCAAAACCTGCTCCAGAACTATTATCTGGAAGCGGGTCTGTGGATGTCGGCGGAAAGGCCAGAGGATCTCCACTGGGGCTGGGAGTCGCCCACCTGCGAGCTGCGGGGACACTTCTTAGGCCACTGGTTGTCCGCGGCAGCCCATGCCTACAGATGCAGCGGCGATCAGGAACTGAAGGCCAAAGCGGATGCCGTGGTAAGCGAACTGGCCCGCTGTCAGCGGGAAAACGGCGGTCTTTGGGCAGGCCCCATCCCTGAGAAATACCTGGATTGGCTCGCCCGAGGCAAAAAGGTGTGGGCACCCCACTACACCCTGCACAAGACTTTGATGGGGCTTGTAGATATGTACCGTCTGGCCGGCAACGAACAGGCCTTGGCTGTGCTGATCAACTTCGCGGAATGGTTCCACCGGTGGTCCGGCCAGTTCAGCCGCGAGGAATTCGATAATATCTTGGACGTGGAAACAGGCGGCATGCTGGAAGTCTGGGCAGATCTTTACCAGATCACCGGGGATGAACGGCATCTGCAGCTCCTGAACAGGTACGACAGGCCGCGCTTTTTTGAACCGCTGTTGGCGGGAAAAGATGTGCTCACCAATATGCATGCCAACACCACCATCCCCGAGGTGTTGGGCGCCGCCCGGGCTTGGGAGGTTACCGGTGAAGAGCGCTGGTTCAACATCGTGGAGGCGTACTGGGACCAAGCGGTGCGCAAGCGGGGGTTCTTCTGTACCGGAAGCCAGACCTCCGGCGAAGTCTGGACCCCTCCCTTCCGCTTTGCCGACCGTCTGAGCGACACCAATCAGGAACACTGCGTAGTGTACAACATGATCAGGCTGGCCGAATTCTTATTCAGATGGACCGGGGAAACCGAATACGCTGACTACATTGAGCGAAATCTCTATAACGGTATCTTGGCCCAGCAGCACCCGAAGACGGGCATGGTGGCTTATTTCCTGCCCCTGGAACCTGGGGCGCAGAAGAAGTGGGGTACTCCCACGGACGATTTCTGGTGCTGCCACGGTACCATGGTCCAGGCCCAGACCCGTTATAACAGCATCATTTACTACGAACATGACGACGGCTTGTTTGTCACCCAGTACATTCCCTCCCGCCTCGGGTGGAAGAAAGACGGCACACCAGTAACGGTAGAGCAAACCATTTCACCGCAAACCGGTGATAACGTGGCATTGAGGGAGATCAACTTCACCCAGTGGCACCGACCAGATCACGTATGTGTTGAGCTCAAAATCCAGTGCCAGCGCCCCCTCCGCTTCGCTATCTCCTGCCGTATTCCCTGGTGGACTGCTGGAGAGGTGGAAATAAAAATCAACGGAAGGTCAGAAACTGCATCAGTGTCAACCGGACGCCTGGTGCTCAACCGTACATGGCACAACGATAGGCTGGAACTGCGATTGCCCAAAACCATATGCATCGAACCCCTTCCCGACGCCCCGGAGAGAATTGCCTTCATGGACGGACCCGTGGTTCTGGCAGGTCTCACAGACGAAGACATTGCGCTCTGCGGGCACAGCGAAGACCTCAGCTCCATCCTGGTTCCGGATAACGTGCGGGTCTGGCAGACGTGGCTGAACGGCTACCGCACACGCCATCAGCCAAAGAACATCAAATTCAAACCCCTTTACGAGATCACGGATGAGAGATACACGGTGTATTTTCCCCTCTACGCGCACAAACAGCCGCTGAAGTAACGGCAGGACATGAGGATTCGCCGATCACAAAGGACGCTACCCTCCGTTTTGGTAGCGTCCCTACTTTTTTGCAGGACGATTGCCTCCCGCTTCTGGGCGGAGAGCGGTGTAGCGCAGCCAACCTCCATGAACTTCCTAAGCTTATTGGAGCAGTATCCAAGGACGATGGGCCGCGCCATGTTTGTGCTGTAGCCTGCCACCTTGGCGCCGATCTGTACATGTACGATCTCCCCTTCCTGGATCTTGCGATGGGTCGGCCTGGAGACCGCCTGCGTAGAGTTGGGACCGCTGCAGCATCACAGCGGATAACTAACGGACTCGGCACCGCTATCCAGCCGGGATGCGGATCGACCAGACATGAGTACAGCATTCTTATCCACAATGAGATGTCTAGCCCGCTACTGAAAGCCCAAGGTAGTGCTTGCGGCCTAACGGTTCCCAAAACGTCCCTTATAGGGGTGTGGATATCGTTAACCGCATCCACCTGCGACAACTGGTACTCAAGGGACGATTTCCCAGCCCCTTCACCACCCGACCAGTCCTGCAGACCTCCATGGTGCCCAGCTACGCAGCAGGATATCACCCTACCAATAATCTCTTCAACGAGCTTGGCGCCGAAAATGGCATAGGCCATTTTTCCGGGCTTTCCTTCCAGATGCGCTTCCTCGTCAAAATAGCCGCTCTTCTGCCTATGATAGTATTGCCAGGCACACCTCCCTTTTCCAGCATCATGTGAGAGGCCAGCCAGTTTCCCCCAGAGTCCTGATCCAGCATCATGTGAGAGGCCAGCCAGTTTCCCCCAGAGTCCTGAATTAAACTTCGACGCGAACTTGCCGGCCAATTCCGCAGTGTTGAGCAGGTGCTGTTCCAATGGGTGAGGCGGTAACCCGTTCCCTTTCTCATCTTGGCATACGTGGGCAATGAAATCCATTCCATCATCCATGCCGGTCATAGTTCCTTTCCCTTCTTGGTTCTCTTTTCTGACGTTTCTATCCGCCATGTTCAAAGTCTCGTCACCACCCGCCACGCATCGAGAGATTCGTTCTCAACCGAGTCGCTCTACCCGCTGTTTGGGTGTCACGGGGTACATTTGGACGGTCATGACTGATCCGCNNTGTCGCGCCCTCCCAATCTCCTCATGAGAAAGTTGAAACAAAACAGTCGTTGCAGTGGGCGATGGATGATCCGCTTCTGGAGCAT
>CZCB01004756.1_pt1 | contig 10388 bp, 8 predicted proteins | sample 591991 | NCBI WGS metagenome assembly CZCB01 (sample SAMEA3556809, study PRJEB10932) | anaerobic digester metagenome | reverse complement strand
CGGGCCACGATCTTCAACGCGCAGTAGTCCCCGCACATCGTGCAGGCATCGGTGTCGGCTGGCATCCTCTCGGCCCTGATCTCCCGGGCGCGCTCGGGGTTGATCGCAACCGCAAACTGCCGCTCCCAGTCAAGATCGCGGCGGGCGTGCCCCATCTCGAGGTCGGCGTCCCGCTTCTTGAGTTTGATCATGTCGCCGACGTGGGCGGCGATCCTCGAGCTGATGACACCCTCGTAGACCTCCTCAGGGGTGGGGAGCGCCAGGTGTTCTGCCGGTGTCACGTAACAGATAAAATCGGCGCCGTAAGAGGAGGAGAGTGCGGCCCCGATCGCGGCCACGCGGTCATCGTAGCCGGGCGCGATATCGGTGACAAGCGGACCGAGCATGTAGAACGGTTTCCGGTTCGTAACCCGCTTCTGCAAGACGACGTTGGTCTCGATCTCGTCGATCGGGATATGCCCCGGTCCCTCGATGATTGCCTGGACACCCTCGGCGTGTGCCTTATCGGCAAGTTCTGCATTGATGAGCAGTTCCTGGATCTGGGCACGGTCAGTAGCGTCGTGGACCGCACCCGCCCGCATACCATTGCCAAAGGAGAGGGTGACCTCGTGCTCCTTGAGGATCTCGATCAGATAGTCGAACTCCGCGTAGAGCGGGTTCTCTTTCTCGTTGTGAAGCATCCATGCGGTCATAAACGCGCCGCCTCGGGACACGAGTCCACCGTGCCGCCCCTGGTTCTGCAGGCGCTTCATCGTTTCGTAGTTGATCCCGGTGTGGATCGCCATGAAGTTGGTCCCGAGCTTCGCCTGCTCCGCTGTTATCCGAAAGAGGTCATCCTCTTCCATATGGACGACCGCCCCGTGCTTCCGGGCGGCCTCGATGAACGCCTGGTAGAGCGGGACCGACCCGACCGAAAGGGTGGTCGCCTCGATGACGCGGCGCCGGATCTCTACAAAATCCCCGCCGGTGGAGAGTTCCATCAGCGTATCGGCGCCGGCACGCTCGGCCTGCCTGGCCTTCTCGACCTCCATATCAACATCGACGATATCAGACGACGTCCCGATACTCGCGTTGACCTTGGTCCGGAGCCCTTCGCCGATACCACAGATCTTTACCTCCCGGTACGGAGAGACCGGAATGACGATATGCCCTCCGGCCACGCCGCGCCTGACAAAATCTTCAGATACACCTTCCGCTGCTGCGACGATCCGCATCTCCTCGGTGATGACGCCACGCTGTGCGTCTTCTATGAGACCCATGGGTTTACTGTAGGGAGAAAGAGTAGATAAAGGCTTGTTTTTAAAAACTGGGCTCAAATTTGCTTGTTATCTTAACAAGTAAATTTGACTTACTCTTATTCAGATATTTTTTCCATAGCCTGGAAGCCAAGGCTTACAAGAATTGGAGGAGTATCACTATAGCGTCCGGTGATCACGTGTACGTCAATTTTGGAGGTTTTGTCCCGATCAGCACTGTCGACTGGCGAGGCCGGGCGGCCTGCACCGTCTTCCTCAGGGGGTGCCCCGCGCGATGCTTCTACTGCCATAACACCGCCATCCAGAGCGGTGAGGACCTCCGCGATGCGGACGAGATCCTCGCGATGATCAGAAGTTCCCGCAGAGTTGCAGGCGCCGTGGTCTTCTCGGGCGGGGAACCGACCCTACAGGGCCCCGCGCTCATCCACCTCGCAGCCGCCTCCCAAAAGATGGGGTTCTCCGTCGGCCTGCACACAAACGGCATGTTTCCCAGCGTGCTCGAGGACCTGATCGACCGGCACCTGGTAGAGATGATCGCCCTCGACATCAAGACCACCTGGGAGCGCTATGACAACCTCCTGGGCGTGGCCACCGTCGATGCGGTGAAGGAATCACTCGCTATATGCAGGCAGGCGAAGGCCGACGGCAGCCTCGGATCGTGCCAGGCCGTGGTCACCCTCTTCCGGGGCCGCGAAAGCGATCTCCCGTCGATCGCTGAGGCTACTCGCGGGCTGGATCTCGTGCTCCAGCAGGGGGTGGCCGCGGGGTTTGAACCACTGACAAGACAGGAACTCGAGGCAGCGGCAGCACCGCTCGGGCGGAAGATCTGGATACGGACCCGGGAAGACGGTGAGGTCAGATACGACCCTGAGGAGTAATCGTTTCAGGTAACGCCAACCATAATATCGTCAGGAACGCAAAGTTCATAGAGATGTTTGTGGCGGCCACCGCAACCTGCATCACCGGGATTTGCAGTCGGTCTCTCACCGGCACGGCCCGCTGTTCTGGATATAATATAATAAAATGGAGTAAGCCCCGATGAAGGTCATTGGAATCGTTGGTATGCCGGCAAGCGGGAAAGGAGAGGTATCAAGGATCGCCCGGGAACTCGGGATCCCGGTTGTGGTCATGGGGGATGTGATACGGGAGCGGGTGAAGGCAGCCGGGCTTCCGGTGACCGATGAGAACCTGGGCGCGATGTCAGGGAAGTTGCGCTCTGAACTCGGCATGGATGCCATCGCCCGGATCACCATCCCCCTCATCGAGGCAGAGGCTGCTCCGGTGGTCCTGGTGGACGGCATCAGGGGGGATCACGAAGTGGCGACGTTTCGGAAGCACTTCCCGGACTTCACACTCATCGGGATCGTATCCTCATTTGAGACGCGCTACCGGAGGCTCGCGAACCGGGGGCGGTCTGACGATTCTCTCACTGCCGAAGAACTCCGGGTCCGCGACGAGCGGGAACTCGGGTGGGGGCTTGGGCGAGCTCTTGCGCAGGCAGACTATACGGTCGTAAACGAGGGCACGCTTGAAGAGTTTACCGCAGAGATCCGGGCCCTGCTCTGCCGCCAGGGGGGGAGAACATGAGTCTTCTCCCGTATTTTTCATCCTCATCGAAAGTCTGGGAGTCGCGAGACTGGATCTTTGGGATCGAGGAGATCGGCTATACTGGTTGGGAGATCGTCGCCGACGGGAACTACCGCCTGGATGACCCTGTCAACTTTGCCGCGATCCGGGAGAACCTTGCAAGCACTGACCTCCTTGTGACCGTTCACGCCCCCTACAGCGACTTAAATCTCGCATCGCTGAACTACCCCATCTGGCGAGAATCCATCCGCCAGATATGCTGCTGCATCTGCCACGCGGCCGAACTGACCGATCGTGTGACGATCCATCCCGGGTTTGTATCCCCTATGGGGAAGCTCGTCCCGGAGAAAGTCTGGGAGATGCAGAAGACCGCTCTTGTCGAGATCGGGAGGTACGCTGAAGACCACGGTGTCCTCGCATGCGTCGAGAACATGATCAACATCAGAGACTTCCTCTGCCGCTACCCGGAGGAGATCCTCGGCCTCACTGAAGGAATACTCGGGATCGGGATCACCCTCGACGTGGGGCACGCCAACACCAACGGCCAGGTTGACGCATTCCTCAAATACGTCGGGGAGGTCGATCACCTCCACATTCACGACAACCACGGGCAATCTGATGAGCACCTGGCGCTCGGTGACGGGGTCATTGCCTGGGAGAAGGTGGGGCAGGTCATCGCCCGCGACTACTCCGGCCCGGTCGTGATCGAGGGGCGGACGCTTGAAGAAGCAAAACGGAGTCTTGCAGCATTCAGGAAGTGGTTCGTATAGCCGGAGAAACCCTGCATGTCTACTTCCTCGGCACGGCAGGCGCCCTCCCGTCGCCGCAGCGCAACCCGCCCTCCATCCTGATCCGGCGGGGTTCCGAGACCCTTCTCTTTGACTGCGGGGAAGGCACCCAGCAGCAGATGATGCGTGCCCGGACAGGGTTTACCGTGAACGCCATCTTCATAACCCACTGGCACGCCGACCACTTCCTCGGCGTCTTCGGGCTCGTCGAGACACTCGCGTTCATGGGGCGAACCACCCCCCTCCCGATTTACGGCCCCCCCTGGGTCCATGATTTCGTCGACCTCGTGCAGAGGATCAGCCGTCATACGCGCGGTTTCCCGGTCACCGGTCATGCCCTCGAACACGGTTCGGTCGTGCCTTTCAACGGCTATACCGTCCGCGCGTTTTCCACGCTTCACGGGATCCCCAGTCTCGGCTATGTCCTGGAGGAGGACAAGCGACCGGGCCGGTTCAACCGCGAACGGGCAATTGCGCTTGGCATCCCCCCAGGTCCGCTCTTCGGGAGGCTGCAGCGCGGGGAGGTGATCCGGATTATCCACGACGGTGTCGAGACCGAGGTCCGCCCCCGTGACGTGATGGGTGAGCCGCGCCCGGGAAGGAAGATCGTCTATACCGGAGACACCCGCCCTCTTCAGCACCTACCCGATGCCGCCGGGATGATCCGGGACGCAGATCTCCTCATCCACGACGCCACCTTCGACGATCAAGAGGCCGACCGCGCGCGGGAGGTTCTGCACTCCACCGCCGGTGAGGCCGGGGAGGCGGCCGCGGCCTCAAACGCCCGGATGCTTGCCCTGGTACACATCAGCTCTCGTTATACCAGTACAGCAAACCATATACGCGATGCAAAGCGACATTATGATGGAGATGTGACCCTCCCTGCCGATCTAACGGTACTGGAGGTGCCTTTTCGGAGTTGAACGAGATGGATGGTGATGGCGATGGGGCAGGATCTATACAGCCAGAGCCGCCGCCGTCTCGTTATGACCGGTCTTGGCGCCCTGCTCATCAGCGCCGCTGCATCGAGCATCGCAGGCATCTTCCTGGGCTCAGTTCATGAGGTCCTCAAACTGATACCCGGCCTGATGGTGCTCATGCCATCGATCATCGATATGCGGGGAAACATAGCGGGAGTTCTTGCTTCCCGCCTCTCGTCGTCGATGCACCTTGGCGAGTTCACCATCGATTTCCAGGAGGGCTGTGTCCTCGGCGACAACATCCGTGCCTCATTCGTGGTGACCGTCCTCATAGCCTTTGTCCTTGGCATATTCGCATACATTGCGAGCCGCCTCTCCGGTCTTCCGGTGGTGGGGATCACCGATCTGGTGTTGATCTCGGTCATCAGCGGGATCATCTCCGGGCTTTTGGTGATGGGAATTACCCTGATCATCGCTCTTGCAAGTTACCACTACGGTCTTGACCTCGATATGATCGCCGCCCCCACCGTCACCACCTCAGGAGACATCGTGACGCTCCCGATCCTCGTGCTCTCCGCGATATTCGTCGTGCTCCTCCCTCCCCTGGCACGCCTGGTGATCGGGGTTGCTGTGGTCGCCGCGGCCGTCATCGCCGTCCTCTACACCTGGCGGCGGCCGGAGCGGATCGGGGCTATCGTCCGGGAAAACCTCCTCCTCCTCATCCCGCTCAGCATACTTGGCACGCTAGCAGGGCTGACCTACTCGCTCAACCTTGACGATCTGGTGACGTTCGCGGCGTTTCTTATCCTGATACCACCGTTCATGGGCGGACTCGGATCGATAGGTGGTATCCTCGGATCAAGCCTCTCGACCGGGATGCACACCGGCGAGATCAACCCCCGGCCTCTCCCCGAACGCGGGGTCGTGCATCATTTTATTATTTCCTATCTCTATACGTTGGTACTGCTTCCACTGCTGGCGCTCATAGCCCATGGCGCGGCGGTGCTCATGGGGTTGAACAGCCCTGGTCTTGGAATGCTGGTCGTTATCAGCCTTGTAGCAGGTCTGGTCGTCATGACCCTGGTAAACGGCGTAGCGTATGTCACCGCGAGCCTCTCATTCCGGTACGGTCTCGATCCCGATAACTTCGGAATCCCTGTCATCACAAGCCTGATCGACCTGATTGGTGCAGCTACACTCATGGCAGTGATAGATCTGCTGCTGTAGTGAAGAAATACAAAAGGAACGATTAACAGACCCATGACAGAATATGAATACCAGCCGATCAGCTTCAAAGATGTTCTGATCGAGATGAAAGATATCTCTGAACTGATGGTTGATCTCGCTTACTCTGCGATACTCTTCGATAACAAAGAGATAGCGCTGGAAGTGATCAATCTCGAAGAGAGAATGAACAAACTGGTCTATCAGGCCAGGATTCAGAGTATTCTCGGTGCACGACGGCTTGAAGAGGCAGAGGCGATGAGCGGGATGCTGCAGGTGGCCGAAGCGGCAGAGAGGATCGCAAACTCGGCCTCTGACATGGCGATGCTCATCCTGAAGGACATCAAGTTTCCGGCAAAACTCAAGCGCGTCTTCCCCGAAGCAGAGGAGGTTGTCACCAGAGTCATCGTCAGCCAGGGAAGCGAGCTTGCCGGTCGCACACTCGGGGAGCTGAAGGTCCAGAGTACGACAGGCATGCAGGTGATCGCTATCCGGCGCGGGAAGGGCTGGATATACGATCCCGATAAAAACACCCGGATAGAGGCCGGGGATATCCTGATATCGCGGGGCCCGGAGGGCGGGGTAGATATCCTCTCAGCAATGGCAGGAACAGTGGAATGCCCCCGTTACGAACCTTCCCCCGCAGGTGAGGTCGATGACATCGACCGGGCTGTCCAGCTGATCATCGAGATGAAGAACCTCTCGGAGTTATCAGTCGGGCTCGCGTACACTTCCCTGCTCTTCAACAACAAGGAGATAGCAAACGAGGTGGTTGCCCTCGACAAAACTCTGGATAATATGCGATACGACCTGGATCTCTGGATCCTCGAGGCGGCGCGGAAGATCGATGATGTGCGCTACCTCAGAGGGCTTTTGTATATGTCCTCATTTGCACAGGCGATCAGCGATTCAGCCCACTCTATCGTCGATGTCCTGTTGCGCGACATCGAGATCCCGCCGGTCTTTAAGAAGATCGTCCGGGAGTCAGACGAGATCATCACGCGGATATCTATAGCTGAGTCGTCGCAGCTCGTTGGCAAGACTCTTAAGGAGGCTTCGCTTGGAACGGTGACCGGGATGGTCGTTCTTGCCATCAAGCGTGGCGACCGGTGGGTCTACCGCCCGGGGAAGGAGGCCCGGCTCCAGGGTGGTGATATTATCATCGCAAAGGGCAGGCGGGATGGAGAATGCCGGCTGTATGAACTTGCCGGATACACCGTCGAGGAGCCCGAAGAATAATTTGGAGAACTGTTTATGGAAGATATGATTGTCTACCGCCTCGGAGAGAGTTGCGATCTCGAAGAGGTGGAGGAAGGAAAGACCTATCTAGGATGGGTACAGGGTTTTGCTCCATTTGGCATCTTTGTCCAGTTAAACAACCGGATCAAAGGGCTCGTCCACAAGAGCAACGTGAAGATGCAGCACAGTGAACGCGACCCGATCATCGTTCGCGTCATCCAGATCCGGAGCAACGGCAACATCGATCTCGAGGAGGTCACGCCGACCGTCTACCAGACGCGGAACGTGACCAAGAAAACGGCAGGTGTGCTCCTCTCGAATATCGGGAAGAAGATCGGGAGAACCGTGATGATCGAGGGCGAAATCGCTCAGATCAAGCAGACATCGGGGCCGACGATCTTTACCATTGTTGACGAGTCCAGCACCGGGAACGCGGCCGCGTTCATCGAGGCGGGTGTCCGCGCGTATCCTGAGGTTGAGCTTGGGGATATCGTCGCCCTCACGGGTGAGGTGATGCAACGCAACAACCAGCTGCAGATCGAGGTCGCGTCCATGATGGTCCTGGAGTCTGAGGATGCGGCACGGGTCAGGGAGCGCATAGATGCAGCGCTGGATGAACGTGCAGAGCCACCTGATATCCCGTTCCTTGTGGAGAGCGAGGTTCTCGAGGCCCTCCGGCCGCAGATGCGCCAGGTGGCCAGAGAGATTCGAAAAGCTGTCCTGACCTCGCGACCGATCATCCTCAGGCACCACGCGGATGCGGATGGTATATGCGCCGCCGTTGCCATAGAGCAGGCGGTGACCTCGTTGATCCGGGAGAGCGGCGGGGACTTTGATGCGGAGTATTTCCTCTTCAAGCGGTCTCCGTCCAAGGCTCCGTTCTACGAGATCGAGGATGTCACACGCGACCTGGATTTCGCCCTCAAGGATCACGCCCGTTACGGGCAGAAGATGCCGATGATCCTCCTGATGGATAACGGATCCACCGATGAGGATATTCCGTCGCTGAAGGTGACCCGGATATACGACCTCCCGGTGATGGTCGTGGATCACCATCATCCCGACAGGTCGGTGGACGAGTACCTCATCGGGCACGTGAACCCCTATCACGTGGGCGGAGATTATGGTATTACGGCCGGGATGCTGGGAACTGAGATCGCCCGCCTGGTCAACCCGGTGGTCGAGGATCAGATACGACACCTGCCTGCGATCGCGGCGGTTGGCGACCGAAGTGAGGCGCCGGAGCGTGACCGTTACCTCGCACTTGTCGCATCTGAGTACTCGGAGGATGACTGTCGCGACATTGCACTGGCGCTCGACTACGAGCAGTTCTGGCTCAGGTTCAGTGACGGGAGGGAGATCGTCAAGGATATCCTGAACCTTGGTGGTGATCCCGTGCGCCACGAGAAACTCGTCGATCTGCTTGTGGAGGAGGCGAACCGGGCGATTGAGGAGCAGATGGAGGCCATCATGCCGCATATCGAGAGTCGGGTGCTACCCAACGGGGTTCATCTCTTCATGCTTGACGTGGAACTCTTCGCCCACCGGTTCACGTTCCCGCCGCCTGGTAAGACTGCAGGGGAGGTGCACGATCGGTTGATCCGGGACCTCCCGGGAGAGCCGGTTGTCACACTCGGGTTTGGCCCGGACTTTGTCGTCCTCCGTTCCCGGGGCGTCATGATGAACATACCCAGGATGGTGCGTGAACTCCGTACCGAGATCGTCGGTGGAGGGGTGAGCGGCGGCGGCCACCTGGTCGTCGGGAGCATTAAGTTCGTCGAAGGAATGCGCGACGCGGTCCTTGAGAGCCTGATCCAGAAGATCGGTGAAGCGCCGATCTGATCGCTGCTTCTTTCAAGCCTGTGCGGGGATATCTCCGCCGGCACCAGCCACCTCCGGACAAAGATCCGGTTCTCACATTTCTGCTGGCAACGTGATACGGTCGGCTGGAGAGCATGCAGTCGAGACCGGGGTCTCCCCGGTCGATCCTGGCCAGATGATCAAAACTCCAAACGCCGGGTTCATCACTATCCCGGAGAGAATCCAGAACCAGTCTCCCGTTTGGTCCGAGATGACATTTCATCGCCTTCCCGGCATACGAGACTCTATCCAGTCCCGGTAGAGAGCGGTATGCTGGAGGTGCCCGCATCTCGTTCGATGCTTGCTGTGGTGCGCACCTGTCAGTTGATTACTGATCCTGTTTTTTATAGATACCGAAATATAAAAATAGATCTATGCTTAATGAATCTGCCTATGGCAGAAAACCAATGGCAATGGAGAACGCTTCTGGTCGTGCTGCTTATGGCAGTAGCGACCCTGGTGTTCCCCGTGATGGCCCAGAGTGAGGTAGCCACACCTTCCAGGGATGGGACTCTGACCTGGACCCTCCCACCAACACCTGATGAGGTCTCAGAAGAAACTCCGGAGGAGACTCCAGAAGAAACCCCAGAAGAGACTCCAGAAGAAACCCCAGAAGAGACTCCAGAGGAGACTCCAGAAGAAACCCCGGAGGAGACTCCCGCCGCCACGTCTGTAGAGACCGTAGACGAAACCGCTGAACTGGTTGTGGTTGTGCCAGGCGGTACAATCCTGGTAACCAATGCGCCACAGGTGTATGACTTCTCCGCGCTCAGGAACGAGTCTGCACCCAGTACTGCGGGTGAGTCGCCCCCGATCATTGAACTACGGGCGTACGTAGATGACAACCCGGAGAGCGGGGAGCTTGTTAACACAGTGAGCCTCGGCGGCTCTGATACCAGAGTGAAACTGGATGCATCCGACTTCAACGGTATCTACGGTACCTACTACCCTTATGATGGTGAGGCGGTCATCGATAAGCCGTTCATCATAGAGGGGCCTTCAGATGCGAGTGAACCAGTAAACGCGACGGAGAAGTATTCATCGGGCGTGGAGGCTGAGAACATGACCACAGCAGGCAGTATCATAGTATCCAACGAGACAGCCAGAGAAACCGGGCCTCCTACCACAACCGGGACAGACGAGATGACAACAGAGACGATGGAGACATCGACGGCTGATATGCCAACCTTCACGCCGATAATGGCAGCTGAGGTAAACCCCGACCAGACCCAGGCAGCCCCACTCTCGCTCCTGGGCGCCGTTGTGGGCCTCCTTGCGGCCGCCGGCCTCTTCCTCGTGATGCGGAGGAAGTGATACCCGACCAATTTTTGCGAAGCGGGGCGTGGTTCACACCACAACCCCGCTGCGCGGGACGAACACTAGAACCGGAACAGAAATCCAACCGAGTTCGATAATTTGAGACGATGCACTGGTGACTGCTCCCCCGATTGGAATCGGGGGCATCCAGGGTTTTTCAGCCCAGAGATTGCAGTCCCAATCTCATAATATTGATC
>CZCB01007138.1_pt2 | contig 10391 bp, 9 predicted proteins | sample 591991 | NCBI WGS metagenome assembly CZCB01 (sample SAMEA3556809, study PRJEB10932) | anaerobic digester metagenome | reverse complement strand
CTGTAGGGAAAAGAAGAATAGATAACATCCTGGGATATTTTTACTTAAAGTTACAGTTCCCATATATTCAGATGACTGTTTGGTATTATAGTTTTATCTACACCATTAACACTCTAATCAGCTCTAGGCCATGCCTTTTACAACTTGTTTGCTGTGGTTCTACCTATTATAGCATAAAAGGATAAAGCACCAATGATCCATTTAGTGTTTTCAATAAAAACACAGCTATTTTACCATTTGCCATTGCTGTCAAGCCTAAAATAAACTTCACTACGTTCCGGGCTTGACAGCGTAGCCCAGCTATAGGGTCGATGGTATACATCCATCGCTTTTTATTGTCATTGAATACTAATATTATCGTATTCCTGCTATACTCCTTAGTTCATTAAATAGTCCTGTTTTCTTCCCCAGAGTAAATACAGTCAGGTTGCTATTCCATGAATTAGCATACCTGCTTTCAGATAACTTCCTTACTTCTTTGACTAACTCATCCTGCAATTCATGTTTACTAGTTTCCATCTCCCTAAGCTTTTGGGCCATAACTAAATCATAAATCTTTCCACCATTTTTCTTATATATGATAAGCTTAGACATCTTAGCAACACCTATCTGGGACCATCCCTTAGGCCTGCTACTTAGCCTATTTGAGAATACATGACTTACATGGCCTTCGGCGCTACAACCAACTATCTCATCACGCTTTTCAGCCTTTATTTCTATTCCATGCCAGTTATTCAATATATACCGCCTAGCATCCCTAACTGCTTTCTTTTTCGTTTCGGAATCAGTTAGCTTAAGTATCTTCTTAAAGACTTCCTTAACCATATCCTTATCTGGCCAATCAAGTGCATCCTTTAGCTCTTGGTAAATGTCTTCATCATTTAGGTGCGCAGTTGCCGTTATCATATATTTCTTAAGGTGATAATTATCAAGAACAAACTTACTTTTAGGGATCCAATCAAGCCCGGTTTTAATCCAGGATGCTCCATCACCAGAGAGGTATATGGTTTCAATTGAATCCAGGTTGTACTGCTTATCTATATATTCCATGACCTCGAGCCAGAGATCCTCACTCTCTTTATACATACCACCAAAGTATTTAATATTCTTAAGTCTGGTCCTTGTTTTACTGCTTCTTTCAGGGTCTATTCCTTCATGTACATAAACAAGTTTAGGCATAGCTGTTTTGCTTTGATTATCTTTTTCATCACCTTGCCTCTGCAGGGAAACATGGTCTTCATCTGCTTCAACGTATAGGATCTTAACATCCCTCTTCTTATCCACTTTAAGCTCAGGCTCTATTATCTTTAGGTTATGTATTTTATTCATAACAGCTTGTTTGCTTATTTCGTCTAGATATCCAGCCACCTCTCCACCTTTCCTATAGGTGCTGTCTATGGCTTCATCCACCACATTAATAACCACATCCGCACTCACCCTATCATGAGGCTTCAAACCAACAAGCTCGTCAACAAGATATTTCCTCTTACCACCAGCCTTAGGCTTAAAGTAAGTCCTGTTATATCTAATGGTTCCAAAGGTTGTTAGAATACCCGTCTCATCCTTCCTAACAATCTCCCAGTTGTTTTTTCTAAGACCAGATTTTCTAAGATGTTCGTCCATTTCCTCAAGTATCTCTACAAGTATATTACGACCTAGCTCAAATAGATCTTCCTTAATGCCTAACACTAGATCTGCTAAATCCTTCCCTTCCCTTACAAAGGTTTTTACCTTTTTTTCGATTTTCCTTACCCCAAACTCGTTAAAATGTTGTATACTATTGTACATAGAAGATGTCATCCTTTCGTTAGTTGTTTATTATAGTGAATAATATATTAACAGGATGTCATCTTCTTTTCAATTCTTATGGTAATTTATTACTCTAATTCCCTACGGTAACTTTACACTAACGGTAATTTATTACTCTAATTCCCTACGGTAACTTTACACTAACAATCCATCTAATCTGTCAACTCAACCCTATGGCAATTTTAGTCTTTGATATGTTTCCTCAACCACTAAAATAAGGGTTTCCCAGCATTATCAGCTCTAGAAAATAATCTAGAAAAACTAACTACACTTGGAAACCCTTGATTTATCAATGTTTTAAATACACCTTATTTTTATACCCTTGACATCAATACTACCGTCTCCACGTGGGCGGTTCGAGGGAACATGTCAATTAAGTTAATTGTTATAACATACTTTACAATTTACAGCAATAAAACAGGATATAAATTCTACTGACTATAATGTAAACTGCTTATTTAAGGATATTTAGAAGAACAACGATTTGGAGAAAGAGGACATTTCATACAATTTGTAGAATTATAAGAATTAAAGAACTAGCTTTTCTCCAGGAAATGAGAGGGATTTTGTATGAAAATATATGTTGGGGTTACTGATAGTAATTGGTATTACTTTTTGAAAGAACTCAAGTGTGACGAAGTCAACTTCTGGAGACCTAGCGGAAAGACTAACTTTAAGGCAATTGACCCAAATGATATATTTTTATTTAAACTACGTTCCCCATATAACTATATTGTTGGTGGCGGATTCTTTGTCAGGTATTCAATTCTTCCACTGTTTTTAGCTTGGGATGCCTTTGGCGAAAAAAATGGGGCTTATAGTTTGGAGGAGCTAAATAAGAGTATAAAAAGATATAGAAGTAATTCAAACATCCCTGACTATAATTATAATATCGGTTGCATTATCTTAAATAAACCATTTTTCTTCGAAGAATCCGATTGGATACCTGTGCCTCGAGACTGGGCTCCAAATATTGTTCAAGGGAAGACCTATGATACCAATACAGAAATTGGACATCAGCTTTATCAACAAGTAACAGAAAGGCTCCAGATGATAAGTGGTGAACATAGAACAGCTACTGGTGAAGAACCATCAGATTTTAGAATTTATGGCAAAGAACAAATTATAAGACCCAGGCTTGGACAAGGTACATTCAGGATTGTTGTCACCGAAGCCTATAGTAGAAAATGTTCAATCACCGGCGAGAGAACGCTTCCGGTTTTGGATGCCGCACATATCATGCCCTTTTCACAAAAAGGTCCTAGCATAACTCAAAATGGTATACTCCTTAGAACAGATATTCATGCCTTATTTGACAAGGGTTATCTGACTATAACAGATGATTTAAAGGTTGAGGTAAGCAGAAGGCTAAAGGAGGATTATGGGAATGGTAAAATATACTATCCATACCACGGTAAGTCATTAGCTAACCTGCCCCTTAACAAATCAGACATGCCCGCCAAAGAATTCTTGCAGTGGCATAATCAGAATATCTATCTAGGGTGAAGCATTGTCTATCTCCATCATAATCATTTTCACTCTAATGCTCATAATCTTCAGGAAATGTGACTGACTGATGATAGACTGCAACTGCTTCACCCATCACGTAAAAATCTAGTACTATTATGTAACTGTTGGCATGCTAATTCTGAGCTCTATTCCGGCTGATTTTAAAATACTCGTCAATGATGTCAGTTTCAAGTCCTTCTACAGATCTGCTCTTGTCAAGATATAATATCGGTTCCGTAATCCATTTAATACTATAGAAGATGTGGCTATTCTAAGGCATTAATTTATTTGAAATATTGTTCTACCGCTTTTTTTGAATATCGACTTGGATGAAATGGTAAATAAATAATTTCATTTTCAAAGTCTTTTAAAATCTCGTTAACAGTTGAGGGCATTTGATTAGAAGAGAAGACGACTACTCTATTACAGTTTAGCAATCTTATTTCCGCTCGTATAAATTCTTTATATTTTTCAGCGTAATTTGAAAGAACTCTTGTATTTGTCCTGTTTAATCCACCGCGCTTATTTATATTCATAAAAGCGCTATCTGTAATATCTACACCAAGATTTTTACATATTAAACACAAACAGTTATAATATGTCGTTTGTGCTTTCCTGTCACGAGTTATATCCTTTTTATCCCTTTCGTCACTTCCTTCATATGGATTGTAATATTGTCCAGATCTTTTTGCCTCAACTACTCGTTTTAACCAGAAATCTTTTTTACCATAAAGTTTATCATTCTCGAGATTTGATTCTTTGCATATGAATAGAAGGCTTGGTTGCTTTTCTCCCAGTTTTCCGTCTTCGCAAAAATTACTCTTTGCCTCCTCATCGGAAAACACACAGTTGTCTGCAAAATCGTCATCTACCATATGTGCTTTTTGCCAAATATCAAAAAGTTCCTCTATACTGTTACACCTNNGAAATCCTCCATTTTTCTTCTCCTTTCATATTTATTTCGATAAACCTAATTGGTAAACTTTTGAACGGATATTATATGGATGGTTATGCCCATAGGGTCAAGAAGTGCTGTGATTCCACCTACAGAGTATTCTTCGGTGATTTCTCTACTAAGGAAACAATCATGCAGCACTTCGCTGACTTCACATTGGTGTTGGTAGCCTTTACGATAGCCCCAGCTCCATCTTGGTTATATCATTTCGGATGATGGTAAATGGCATAATATATCCCCTTTGATTAACCCAACTAATTGAAAGAATCTATTAACCCTAGTGTGCTAATAGCTATAATGAATCGTTCTGCCCATAGCATCAAGAAGTGCTGTGGTGCAACCTACAAGGTATTCCTTCTCTATAATTGATCTGACTGCCCTGATGTCAATGCGATCATGTAGCAGTTCATAGTTGTTGTCAAAGAACACTGTGGTAATGCGGCATTTCCCCTTAATATCCTGCTGCTTTTTAACATTGCATTATAGCCCTCGATGGTGTCAGGGTGTCAGTTTCCGGTTCTACCTTGGGTCCTCTCTAATCTAGTATAAATGTCAATTCAATTAGTCCCTTTTCCATTGTTATATCCTCCTTAGGTTTTTTTGTGCCTTAAGGATAACATTTTCAAATAAGTATATGATCTCTTTGAGAGCAAAATTTTGACTCCGCTCATTAATACGATTTCAAATAATCCCATATCTCCTTATCATTTAAATAGGTATAACATTCTTTTAAAGCTTCAGCTAATACCTCTAAATAACGATCACTTGGTGGATTTTTATCAATCACTCTGTTATTTGTAATGGTCAATACATCAATACCGTCCCATTGTCCTAGAGATATAATTGTATTGTACCACGGAGAATCTGGGCGCGGAATTCTGCCACCGTTTTCTTCTTTATATAGATGATTAAATTGTTCCCTGCTAATTAGATAGGCTACTCCATATGCTTTCCCTGGAGTGGTAATATCCAAGAAAGAAACCCCTCCGTTATCCCATGAACCAGATGAATTGCCATAATACATGTTATAAGGAATCTCATAAGGCATTTTTGCCCTTGGTGGTGTCTGATCAGAACATGGCTTATGATTTCTTCCATTATTTCTAAATTTACCGCCTTTTATATAGTGCATAAACCTCTCTTCAAGCATATTAGACCCATACCCCACGTACCATACATAATCTTTTTTGTTCATCTTCTTTTCTCCTTTCCATGGCTGATGATAAAATGGAATACACCGGTTATCTTTCACATCCCCTAAATACTCGTAGATGTATGCATTAATAGTATTATCCTTTCCTATTAAGATAGGTGCTTCCTTTAACTTGTATAGAATGCCTTCTCCTTCCAGACAATTTAGCCTTTCCAGAGTAACTATATCTATTTCATATAATTCTCCTTTTACCTTACCATCACTATTTTCCTTTATGCCAGGATAGGAACCCAAATCATATAGAGCATAGCCTTCCAATACACCCTTTCCTATAAAACGGCTGTTCTTAAGGAAAGCTTCATGGTTTCTTCTACCTTTCATAAGAGTGCCATAAACAAATACTATTCTGTTATCCCTGCTATCTAGCTTCCTAAGAAAATCCCTAGCCCTATCTGTATAGCTTACACCCCATTCGTTGAGAATCTCGCCTTTTTCAAGGATGCTTCTTAACCATGATACTGCATAATAAAATAGATCTGTAAACTCAATGCACATCTTGGGATAAGCTCGTAAGAAGAGTGATATATCGATGGACTCGAATATAGAAAGGCAGTCTAATAAACCGCCTATTGTATCGTAACCACTTCCTTTAAAACTGCGACCTGTACATGCTAGCATGCCTTTTTTTAGGGTGTCCATAAAACCATCAAGTTGTGTAACCTTTTCTGGAATGTCCAGTAGAGCCCTCATCATAAATGATACGGTGATGTAAGTGGGAGTATAGAAAAAATCTACTCTAGCATCAGCAGGCATAGATCTAGGATCACCTTGTCCCCAAAATACCATATCCCTGTTATCAGGTAAAGGCTTAGCATGATGTATTATGCCCCGAACATATTCAATAACTTCCTCATCACTAACTTTGCCTGAGATTAGCATTTCTAAATCCTGATGTAGTTTTTCCACGATCTTCTCGAAGACATTTACATCAACCTCTGCAGGACGATAAAAAGTATTTTTCATGGGATATACCTCCTAAAGTTTTATTGTATTCATAGTAGCATACCCCATGAATTTCTTTAATGAAGCTGGGCTTCATCTTTTAGATAAGCTGTTCTTTATTGTATGCACTTCTACGCACTCTTTTTAGATCTATAGTTTTAACTTTTCCGTTTACAAGAACCTCTACGCTTCCCCCATTATAGGAGCCTGGCACCACTAAGCATTCTTCCAAAAAGATAGTCTCCTCATCATTTATTTCATACTCTATATAGCAGGTTTTACCGTTTTTAATGCAATCGGATAATACACCTGCACCTTCAGTATGACTACATTGGTACTCGGTATAAAAATGATTGTCCATAGGTTCATTTAGGGATTGATACCAATCCTTATCATCAGGCAATAGATGTTCCGTTACATACAAGATTCTTTTCTTGGCATAATCCGATAGCTGTTGCCAAATAGATTTTGCTGATATCAACGCATAATTCCCTAATATGGGGTCTTCACACATATGCTTTAATCCTTTTAAAGTGGCAATTACTTGTGTTATATTAAATGTCAAGAACAGGGGATGTACTGTTGTAGTAAACTGGATTCTTCCTCTTTGCCTTACCATCTCATCTACTATAAAGGGTTTGCCACATACCTGAAGGGGATCATCCTCGCCACGCAGACGAGCTATATCTTTCTCTAAAGTTCTTGCACTAATCCATAATTCATCAGATAAATCCTCAATAGTTTTATCTGACATCTGCAACTCCTTAGCAATATACATCAGTCTTTCAAAAGAATTTGAGGTGTCAATGGGGGGATAGGATATCTCGATATCAAAGGAATGCTCCTCCTCTAAAAATTTAATTAATCGTTTTGAGACTTCAATCGCAGTTTTTTTATCACTAGTATATGATTTTACAGTTTCCTCGATGGCAGAGGTTAATTTATCTGCCTCTAAAACATTTTCACCAAAGCTACTTTTGTACTTTTGGTTGATCTGCTTTAATACGTTTTTGACAGTGGTTTTCCTAAAAGTATACCTACAATATTTACTGTACATAGGCTCAGAGAGTAGATTGTCTATTACAGTGTCTATATAAAGCAAAATATCAGCCCCCTTCACTAAAATAATTTATCTACAGCAATTATTATATAATGATACAAATTATAGAATATAGGGACAAAAAAATGAAAAAATTTTGATGTTCTCCATGTCAATTTGTCCCTATTGTAAAGAGGCCAGAGGTTACATGGAAGAACTTTTTGATAAATATCCTGAATACAGGGAACTTGATATCGAAATAATTGATAAAGTAGAAAATCCTGATATTGCAGATCAATATGATTACTACCATGTTCCAACCTATTATTTGGATGGGTTGAAATTCCATGAAGAAATACTCAGCCAGGAAACTGTTAGTACTTCCTAAACTTTACATGACTAAACTCTCGTGAGATTCTAACTTCTTCTCCTATCTTTTCCTCTAGTATTCTTCTGCTAGTAGTAGCATATACAGGAATAATTCCCTTAGCTTTACAGTGACTTACTATACTTACAGTAGCTCCAAAGTCTCCCTGTACTTAGGCATAGTCTCCTGGTCTACCTTTTAAATCAATCCACTCCATTATTCCATCTAGATATTCTTCCAGATCATCTAATTCAGGAGGGATGTTTGTCCATATTTTCAGAAGTTCATCTTCTAAGGCCAAAAATTTTGTTATCCCAAGTCTTTCTTTGGCCTCTTGTTTCTGTCTATCTGTAAGCTCATGGGAGAATATCAATAGCATTTGTCTCTCTTGATTTTCCTTGTCTTCAAAAGTATCGTGATATAATAATGATTCAGCTATTTTTATATTGTCTCTAAGTGCATCTGGAAACTTAGAAGGTCTGGCGGGACCCTTTCTCCAACCTGCATGATTTATATCATTTCTTGGTTCTGTCATACTATATATGAGTTTGAAAAGCTGGTTGGCTTTTTCCCTTTTCATATCAATTTTAAAACAATCTGCATCTATGTATTCTTTGAATATCATATAAGAATAGGTAATTATATTGTTTCTTTCACCCTCCTTTAGTACATCTATGTCGAATTTGTTACAAAGATAGCTAATTAGTCCTTCTTGCAGTATGGTAAGTCCTTGCTGGTACATTCCATTATCTAAACACCACTTAGCAGTCTCAATAATATTGACCTTGTCATTATCGTGACTAAATCTATCAAACCTCTCCTTTAGTATTCCTATGATTGGTGACAATGGCTTTATTTTGTCACTAGCAGCACCGTCAACTACTTCACTTATATCTTTCTTTAGAACCGAAACTGCTTTGGTAATATCTTGACCTCTACAGGTAAGGACTACATCGTTAAAGTTCTTCATTGACCCTGCCAGGGAGTTCAAAGCTTTTGGATCCTTGAATAAAATAGCTGGATCTGCCTCTTTTCCTGCTTTTGTAACTCTTTTCTTAATTGATCTGTTTATTTTCTTTGTCTCTTTTTTTGTTAGTTTCTCAATTACAGAAGCATTTCCTGTTGCTAGATATCTATCGATTCCCATAGTCCAATCAAATAAATCCACAAATGAAGTTAAATCAAAAATAGGTGCATTTCTTTTTTCTATTGGAATCTCTTTTACATCATTATAGTTACCTAAAACTTCGAATGCACCATAATGTACAGCACTTAATCTGCATTTCTTAACGATCCGGGCATAATTTATAACTATAAATGTCAACATAGGAATATACCTAAAAGAATGGGTAATATCTAGTATTATTTCATCATCATCATTTAATTCCCCTGATATGTCAACACTTTTTTGGACATATTTAAACCGAACAATTTATTTAATGGTGTATGAATTTATTGTTAATAATAAGATTGCTTTTTTGGCTTTGTCAAGGGTAAAATGAACTCGCTGCACTCGCCCTTGACAAAGCCAAAGGCAATCTTGCCATAGAATCACAAATTCATCACATCTTTATCTTAAAACCTATTAGACTCACTTGCTTTTTCCTTATATTCCATTGGGGTAAGATAATTTAGTGAACCATGCAGTCTGTGATTGTTGTACCAATTTATATAATCAGCTAGCTCTACATACAGATGCTCTAGATTATCAAATTCATTACCCTTTATAAACTCTGTTTTTAATATATTGTATAGGCTTTCAGCAACCGCATTATCATAGGGACAACCCTTATTACTCAAGGACCTCTCTATTCCAAAGACATCTATCACTTCATCGATCAATTTATTTTTAAACTCATTGCCTCTATCTGTATGGAATATCTTGATCTCTGTCAAGGGATATCTACAATTAAGAAATGCCTTATATACAAGTTCTGCGGTTTTATTTTTGCCAACGGAATAACCTATGATCTCTTTATTATGCAAATCTAACAAAACACATATATACGACCACTGGCCATTCACTCTTACATAGGTAAGGTCGCTAACAACTACCTCTAGCTTATCCCTATTTTTAAACTCCCTATTAACTGTATTTGCTATTCTGTCCTCATTACAATTCTGTCTACTCACCTTGTACTGGGCTACAGTATAATTGGATACCAGTGCATACTTCTTCATGATGTGACCTATTTTACGCCTAGATACCCTTATTCCCTCTCGCTCTAGCTGTTTCTTAATCTTTCTGGTTCCATAATTGTTTCTGCTTTCCCTAAATATTCTAATAACTGCATTTTCAAGTTTTACTTCTTCTTTAGAAGTCTTGTTAGCTTTTTGCCTATTATTAATATGGTAATAGACAAGACTTCTTGGTACCTTAAGAAACTTACACATTGCGCTAATACTATACTTATCCCTGTTGGAGATAATTAGGTCTACTTTTTGCCTAGTATTAGCGCTGCTTGCTTTAAAATATCATTTTCCATTTCAAGCTGCTTTACTCTTTTTCTTAAGGCAATCAATTCTTTTTCCTCTTCAGTGCGATTATCATTAATGT
>CZCB01005544.1_pt1 | contig 10394 bp, 13 predicted proteins | sample 591991 | NCBI WGS metagenome assembly CZCB01 (sample SAMEA3556809, study PRJEB10932) | anaerobic digester metagenome | reverse complement strand
CTTTTATTTGTAAAAACATATCTTATTTGCAAATAAAAGGCTAATTATTTATGATAGGGTTGGCCGTGCATTACCGAATACATTACTTTTTTATATTATACCATGAAAGCGTTTTATTTGTGGTATGGGCGATTCGCTATGATGGTAAAGGCACGGTAAATCTGTTCATACAATATAATGGTTAAAATATCCGAATCCATGTCCATCTGGGATACGGCTAAAGAGAAATCCGAAGAGACGAAAGAAGAGACTTCCAAGAGGAAAACGATGTGGCTGTGTCCGTGGACGGCAAGATTTTCTATTTTCTGTGCCAACTCCTCCGATGAAATCGATTCGCCGTTTGTATCAATTTGAATTACATAGGCGTTTTGAGGGATATCCTTTTCGGGACTCCTCGTGATAATATGATTCACCTTCGCAAATGCCCCCAGCCTCTTTGTGTATTCCTTTATCGCTTCTTTGGCATACTTATTTTGAATTTTTGTTTCAGATATAATTGTTATTTTCATTTATTCCGCTTCCTTTCAAAATGGGTAAGAGAACTTTAAACCTTTGATAAAAACCTAAAAAAGTTTTGAAAAAATCAAAAATATTTGTAGTTGTCTTACCCACATCAAAAATTTTTATACCTTTTTCAAAATTTCTATTAATAATCCGAAACCCCTTTAAACTTTCCTTTTTTATAAAGGGTTTGGTAAAGAGATATTATCAAAAGATGATTAAAGTTATATTATCCTTCTTTTTATTTCCTCTCTTTCAGTCGTAAATAGATTATATAAAAAGATTGAGTTGGTGATAAGGATAAATAAAAAATAAACCGTTTCTCAACGGTTTATTTTCAGTGGAAACTATTCTGGAGCATTTCTGTATATATGTTGTTATAAATAAGTTCGTTTCTAATTATTATTTCTTTTTATTATTCTATTTAGGGGAAAACGTTTCTAAAATCGCATCTGAAACGTTTCTCAGGAAAAGCGTGGTTTCGATTTTGCGGATTATGCGTGGTTTATATTCTGTGGGGATTGCCTCTATGCTCCTGTAATGATATTTGCAATACTTAATAATTGCCTGAACCTCTGCGACAAAACTATACCCTTCAAAATAATGTTTAATCTTTTCGTCTATATCTTCAAACATGACTTGTTGCATGGTAAAAATAATGCTTTTAGAGTAATAGTAGTTGATATACTCTCTTACATCTATCAGCACTTCGAAATTGTTGAGTAGATGGGTGATTTTTGGGTTCTTGATGACATGCTCCAAAAAGTATTGATAAATCGTATCATTGTTGTACTTCCGATACAGCATAGCAAAATAAGGCTTAAATATATCTTCGTAGGNNGAAAGTGTTTTGAAATAATTTGTCAACTTCCCAATATTTGCCTTTGGTAGTGGCGTTTCTTCAAATTGCAAAGTTATTTTTGTCATATAGCATCAACTCCTTTTCTTCGATTTTTAGATTTTGGGGTAGGGGTGGTTAGATGCAGATAATATATATAAAGTTCCATTTCAGTTTACACTTGAGGTATAAAAAAATAGTTTAACTCATATACTGATTGACATATCGAGACACTGTCTGTCTGCTTATGCCAAGCCGTTTGGCAATCTCTGTGTTATTGAGGCCTTGCTCTTTCAAACTCATGATTTTTGCTATTGTGTCTTGTTTTTGCTGTTCTCTTTGTGTTAGCCCATTCGCATTTCTTCTCTTTTCTCTTCTCTTTTGATTTCTCTTTTCTTGCACAATCTTTTTGGATTTTATGGTTTTCAATTTCCTTTGTTCTTTTTCTGATATTTGTAAGATTTCAATCAACTTTTCATTTGTGTAATTATAGCCTTTTCTGCACCATTTGCCCCCATTGCAAATACGCTTTGTGTGCTGCTCGTATCGTTGCATTTAATTGCGATGGCCGTTCTGGTTTTTTAAACAGTTGATTGAGATGATATGCATCTTTGGTTGCCTGTTCCAAATCACCTTCGTTTGTCTGCAAGGTATGATAAGTGTATAGGAGTAACATGTAATTTCTTGTCCCTTCACAATCTCCACCCCTCATCTGAACCAGCCGCATAATATCTCTCATTCTCTCTAAATTGAGTTTTTTAAGAGATTTGCCGTATCTTTTACCATTTTCTCTTGCTTTCTTGATTTTCTCTTTGTCGTAGTGTAACACATTTGTTTTTGGCTGGATATATTCGTCTGGCAACCACATCTCAATGAATTCATCAATATCCTCTATTGTGTTCCCGTAAGCCTTATAAATTTTTACTTCTTTACGCTGGTGATATTTTGTGTTTTGTGTTCCGTCAATTCGCAAGACTCTGCTTGCATCAGTCGCTATCTTGTCGGCACAAAACCATTCCAGAGTGTCGCATATATATTGCATACATGTTTCCCACTTTTCCAAAGTTTCAAAGTCTATTTTGTCGTTTTTCCTTACCCTTGCACAGTTGTCAATCTTCAGAATATAATATAATCCATTCCCGCTGTTGATAAGCCAAGTTGGATAAGGGATTTTAATACCGAAAACATCCTCTTCCAGCAACCAAACAACTTGTTCGTGCGTTAATTCCATCTTATAAACATCTAAATCGCTATAAAATGCTTTAAGTTCCAATAAGCAAAACCTATTTCTCCACTTTGTGTAAAAAGTGTTGACTGAAAAGAACGCATTTTCTGTTTCACAATCGAAATCTTCCACTTTGTAAAAGTTTTGCTTCATATTGCCTTCTTCGTCAAAATACGTGCTGGCAATATAGCCCTCGCTGTCTTTGTGCAACTCTTTTACGACTTCCCCCAGTCCGTCCACCTGATGAATTGTGAACTTGTAACCAAGAGGATTTTCTAAAAAAGCATCGAAATCATCTACAGGTGTGTTTGTTTTTGTGGCTAACATCGTATCATCTCCCTTCCTTTTGTTTGGAAGGGGGAGGACGAGATGCTAACCGTTAAATTTGTCTATTCTCTGCCGTTCAATATTCCCGTAGGTATAAAGTTTTTCCGAGGGTGTCTCCCCCGCTTTTGACAGTGTGCATATTATAGAAAGTCACTTCGTCAAGTCAAGTCTTTTTTAAGAAATTTTTTATCTTTTTTTTGCAGTGGGTTAGAGGTATGTGGGTGTAAAGCCAAATGGAACTTTATATATATTGTGTTAGCAACTACCTATCCCCCTCGCACATTTTTATATTGACAGAAAGTAATTTTGACTTGACATCATAAACCATCTTTCAATATTCTCCCTTCACAAATAAAAGACTTGAAAGGAGATGGTTTTATGATAGACAAAGATATTTTAGAAAAAATCTGTTTTGCTGAAGAATCAGAGTTTGAAACTATTGAAAAACTTGCGGACTTATTCTTTGTCAAGGCAATAGGGGATACAAAAGGCAGGTATATGTCAAATGAAGAGTTTGACAAGGTTTTACATTTCATCAATCAAAAAATAGAGGAATATCAGACAAAAGAGTAGGCGAAGCACTCACCTACTCTTTTTTATTGCAGGATTAAGTTGTCTTTATGAATTGCTGCAGTAACACTTTTTCCCTTACCAACAACAACCCGACTTCCGTTTATTTGTATTACATCATAAATATTATCATATACGAATGATGCCAAATTTTTCCCATCAAAGGTTTTTGCACCTTTTTTGACTTTTACTTTGCTTCCTACTTTCAGTGTTTTCTGGGTTTGTGCGGGTTCCTTATCAAGCCTTTCTGTATATTTTAAACTTATCCAACCCGCTCCGCTTTTCAACCTTCCCCAGTTTCCATTTGTTTCTACAATTGTATATACGCCTTTATCTTTGATTACCCCGGCAACACTATAATTCGTTCCGGGGCCTTTACGGATATTTAATCCATCGGCTGTTACCCTTACTAAAAAACTGTTGTTTACTGGTTTTTCAGGTTTTTCAACTACTGGATATACTTGGTTTCCTTTTTCATCATATACTTGATACCCTTTATTTTTGTCTGCCTGTTTCTTCGCATTTTCAAAAACTGCATACGCACCGATTTGGCTCTTTGCATCTTCCCATGATTTTCTTACCCGATACAATTTAGTTGGAGGTTTGATTTCTTGTGGAGGTTTCTTACCCATTGCTTCTTTTATGTCTTTTCGGAACTGTTCCATAGTCAACCCAAATTTTCTCCATATATGCTCCACATCCCCATGATTTGAGGCAATTCCACGTTTATGCCCCTCGCTATGGCTGATGATTACTCCATCTGCTAACGGATTCAAATTAAATTCTTCACACAAATAAGCAAATAATTCAACAGCCGTTTGATAAGTCGCTAATACATGTTTTTTTGTTTCTGTTGGATTTTTATCCACCCATGAAGAACCACCAGTATACTTGATACAAGCGGGTTCTGTCATTTCAACGCCTATATGCGTGTTGTTAGCACTTCCCCCTGCGTGCCAGCCCCGCATATCCCACGGCAGGGTTTGGTATACATTTCCGTTTGGCTCCAAAAAAGCATGGACACACTTTGCCAAACCAGGGCGATTCCAAGATTTTACAAAAACTTCTGCACTAGGTTGATTACAACCGACACTGTGAAGCATAAGCCCTTTTACAGTGATTTTTCTCCCTGCTTTATAGCAATCATTTTGAGTGAGGAAAGATTTTATAATCTTCATTATTGTTCACCTGCCTTCTTGTCTTCTTTTTGGATAACTGAGTAGAGGCCAATGCCCGCCGTGCTAATAAACACCGAATTTGCAAAAGTCGTCATAATCAGTTGTCCCGTTACAGTTGAACCGTCCAAAACAAGAATGATTAAGCGAAGGACAAAACATAAGAAGAATACGAGATACATAGTATGGAAGGTAGTTTTGAAGAGTTTTTGCGTGAGTTTGTCAACGGGGTTTTTAATAAGTTGAACTAGCAGGACAAGCAAGGGCACGAAAGTGGCATACTCCAACAATTGTTTAAAAGTGATGAAATCAGTGAGGTTTTCCATGTATCACACCCCCTTTTTTTATTTTTTTGAGGCATTTATATTTATCTTGATTTCTTGTACATCGTCCTTGATTGCGTTTACAATCTCAAGTTTTTCAGTTAATTCTTTAATAATTTCTTGGTTTTTTGTAAGCATTTGATTTGTTTCTGCTAAAAGTTTTTTGAACTCTTCTTCACGCTTATTTATGTCCTCTCTCATTTCTTTTTCTCGTTTCTGGTTTTCTTTTAAAATCCAAAAGATAAGAAATAAAGAAAGTGCTAAATAAACGGACTCTTTTAGTCCTGCCATGATAATTTGTTCCATAGAAATCCCCCCTTAGATTAAAAAGGTAGACGTCTTAAACAGTATTAAGCATTGTAAAAAAAGATAAAATACAGTTTCAACTTAAATTGTGCAGAAAAAACACCCTTGCAAACGGATTTGTAAGGGTGTTTTGTTTTATTCATATTGCAACAACAAAGAACCGCCTATTTCTGAGAAGTGAAATCTTGAAATGCAGATATAATTGATTCCCGCTAGTTGATAATATTCACCTACAGACGCCATGCCACGAACCGGAAGCATAACCAATCTTGATATTTTCCCCCTTACACCATAAACTTCATGAAACGCATAAACGTTATATACTGGTATTTTCTGGTTATAAAAGTTTTTTCTGAAACTTGAAATATAAAGCGAACTGTCTGAAAAACCTGCATCACTTATGATAATTGGTTCGGTTTGTATAATATCTTCTGTTCCGAATGCTTTGTTATAGGCATTACTATTGGGAGTAAGCGTGATAAATACATTTTTATCATCAGGGTTAGTTGGCACATCCACTTTAATTGTTAAAGACTGATATGATGAATTACTTTGTATTTCACTAATTATAAAATAATCCGAATGAACGCCAATAAGAAATCTATACGTCTTACTACCTGTACCAAAACTTGCACGTGAAAAACTTGCAATATTGTAATTATTCATCCTTCTAATTGTTTTGAAAAACACTTTGATATAGACTTGATTGCTTGTATCGATGACTGCCAAAATACAGTATTGTGTACCCTGAAACCCAAAACTTATTACGTCAAGAATTGTTTCTTCGCTATCAATTGACACCCAATCTGGTTTTTGTTTACTTAATCCATTTAAAATATTTCCATCTAAATGAGAATATATTAAATTCATCATTTGAACCGCAACAGTATCTACTTCAGTTGTTCCTCTAGGCACAGTATATTCATAAACTCCTAACATACCATCGCCTCCTTTTGAAAATATGAAAAATTTTAAAGCAAGATTCTTGCAAGTTTCAAGTCAAAAAAACACCCCTACGACTATCGTAAGGGTGTTTTAATAACTTATAGCAAACCTGAATCCGCCATCATTATTCCTACAATGAATCCGTTGTCAAATCCGTTATCGTACGCTGTGGCATTATAACCATCTTCTAACAATATTATTATTTTATCTGCATACTGAATTTCGTCTGGGAAAAAACCCTCCCCCAAATCTACCATAGGAATCACCACCTTTAGTTCCATTTGATTGTGAGTTCTGCATCATTTTGGAGGTTTATTATCTTTTCGATTTGATTTAACACATTCCGTTTTAAATCGTAATGAATTTCACTACCATTTCGGCGATAAATAATCATTTTTTCTCTTGTAACCTCTACAGCACTTATCGTCCTATCATATTTTTGCAGGATTTCCGTAATTCTTTGATTCGCAAGGTTTTCTATCTGTTCAAACTTCTGTTCAAAATAATCGACAACCTCATCTTCGGTATCAATGATAATAGGCACTTCAGCATCCTCGACGACTTTCCTGTGTGTGACTTTTAGTTCAAAAAGCAGTTCTTCAGGTGCAAAATCAGTGACTGTCACACTCTCAACATAATACTGATTGGCATCTATACCAATAGAAGGAAGATATATAGGCAATAGCCCACCTGGATTGAAAGGATGAAGCGTTGTAATGCTGATATTCATCTTCATTTTCCCGTACTTATCCAACAGATACTCGGCTCTTTTGTCTACTTTTTCTTGAATATCCATATCTGTCGCCGATTCAATGGCTTCCCATATCCCCGTTCCACCTGTCTGGTTTTTCATCCTAGCAATTTCCTCCTCATCCTCCACAGCAGTGTAAACAATATAGCCATCATCGCCAAGTCCACCGATGACAATCTGCCTGTTTCGGTAGTCGTCCGTTGTTTCTTCCACTTCGGCTTCTAAAATATCGATTGAGTTCTCCGTTCCAGCCTCATTGATAACACTTCGATATCGGACGATTTCCTTCGGCTGATGTGCAAAAGTGAGTTTTTTGTTATAATCTATATACCATATAAATTTTGATTGACTTGCTAAATCGTCCAATACTTCTGCCACTGTTTTTGTGTTTGCGAAAATGTCATACTCTATCAAATCTATTCCATCTTCGATATAATCAGTATCAGGCAAGATTCCCTCTGGAACCAGGTACTTTTCAAGCAGTTCCTTCACGATATCTCCCGCATATACTTCATCATACAAGCGTTGCTCTGTCACCACTCTACGCTTGGGGATTGTATTGTACGAAGAGCAAGTTATGGCAAATTCCAATTTTTTGTCGCTTCCCAATCCCGACTGGATTTTTCGTTTGTTAATTCTTGTTATGATTCCGAGACTTTTAATGTGGCTGACACCTTCGTATATAATTTCTATTTTGACATCTTGCCCGAGCACAGGAAGAGGGAATCCCTCCTCTTCCATGCTTCGGGTAAGAATGAAATCGCAAGTATTGTCGTACTTGGCATCCAAATTCAAGGAAAAACTTCCTTGTTTAATGAATTGGGACATTTCTATGCCCTCTATTTGAAGGGAAAAACTGTCATATTTCATACGCTTACACCCCTTTCAACTTCAGTTTTCGTACAATTTGTTTTGCGATTCTGTCTACATCGTCTTCACTGCTAATCTTGCTATTTGATATTTGGATTTGTATTTCTTGTTCTACATACTTGTCAATTTTTTGCTGGCTGACTACCATTCTTTCTGCTTCTCTTTGTGCAATATCATATTTTTGTCCATACATTTGCTGATATTGTGCTAATTGTGAATCCGACATTTTGGCGATTGCCATCACATAGTCTACGCTTTGCGGCCCCATTGCCCGAAGTTGATTCAGGAATTGTTCGTCAACACCCCTGTTATGGAGAGTGGCTAATGCTGAAGTCCATTGTTGCATTGCTTTTACTTGTGCTTTCATACGGTTCATGAGTCGCTCAGGACTTACAACTTCTCTTTCGAATTTGTCAAACATGCCTAAAGCATCTCTGAAACTATCTGCTTGTTGTCTTATACTTTCAACAAGGTTTCGAACACTGTCGGCGAGTTTATCAACGCCATCTGCTGATTTTTCCGCCGTCTCACCAATGTCAGCGAACAGATTGTTCAAAGAGTTATAATTTTGCAATTCAAAAGTGTCAACACCAGGAATATCTAAATCTAAATCAACAGGAAGTTTTGGCTTCTTGGTTGTCTTTATCTTGCCTACAGTAAATGGCAACTCCGCTTTGTCTCCGCCTCTCCAGTAGTTGGCAATTTCCGCCAGTTCGTCTCGAACCCTCTGAATAGCGGACGACAACTTATAATCGTCTGGATTAATATCAAGAAATTTTATCTGTTTGAATCCCAATTTTTCGGCTACCCAGTTCCAGCCTTTTATCAAGCCGTTAACCATATCTTGGAAACCTTTTAAAATTCCTGTGAAAACTTTATCCAACAAAACTTCGCTCAATTTCTGGAACCCTAACAGCATGTTGTCGACTAAATTCAAGACAACGACAATAATAGCACCAACGGCTTTCCTAACCGCATTTTTCGCATGTTCCCATGCCTGCTCCCAATCTCCTTGCAGTATAGCAGACACAAATCCAAACACTTCTGCAAAAATGTCGATTATAGCCGTTAATACGGTTACGATGGAATCCCAAATATTCTGAAAGTACTGTCTAAAGAAGTCTGCGTTTTTCTTAAAGACATCAACCACAAATTGTATTATGCTTTTAATAATGTTGACAATAAATCCAACGACTATTTTTATACCATTTACCAGATAACCCAATATCACCTTGAGAGATTCCCATAGATTTTGAAGCGAAGCCCTTACTTGCTCATTTGTGTTATACAAATAAATTAGTGCGCCAACAACAGCGATTAGTACCGCAACAATCGGATGTGCTGCTATCAAGGAAAATATCTTACTTAATCCACCAAACCCAGTTTTCAAAGCACCAAAAGCACCAGATAGCCCTTTTATTCCTGAACCGATTAAACTAAACGCTGATGCTATTCCAGAAATCATCCCTATAAACTTGCTAAATATTAAAATGACTGGCCCGATTGCCGCAACAATTAGGGCAAAAGTTGCGATTCGTTTTTTGGTTCCCTCGTCAAGATTTTTGAACCAAGTTATCACTTTATTGATTGTTTCTGTTAAACTGGCCATTTTTTCTTTCAGTGAGTCAAAAATCGGCTTTGCAAATTCTCTTGCCAATTCCATTACAGAATTTTTTAAGGCATTTAGTCTTCCCGTGAAGCCCTGCGAAGCGTTCTCCATTCCGTTGAAGAATTTTCCGCCCTCTGAGGTAGCAACCTGAAATGCTGCTGTTACTGCTTCAGCAGGAATTACTGCCCCTTTATCCATTTTTTCTTTTAATTCGCTTATCGACTGTCCAGTCTCTTCAGCAATTGTTTGTAAAGGATTAAATCCTGCGTTAATCAATTGACGCAACTCTTCTCCTGTAAGTCTTCCAGTTGCTTGTACTTGTGCAAAAGCAGTAACCAAACCTTCAAATTTTGACTTATCTCCTAAACTTACATCTACCAGCATTTTCAACGTGGGTATTATTTTTTCAGCACTCATTCCATATGACAACAGTTCTTGCGCTCCTCCTGACAGTGTATCCATATCCATTATAGGCGCCGCTTTTGTGATGCCTTGTATACCTTCAATCATTTTCTTTGCATCTTCAGCAGAGCCCATCAGTGTTTCAAAATTCAGAGTGGTATCTTCTAGTGATGCATTAAATTTTACGCCTGCTCCAACCGCACCCATAATTGGGGTAGTTACATATTTTGATAATCCTTTACCGATTTTTCCCACACTACTACCTAACTTATCTGCTTTCTTGCTTATATCTTCCATTTTCTTACTAAAACTTTCTGCCTTTTTACCAAACTCATCCATTTTCTTTCCTACAGAAGAAAATGTATTAGATAGAGAATTGAAACTTTTCTTTATACTTTCAGTAATAGATACTGCTTTTCTCATAGCAGATTCATACTTTGAAATATCTGCTTTAAGACGAACCTCCAAACTTGCTACTTGTGCCATATTTACACCCCCTTGCCCTGGCGTATAGTATGCATTTTAATAAATCATGAATATTAGTTTCAATAA
>CZCB01001942.1_pt1 | contig 10398 bp, 7 predicted proteins | sample 591991 | NCBI WGS metagenome assembly CZCB01 (sample SAMEA3556809, study PRJEB10932) | anaerobic digester metagenome | reverse complement strand
TGTCTCATTAGCTACCGTTTGATAACCGAGGTAATTTACACACTAATTTGGACTTGACTCCTTAACACGTGAGATTTATAGAGAATATCTTTACGATAAAAAATCCCCTATTGTTCCTGATAATATTTATTTGAAAGACATAATAATTGATTTAATTAGAAAAGGAATTAATAATAAGGAATTTTATAAATGTTGGTCAGTAGATGAGTTGTTTACCACGCTGGTCAGTATTTCAAATGGCCTTACACTGCAATGGATAATACAGGATGGTGACTTTGATCTGCTTGAATAACCTGAAAGAATCATTTACCATAGTCATTAACTAAGTCTTCCAATCTCTCCTCTATTGCTTGTTTATCAAAATCATCTTTTCCAACCAATAGTCCTTGTTCGTAATATCCCCTGGCTTTTTCAGTGTCTCTAGGGATACCCACCCCGAAATTATACGCATCCCCATATGCGATATAGCTCCAAGGATTATCTGGATAATCCCTTATCAAGCTATCAAGCTCATTTTTTGCTTCATCCACTCTATTTAAATATAAGTAGCATTCCGAAATAGCTCTTCTCATATTATGAATTATTGTACCGTCTTGCTTAGGAAAAAAACTACAAAACTCCTTACAATATAATATGCATTTTTCAAAATAGATCGCGTCTTCAAATCCTGCCTGGAATAATTCATCCTCAAGGTCTTGAACAAGATTTGTAATAAAGAATGCTCCCCTATACTTATTATCTAAATAGTCAAGAGTCTTATGTTCTGGTTTTGCTCTATACTTTATTGCTTCCCAAACACCCAGCCAGACATCACAGGCTGACCTGGAATCTTCTTCACTCATGTAATAGTAACCCTTATCTATTAAAATACTCATTTGCTCCATAGACATTTTATTTGCTGGTACCATACGCTCCCATAATACCCATGCAGCAAACCATGGGAAATCTTCATCCCTGCCTGATGCTGTGACGTTAAAGGTACTAAACCAATTCTCCGATAATTCCTGTGCTGAGTAATACTTTTCAACATCTTTCAAGAAGGCCTCTTTCTCAAAAGGAATCCTAAAACCTAATAGTTTATCAATGATTTCTTCAGTACTCTTTTGATTCACTTCTTCATATGTCAATAAACTGTTCCTATGATAATCGATGTTTTCGTAGTCCAAAACCGGCATCCTTTTCACTATTTCCAATAGTGGTCTATCAATGCAGCACTTCTTATATTTTTTCCCACTGCCACAAGGGCAGGGGTCATTTCTCCCTATTTTGCTCATCGCAATCTTCTCCTTTACCACTCAAAATATTCTGGATACTCAATCCCCTGCAGTCTAATTTCACCCGGATCACACTGGTAATCCCTTGCAGCTTCCATAACAATATCCTTTATCTCCTTATGATCATCATCAGAGCTGAATTTTGCTATTCTTCTAGCAAAGGATGATAGATTTTTTAGCCGTTTTTCCTTAGTCATATTTATATATTCGATGTTCAACATGTCAACATACTGTCCTGCGATATCCTCGATAATTATATGTTCACTGTTCATTACATTCAGCCATCTGGCAAAGGTGCCGTCTGTAACAGTGTCCTTGACACATTTCACAAATTCAGCCTGGAAAAGCCGGATTATTGCAATTGTTTCATCCCAGATAATTTTTTTATCCGTTGCTCCTTTATATATATCTTTTTTCTTTGTCAGATCCATAATCCGCAGTTTCACAAGTGCATTTAAAGCGAGCATGACAAAAAACATCTCCGGATATAGGTAATTACAGCTGTAGTATACATTGCTTTCAGGTGTAATAAGTGAATGCCACTTCATTTTATCCTCAGTCATATTATTATCAACAAGCTCTACCTTCCGGTCACCCTGATAGGCGTGTCTTATGTCATAACAAAGCCCAAGAACCCGGATGGAGATATCTATGTATTGGTGATGTTTTTCTGAAAACTCATTTATTGTAATATCATATAAGGCCTCAACGAAGCTGTAGAAATCGTTGAAGTCTCCGCTTATGGTAACCCCAGCCAGGTTAGGGGTATTTTTTATTGTAATCATCAATTTCAGCCCTTTTCTTCCTCGATGTTTTAGACATAATACTATAAAGTAATTATTACCTAATAATAACATTGTACTTTATATTCACAAAATTGTAAATGATTTTAATGCATAAGATAGCGTCAAAATACTATGGGTTTTAATAAAAATAGTATCCTCTGTATAACTAAAAAAGGGTTTCCTGACATTGCCTCTTTAGGTAAAGCTCAATGAGAAAAACAATGTCTAGAAACCCTTTATTCATAGATATTAAATTCCTTCTTTTTCCTAACCTCAATATAGGCTAGTTCACTCTACACAGTTAGCAAAAATAATTCTATTTTCTCATATATGACTGTAGAAAATCTGCAAATTCCTCATTCACCTCATATCTGGATAAAAAACCGATATTTCTATAATACATGGTTTCATAATACAGGCCGTTTTGATTATATATCCTAACTCCAATGGGGTTAGCCAATGCATCTCCTGCTGAACCTTGGCTGGGAGGTGTGGAGCTGCCCTGGGAACTGCCTGGGTCACCCATATCCATCATGCCAGGTGAAGCGGACGATGACGATGAGCCGCTGGAAACAGGTTCATCCGGATTAAGCGGGAAATATTCCGCCACGTCAGGTACATCCTGAGCAGCGGATTCATTTACTGATGAAACATTTTCATCAGGGGCTTGTGCAGGCATGTCAACTGCGAAGTTCCCGTCATCTGGTTCTTGTGCAGGCGTATCAACTGCAACATTACCTGCGTCTGGAGCCATATTTATGTCCGCTGCTCCCGCATCAGATGCTGGTCCTGCATCAGGGGCAGACATCTCTCCACCTATATCGGGCGCTGGATCGATGGTTACATCCCCGGGATCCGAGCTGGGCAGGTAGCCAAACAATTTTTCAAAATACTTGTCACTGGCATTTTTTAGTACAGAATAATATCCATAAAATTGTTGAATATCACTCGGTTCTGTAATTTCACCTACAATACTCAGTTTACCTTCCACTTTGCTCTGCTCAGTATATTCTATTAATTGAACAGCTTTAATATCTTCAGGGTTTTCTATACCATAAAGCTTAAGATAGGCACTCGCATCTTCATCCTGGTTGTTATTGTAGCTTTCAAAGGTAAAGAAGTTGAACAACTCATAGCCGTCTTCTCTTTTTACCGCTACTACCGCTTCTCCTCCAGCTGGAATATACTCATATACCTCCAGCTCATTAAGGCTTTCATCAGGAGTATCTTGGATAACTGCAATTTTTTTACCAATATCCTCATCAGCTACTTGTTCTAGGAAACCGAATTCCTCTCGAAGCTCTTCATGCAGTTTAATATAGTGTCTCTCATCTAAACGAAACTGATCGGTTAAAGGTGCTACCATATCTTCTGTGACACCGCCAAAATCATCCGTTCCAATTACTCCGCCCAGAATTGGATAGGGTTTATTAATGGTAATTGTTTTAATTATTTTCATATTTGATTTATTCAAGACTGCTATGTAAAAGTTCTTACTGCCATCATAGGCAACGTAATAATTCCCCGAATTATCGAAAAACTCCGAAATCGGAGAAATGTCTGCGGAAAACCCGTAGGGATATAAATCTGTATTGACCTCTTCCACACTGCTGAACTTGTATGATTCCAAATCAACTACAGTTGAAGCTGAAACGGGTGAAAAGATGGGCGTAATTAGAAAAGCTATTATTAGTGCAAGAAAGAATACAAAAATTTTACCACGCTTAAACATCATAATCTCTCCTATATATTTTTTTCTGTAAAACTTTGCTCTTTATTAGAAGAGATACATAAAAGACTTGAATGGTTTTAAAATCATAGAAATTTTTTTATACATTGATAATAATATAGCACACAAAATATTTACAGTAAATAGCACTCATAGCTGATACCACACCTTTTGGCTTAACTTGTCATTTTATGTAATATTAAACCATAAAAATCTCCTCTTCTATAGATTGCATTTTAGAAGAGGAGATTCTGTTTGCCTGAAATCTTTATGCCTATGTCATTTAATATATGTTGCAAGGAAGTCTGCAAATTCCCTGCTTACCTCATACCTGGACAAAAAGCCTATATTTCTGTAATACATGGTTTCATAATACACGCCCTGCTTATTGTATATCCTGACTCCTATCGGGTTTGCCAGGGCATCTCCTGCAGAACCCTGATTAGGTGGTACATAGCCGCCCTGGGAACCTCCGGTATCTCCCATATCCATCATGCCGGAGGGGGCAGATGAATCACTGGTAACGGGAGCATCAGGATCCAAAGGCATATCTTCTGCAGCTGGAACAAGCGGCATATCCTGCGCCTGGGCAGGCAAATCCTCGGCAGCGGTACCTTCGCCTGTTGCAGGCTTATTGGATACAGGTTCATCCGGCGCAGGGCCGATATCCGGTTCAGCACCCGCATCAGAGGCAGATATCTCCCCATCCGATGCAGGATCGGTTGTGACCTTGCTCTGATCACTGCCGGGCTTATATCCAAACAGGGCTTCAAAATATTTGTCGCTGGCATTTTTCAGCACAGAATAGTAATTGTAAAACTTTTCGATCTCAGCAGGTTCAGTGATTTCTCCTACAATATTGAGTCCGCCTTTAATTTTGCTCTCTTCCGTATATTCTATCAGCTGAATAACCTTAATATCCTCAGGGCCGTTTATTCCATGCAATTCTAGGTAGGCAATTGCATCTTCATCCTGATTGTTGTTATAGCTTTCAAAGGTAAAGAACTTATACAACTTGTATCCATCTTCCCTTTTTACGGCTACAACCGCTTCCCCTCCTGCAGGAATATATTCAAACACCTCCAGCCCCTTCATGCTTTCATCCGGGGTAGACTCTATTACAGTAATCTTTCTGCCGATGTCTTCTTCAGACACCTGCGCTGGGAAACCGAATTCTTCCCGGAGTTCATCCTGAAGCAGAATATAGTGTCTATCGTCAATACGGAACTGATCGGTTATAGGCGCAACCATATCTTCCCTTGCGTCTAAACCATCCGGCTGGATTTCTCCCTCAGGTGTCATACTGTCACTCCGCCCCAGCCATAGATTATTTATCAAAAGGCTTCCGGCAATAATAATTACCAGGCCAAGCACAGGTACCAGTTTTTTCATGCTCAATGTTCTCATGGCCTTCTCCTTTCTGCTTTCCTTACGGCTTAAAATATTGTTCAGCATTATCTTTTCTTCATCCGGGCCGGGTTTAATTTTATCAAATGCAGCCATAAGGTCTTCCTTTTTCACGCCAACTCACCTTCCCTTTCTATCTCCAGTTTCAACCGCTTTCTGCCGGTATGCAGCCAGCTTCGGACGGTCGATTCCGGCTTTCTTACCATTTCAGCAATCTCCGGCGTAGAATAGCCTTCGTAGTAATAAAGGTATATGGCGGTTCTGTATTTAGGGGGAAGCGCCAGCACCCTGGATAAGGTTTCGTCAATTTCAAAATCCTGATGCACCGCTTTTTCCGGCGCCTGGTCCAAACCTATGGTTCTGGACCACCAGCTTCTGAAATGATCCTTGCACAAATTAATTGCAGTTCTTATAAGCCAGGCTTTTTCATGCTCTGCATTTTCAAAAACAACATTGCTTTTCATCAGCCTTAAGAAGGTGTTCTGCACCATATCCTCCGTATCGGCCTTGTTCTTCATATACAAAAAGCATACCCGGTAAACTGTATTAACATGGCGGTTATATATTTGTATAAGCTCTTCATCCGTACGCAACAAAGAACTCATTGGCTTCCCCCTTTCACTTTAAATACGAATGAGAAGGCCAAAACGTTGAGTAAATGTTTGTTCTTAATTAATCTAATTTTAACATTTAATCTTGCATAGAAGTCAAGGCATCCGTATTCTACTGATTCATTAAAGTAACGAAATGTATGAAAATCAAGTTAAATTCTGCCGCAAATGCAGAACACGAATACTATAAGAAGTATTTAAGGCGCAGATCCGTGAATGTCATATAGCTGTTCACGGAGCTTTTTTGACATAGTAAGTATGATATGATAGATTTAAACAACAGTATAAGAGCCATAATTATTTATGGCTTTTTTCATTTATGCAATTATCATAAGGGAGGATAACATGAGTGGTATAGTTGCAGTATACTCGGAAGACAGTGATAAGTTTTTACAAACCACCAAAATAATGCTTAAAAAGTTAAGACATCGAGGAAATGGAAAACAAAGTCTTTATAAATTAAATAAGGCTATTTTAGGGAAAAACCTTGTTAAAGAGGCAGCAATGCCTAAATTTGAAAAAGAAGGTTCTACAGCAGTTATCGCTGACGGTAACATTTTAGATGAACAGGATATACCCCCGGAAGAAACCATAATCAAGAATTACAAAGAGGAAGGAGAAGAATTTGTAAACAACTTGGATGGCCCGTTTGCCTTTGTACTGTCCGATGGAGAAAAATTGATGGCTGCGAGGGATCCAGTGGGTCTAAAACCCCTTTATTATACTCAAAAAGATAAGTCTATTATGTTTGCATCAGAAATTAAAGCTCTTTTAGGAAATAGTAAAAAAATAAATGTTTTTCCACCAGGTTATTATTTCAGATCAGATAAAGGGTTTGTTCAATACAATGACATAACTAAAATAGACGTAAATAAAAAAATTACAACAACAGAAGCAATAAAAAATGTTAGGAAAAAGATTATAGAAGCTGTAGAAAAGCGATATAAAAGCAATCAAAATATTGGAGTTTTTTTAAGCGGCGGCGTGGATTCCAGTGTTATTGCTGTATGCTGCAAAGAATTAAGTGTAAGCTTGGATACTTTTTCAGTAGGAGTTGAAGGCAGTTCAGATCTTCAAAAAGCCAGAAAAGTGGCAGATTATATAGGAAGCAGACATCATGAATATATTTTTGACAAACAAGATATGATTCGCATACTTCCGGAAGTTATTTATCATTTAGAGTCATTTGATATGTTTCTTGTAAGAAGTGCAGTGGTAAATTATCTGCTCTCAAAGATGGCAAGTTATGAAGGAATGGAAGCAATATATTGTGGAGAAGGCGCTGATGAGATCTTTGCCGGCTATGAATATCTAAAAAATTTAGAGCCCGATGAGGTAAACAACGAGCTTAAACGACTTACACGGTTCAGTCATAAAAATTGCTTTCAAAGAGTTGACAGAATGCTTAAAGCTTTTTCCATGGAACCTAGATTACCTTTTGCAGATAACAGCATTATAGAGTATGCTTTGAAATTACCTGTTGATTTTAAGCTCCATAATGAGCAGGGAGACATAGTGGAAAAATGGGTACTAAGAGTAGCCTTTATAGAAGATTTGCCTGAGGAAATAATTTGGCGCAAAAAACAAAAATTCTTCGAGGGGGCTGGATCTTCACATTACCTTGCTGAATATGCCGAAGAAAACATAAGCGATGAGCAGTTTTACAAAGAGAGAAAAATTGATAAAAACTTTACTTTAAGATCTAAAGAAGAACTGATGTACTATAAAATCTTCCATGAATTTTTCCCATACAAATCTGTTTTAGAAACCATAGGACGAACGCCAACTAAAAACATAAATCACAAATAACCGGCATGTTTAATGGGCAAAATAATTGTGTACTTAGGCAACAGGGAGGAATTCTAAGTTGATTGACGAGCAAAACCGCAGCAAGCTTGAAGCGCTTGGCAACCCTAAGGTTATGGAATACTTAAATGAAGCCATTGAACTTTGTAAACCTGCCAAGGTTACGATAATTACCGATTCGCAGGAGGATATAAACTACGTAAAAGAACTTGCTCTACGCAATGGTGAGGAATTCAAACTTACCATGCAGGGCCATACAGTACACTTTGACGGCATCTATGATCAGGGAAGAGACAAGCGCAATACCCGCTATCTTGTTAAAGAAATTGAAGACTGGGGCTTTAAGGCCAACACCATGCTGCAGCCTGAAGGAGCGGCTGAAATAAAAGAAATACTGAATGGCATTATGGAAGGCAAGGAAATGCTGGTGGCATTTTTCTGCCTGGGGCCTGCCAACTCCCCCTTTTCAATGAGAGCCATGCAGATAACCGATTCAGCCTATGTAGTCCACAGCGAAACCATTCTGTACCGCCCCGGATACGAAGAGTTTAAACGCATGCAGGGCTCAAGTGATTTCTTCTACTTCCTTCACTCAGCCGGAGAGCTCAATGAAGGCAAAACCGTAAATATAGACAAGCGCCGCATATACATTGACCTTACAGAAAACAGGGTTTATACCGTCAACAACCAATATGCAGGCAACAGCGTGGGATTAAAAAAACTCGCTTTCCGCCTTGCCATTCAAAAGGCCAACCGGGAAGACTGGCTGGCTGAGCATATGTTTCTCATGGGTGTTCACGGCAAGCCTGGAAGGGTTACATACTTTGCCGGCGCCTTTCCCAGCGCATGCGGCAAAACCAGCACCGCCATGCTGCCCGGCCAGACAATAGTAGGCGATGATATTGCTTATTTAAGAAACATCAACGGCCGGTTGAAAGCCGTTAATGTAGAAAAAGGCATATTCGGAATTATACAGGATGTTAATCCAAGTGATGACCCGCTTATATATGAAGCTTTAACTACTCCCAGGGAAGTAATATTCTCAAATGTATTGGTGCATGACGGAAAACCCTACTGGCTGGGCATGGGCCAGGAAGTTCCCGATTCGGGAATTAATTACTCCGGCGAGTGGTACAAAGGCAAAAAAGACGAAAGGGGCAGGGAAATAAGCTACGCCCACAAAAACGCCCGCTACACCATTGCACTTAGAGAGCTGGGAAATGCTGATGAAAACTTAGACAACCCAGAAGGAGTTCATGTTCAGGCCATTGTATACGGCGGACGGGACTCGGATACCACCGTTCCTGTCTCTGAATCCTTAAACTGGGAACATGGCGTCTTTACAGGCGCCACCGTCGAATCTGAAACCACCGCTGCCACCATAGGAGCCGAAGGCGTACGCACCCATGACCCCATGGCAAACAAGGATTTCCTGGTGCTGCACCTGGGCAGATACATTGAAAACCATCTGAAGTTTGGAAAGGGTTTAAATAAAGCTCCCACCGTTTTTGCCGTAAACTATTTTCTTAAAGATGAAAACGGCAGGTATCTTAACGGTAAGCTGGATAAGAAGGTCTGGATCCTTTGGGCCGAAGGCCGGGTAAACGGAGACTTTGATGCCATAGAAACCCCCATTGGCAGAATACCCAAATATGAGGATCTGAAAGTTCTGTTCAAAGAAGCCCTGGATAAAGACTATACTGAAGAAGAATATATTGAACAGTTCTCCATCCGGGCAGACAAATACCTTGAAAAGATGGACAGGATGGCTGAAATCTACGGCAGAATAGAAGTTCCCCAGGAGTTTTCAAACCAGATGGAAGCGGTAATAACCCGGCTGAAAGAAGCCAGGGAAAAACACGGCAGCATAATCTCCCCCAAAGCTTTTCAGTAATGCTTTTATTCCAATTGCATAGCTGACATAAAAGTACTGCTGCTGATTAAAGCGGCAGTTTTTTATATATCTTGCATTGAAATCAGCTATATGATATTGTTAATTAAGTAATATTATGTATATACAAAGGATATACTAAAGCAATTGAACAGGAGTAATTCATGAGCAGCAGTTTTAAGGACTTAAAGCTATCCGAGCCTATATTGAAGGCACTGGAGGAAATAGATTTTACAGAGCCTACAGAGATACAGGCTAAGGCTATTCCTCATGCATTGGAAGGTAAAGACGTAATTGTTACATCCAAAACCGGCAGCGGAAAAACCGCCGTATTCGGCGTATCCGTTCTGGAACAGACTGACCCATCGCATCCGGGACCTCAATGCCTCATACTGGTTCCCACCAGGGAACTGGCGATTCAGGTAGACAATGATCTCAAAAAAATGGCTAAATACCTGAAACATACCACAACTGCGGTATACGGTCAGCACAGCATGAGTGCTGAAGTGAGCGCCCTGGAGAAAAATGTTACCATAGTAACCGGCACACCAGGCCGGGTAATTGACCATATTGAACATGGCACATTGAGAACAGAAAACATTAAGTTTCTGGTTCTGGATGAAGTAGACCGGATGATGGATATGGGCTTCATAGGCCAGGTGCGCCAGATAATAAGGGCTATACCTAAAGAGCGGACTACCCTGCTTTTTTCCGCCACCATACCGGAAGAAATTGAACGGCTGTGCAGGCAATATATGAAGGACCCGGTAAGCATTGAAATCAAATCGGAAACCCGCACTGTAGAAACCATTGAACAAGTATACTACCGGGTGGAAAGAAATGAAAAGCGTACCCAGTTGGAACGCATACTTTTAATGGAGCGGCCTGAAACCTG
>CZCB01007987.1_pt1 | contig 10401 bp, 7 predicted proteins | sample 591991 | NCBI WGS metagenome assembly CZCB01 (sample SAMEA3556809, study PRJEB10932) | anaerobic digester metagenome | reverse complement strand
CCGCAGCGAGCTGATCAGTTCCTGCTGGCTGAGCGAATGAGGCAGCTCCCAGTCCAGCAGCAGCAGGTCGGGCAGCTGGCCCCAGACCTGGGTAAACAATTCTTTCATACCGGCGGCCTCGCCCACCACGCGCATCTGCTGGCTTTCCAGCAGCAGGCGCAGGGCCAGGCGGACCTCGGTCTGATCATCGGCAACGACAACACGCATGAAACTTACTCCCAATCAGATCGGTACGATCATACCGGGAGCAAGCCTGTCTGCCGACCGTCGCCCGGCCGGTTTTCTCCCTGGTCAGCAGGCCAGTCCTCGTGTGAGACCGGTCTCACACAGGGGCACATCCCGCAGGGGCGGGTCTCAGCCGAGGCGCGGGGTCAGGTTGGAGTGGGGGCCGCGCTCCACTTCCCAGGGGTAGACGATGTAGGCGTCGGTGATGGCGGCGTAGTAATCCGGGCGCACGGTGCCGAACAGGTTGCGGTAGGGGTTGAAGTGCAGCACGCAAGTGGAGGGGAAGCCCCCGGCCCCGTTGACGCGGTTCTTGACCGCGGTGATGGTGCGCCCCGAGCCCCACACATCGTCCACGATGAGCAGGCGTTTTTCCTGCAGCAGCGAGTTGTCGGGGAACTGGAGGAACTTGGGCCAGGCCAGCAGGCGGGTTTTCTCGCGCTCTTTTTCCAGCTCGGCCTCGTAGGGGAAGTCGACAGCGGCCGTCAGCAGGCTGGTGATGCCCATCGCCTCGGCCAGCAGCCCGCCCGGGATGATCCCCCCACGCGAAATGAGGATCATGGCGTCAAACTCGATTTCAAATTGAGGCAGAAGGTGATCGATCAGCTTTTCGACATCGTTCCAGGTGAGCAGTTCACGCCGCATGGGGGGACGGTCCTCGTATAAGAGAAGAGATATCCTTATTATTATAACAAAGGATATACCGTCCCGGCGGGATGGAAAAAAGGTGCGGGTGGGAACTCGTCCCCCTGTACTCTGCTGAGGTGTTCCCTGAGGGAGTAGCCGCTCCCCGCACCACCCTCCGCGGGGCGGCCCCGCAATCACGTATAATGAAGCATGGCAGCGGGAAGCCGCCCGATTGACGGAGACGAAACGAGGCAAACATGCCGGATGTGACGGGGATGGCGCTGGACGAGATCGCCGAGCAGGCAGCCGCGCCCGGGCTGGGCGAGGGCCTGGTGCGCCCGCACTACAGCGGCTGGGGGGTGAACAGCCTGCCAGCCAGCGCGGCCTACTGGCTGGAGCTGCCGCCCATGAACGGCCAGCAGGCCCTGGCCGACGCGCTGCTCGACCGGCTGCCCGGGCCGTACACCCACGTCATCCACCTGCTGCTCGACGGGCTGGGCTACCGGCTCTTCCGCTCCCTGCAGCAGTTCGATCCCTGGCCTGAGCTGCTCGACCAGGGCCTGCTGGCGGCGCTGACCTCCGTGGCCCCCTCCACCACCTCGGCCGCGCTGACCACGCTGTGGACCGGGGCCTGCCCGGCCGAGCACGGCGTGGCCGGCTACGAGCTGTTCCTGCGCGAGTACTCGCTGGTGGCCAATATGATCACCCACACCCCTGCCGCCTTCCAGGGGGACACGGGCGGGCTGCGCCGGGCAGGCTTCCGGCCTGAGGCCTTCCTGCCGGTGTCCACCTTCGGCCCGTACCTGCGCCGCCACGGGGTCACGCCCTACGCCTTCCAGCCGGCCTACATCTCCGGCTCGGGCCTGTCGCAGATGCTGCTGTCCGAAGTGGAGCCGCTGCCCTACCGCACGCTGAGCGACCTGACCATCTCGCTGCGCGATCTGCTGCACGCCCGGCCGCGCGAGCGCAGCTATATTTACCTCTACTGGCCCGAGATCGACTCCCTCTCGCACCGCTTCGGCCCCGACGACGAGCGCGTGGCGCTGGAGTTCCGCCAGTTCAGCTACCAGCTGGCCCGCCTGCTGGAGCTGCTGCGCGCCGGCGCCCCCTCCGGAACGCTGTTTTTAATGACCGCCGACCACGGGCAGATCGCCACCCCGCGAGATCCCAACCTGGAGCTGCGCAATCACCTGCCGTTTGTGGAGATGCTGGCCATGCTGCCCAGCGGCGAGCAGCGCCTGCCCTATTTATTCCTGCGCCCTGGCCGGCAGGAGGAGGCAGCCGCTTACGTGGAGGAGCACTGGCCCGGTCAGTTCCGCATGGTCAGCGCCGAACGCCTGCTGGCCAGCGGGCTGCTCGGCCCGGGGGAGGTCTACTCGCGACTGCCCTCCCGCCTGGGGGACGCGGTGCTGATCCCGCAGGGGAACGCCTACCTGTGGTGGGGCCAGGGCGACAACCCGCTGCTGGGCCGCCACGGGGCCTTCAGCCCCGAGGAGATGCTGGTGCCCTTCTTCGCGCTGGAGATGTAATACCGGGCAAAGAAAAACGCCCTGCTGGCGGTCGCTGACAGGGCGGATCAGGATGATCGGATCACGGTTTTCCGCGCGCTAGAGCTTCTGCAGCTTGGCCAGCGAGGCCATGACCCGCTTGATGCCCACGCTCTCGAAGACCACGTCGACGATCTCGTCGCCGTCCATCAGGCGGCTCTCGATCACCATGCCCTCGCCCCAGCTGGCGTGGCTGACGCGCATGCCCGGGGTGAACTGGCGTTCCTGCGCGGCTGCCGGGCGGGCCGGCGGGGGAACGGTGTAGGGCTCGCGGGCGCGGCCCCAGTTCGAGCCGCCGCCGTCCCACTGGGAGTCGCGGCGGTAGGCGCGGTACGCCCGGCTGCTGGCCCGGCTGGAGGCCGGCCCCCGGCGCTCGACCAGGTCTTCGGGCAGGTCGTCCAGGAAGGAGGAGGCTATCTGCTCTTCGTAGCCGCGGAAGCCGCCGCGCCGGTCGGCACGCACCAGATACAGGCGCTCCTTGGCGCGGGTGATGCCCACGTAAAACAGGCGGCGTTCTTCGGCCATCTCCTCGGCGTCGCCGCTCTCGATGGCCCGGATGTGCGGCAGCACCCCTTCGTCCAGCCCGACGATGATCACCTGGGGGAACTCCAGCCCCTTGGCGGCGTGCAGCGTCAGCAGGGTGGGCGCGTCGCCCGATTCAGTCAGCGTGTCTTGATCGGAGACCAGCGCGATCTGCTCCAGGAATCCGGCCAGGGTGCCCTGCTCTTGCTGGTAAGCCAGGCGGCGAAGCTCCTGCACGTTCTCCCAGCGGTCCTCGCCCTCGTCGGTGCCGTCGTCGATGAACTCCTGGTAGCGGATGTCAGACAGAATGCGGTCGAACAGGGCCGGAACCGCCTCGGAATCGCGCAGGTCGATCCAGGCGGCCAGCTGCGCGCCGAAATCGGCCAGGGCGGTGGCGGCGCGGGAGTCAAAGCGGCCCCAGTGCGGCGAGGCGGGACCGGAGCGGCCCAGGCTGAGCAGGATCTCTCCCGGGCTGGTCTCCAGGTCGGCGGCGGTGAACTGCAGCATCCCCACCGTCTTGTCGCCGATTTTACGGGGCGGGGTGTTGATCACCCGCAGCAGCGAGACGGTGTCGCCGGGGTTCTGGATCAGCCGCAAATAGGCGATCAGGTCTTTGACCTCGCGCCGGCCGTAGAAGCGCTGCGCCCCGACCAGGCGGTAGGGCATGCCCGCGCTCAGGAAGGCCTCTTCCAGCAGGCGGGACTGGGCGTTGGTGCGGTACATGACCGCGAAATCGCCCGGCGAGATCTTGCCTCTGGCGGTCTCGCGGATGGTGTCGACCACAAACTCGGCCTCCTGGCGGTCGTCCTCGGCTTCGTAGAGCGTCAGGCGGGTGCCGCGGCCCAGCTGGGTGAACAGGCGCTTGGCGGTGCGGTTGGGGTTGCGGCGGATGACGGCCATGGCGGCGTCCAGCACCGTCTGGGTGGAGCGGTAGTTCTGTTCCAGCAGGATCTTCTGGTGATCGGGGTAATCTTTGGTGAAGCGCAGGATGTTGTGGTAATCGGCCCCGCGCCAGCGGTAGATGGACTGGTCCTCGTCGCCGACCACGAACAGGTTGTGATGATAGGAAGACAGCAGCCGCACCAGCTCGTACTGGGGGCGGTTGGTATCCTGGAACTCGTCGACCAGCACGTGCTCGAAGCGCCGGGCGTACTGCTCGCGGATCGAGGGCTTGCCGCTCAGCAGCAAGTAGGTGCGCATGAGCAGGTCGTCGAAGTCGACGGCCTGGTTGCGGTCCAGCTCGGCCTGGTAGCGCTGGTAGACCTTGGCGTAGACCTCGTCGTACTTGCGGCTGCGCAGGCCAATGGGGTAATCCTCCGGCAGGATCAGGTCGTTCTTGGCCCGTGAGATGGCCGCGTGCACCGCGTAGGCGGAAAGGCGCGGGTCTTTGAGTTTGTCGATGCCCAGATCGCGCAGGATGGCCTTGACGATGGCCAGCTGGTCGTCGCTGTCGAAGATGACAAAGGAGCGGCTCAGCCCGGCATCGGCGGCTTCGCGGCGCAGGATGCGGGCGCACACGCCGTGGAAGGTGCCCAGCCACAGGCCGCCGGCCCGCCCGGGCAGCAGTTTGTTGACGCGCTCCTCCATCTCGCGGGCGGCCTTGTTGGTGAAGGTCACCGCCAGAATGGCGGAGGGGCGCACGCCCATGGCGTCGATCAGGTAGGCCACCCGCTGGGTGAGCACGCGGGTTTTGCCCGAGCCGGGGCCGGCCAGCACCAGAACCTGCCCGGTTCCGGCGGTCACGGCCTGATACTGCTGTGAGTTGAGTGAGTTTAAGTAGTCCATTTGTTCAGGGTCTCATTGTACCATGCCCGCCGGGCGGCCCCGGGGAATGCCCTTCATCACCTGTGGGGATTATCTTCCTCATATTGACGCCGGGGTGCGGTTGCGATAAGCTTGAACCAGGAGCAGCCTGTCCCGGGCCTGTCCGCCTGTCTGCTGGCCGCCCCTCTCAAGGCAGTTGAGTTCGTTAATATCCATTCCCAATTTCATCAGGAGAGAGCATATCATGTCTGAGACGACTAATGCGTTTGAGATGGCGCAGCGTCAGTTCGACCATGTCGCTGAACTGCTCAACCTGGATCCCCAGGTGCGCGAGATTCTCCGCTGGCCGATGCGCGAGTTCCATTTCCGCATCCCGGTGCGCATGGATGACGGCACCATCCGCGTTTTTGAGGGCTTCCGCGTGCAGCATAACGACGCCCGCGGCCCCAACAAGGGCGGGCTGCGCTTCCACCCGGCCGAAACGTTTGATACCGTTCGCGCCCTGGCCACCTGGATGACCTGGAAGTGCGCCGTGGCCGACATCCCCCTGGGCGGCGGTAAGGGCGGCGTGGTGGTCGACCCGGCCACCCTCTCTGACGGCGAGAAAGAGCGCCTGGTGCGCGGCTACGTCAACGTGATGTGGCGCAACATCGGTCCCCGCCAGGACATCCCCGCGCCGGATGTTGGCACCACCCCGCAGATGATGGGCTGGATGATGGACGAATACTCCCGCCTGGTCGGCCAGTACACCCCGGGCGTGATCACCGGCAAGCCCCTGGGCGGCGGCGGTTCGGCTGGCCGCACCGAAGCCACCGGCTACGGCGTGATCTTCAACGTCCGCGAAGCCATGAAGCACCTGGGCCTGGATCCCAAGCAGTGCACCGCGGCCATCCAGGGCTTCGGCAACGTGGCCCAGTTCGCCTCCATCGGCTTCATTGAGATCCTGGGCGGCAAGGTGCTGTGCGTCTCCTGCTGGGACCGCGAGGACCGCAAGTCCTACACCTTCTTCAAGGCTGACGGCATCGACCCGCACTTCCTCAAGTCCATCACCGACCAGTACGGCACCATCGACAAGGCCAAGGCCCGCGAGGCCGGCTACACCATCGAGGACGGCGACTGCTGGATCGAGAAGGACGTGGACGTGCTGATCCCGGCCGCGCTCGAGGGCCAGGTGACCGGCGAGACCGTCAAGCGCATCAGCCCGAAGGTCAAGATTCTGGCGGAAGCTGCCAACGGCCCCACCACCCCCGAGGCCGACGAGTTCCTCAAGAACAGCAGCATCTTCGTCATCCCGGACTTCCTGTGCAACTCCGGCGGTGTGACCGTGTCGTACTTCGAGCAGGTGCAGAACGACATGAACTTCTACTGGACCAAGGAAGAGGTCCTGGAGAAGCTGGACACCAAGATGACCCAGGCCTTCCACGGCGTGCTGGACATGAGCCTGGAGCACAAGGCCTACATGCGCGACGCGGCCTACATGGTGGCCATCGCCCGCGTGGTCAAGGCCATGCAGCTGCGCGGCTGGGTCTAGGTCGATAAGTAGTTACTCTGAGGAGAGGGAGCTTTCGCTCCCTCTCTTTTTTTTCTGGCGATGTGGGGGCATTAAGTCAAATCTCACACCACTCTCTTTGCAGCTGCAGGGGGTCAGCCCCTGCCCCCCCGGTGCCATAGTGCACCCCCATTGGTATTGTTGTAGAATCATCCCATCAAGCTCCGGAGTGAAAGGTTAGGGGTCTGATCGCGGTAAGAGGTTTTCATACCAAAGCCTTTCGATGGCTGATCTGTGCGTTCTACAGCCTGTTCAGCACCGTAGTCCTGGTGGTCCCGCACCAGCTGGCCTACCTGGTGTATGAGCCGCTGCGCCAGAATCTCTTCGCCGCCGGATTGGTGCTGCTGGGGCTGAGCATTGTGCTGGGCCTGGCGCTGGTGTTCAACCTGCGGCGGTCGCTGGTCCTGGGCGTTCACTTAGCCGCCGGGATGGCGCTGCTGGTGATGGCGGTCATTCTGTTCTCCTCCGGCTCGCCGTTTATTGCCCTCAGCCTGGTGTTGTTCGGCTTGTTCAGCGGGCTGACTCCGCTGCTGGAGCCGCCCCGGGTGCGAGCCGCCACGCCGTGGGGAGACCTGTTCCTGCTGGCAGCGGGGGTTATTGCCCTGGCCAACGGTGTGCTTCTGCTGCTGCGGCCGGGCGCGCTGACCACCCCGGTGCTGGAATTCGACCTGCGCTGGGAGCGGACGTTCGGCCTGCTCTTCCTGCTGATGGGCGCGGCGCTGGCCGGGCTGCAGATGTGGCCCGATCTGCGCAGGCGGCTGGGGCGCTGGCCCATCCGCCTGGCGCCCGTGCTGGGCCTGGCTTACCTGGCCTTCTTTGCCTCGGCCGTGGTGCCCGAGCGCTTCGGCCTGGCCGGGGTGATCTATCTTTTCCTGGGGGCGGCGCTGTTGTGCTCGCCCTTCTGGCGGCGCGCCGCCTCGCTGATGGACGACACCAGCCTGCGCTCGCGGCTGGGGATGGCCCTGGCGCTGGCCACCGGCGTCCCGCTCATCCTGACCGTGACCATGATCTCGAACCTGGAGGAGCAGCTCTCCCGGCAGAACGCGCTGTCGATGGCCGAAGGCCACGCCATGGGCCTGGCCGACAGCGTATCCGCCTACATTCGCCTGCACCGCGCCGGGCTGAGCCTGCTGGCCGGGACGGAGGGGCTGATGGACATGCCCCGCTCGCGCCAGGAGCGGCTGCTGGCCGAGTTCGCCGCCGCCTACCCCGACGCCACCGCCTTTTCCATCTACTCCGTTGACGGGGAGGTGCTGGCCACCACCAACCGGCTGCTGGCCATTCCGCTGCGCGGCAGCCCGGTGTTCCAGTCCCTGCGACAGGACCGCCAGGCGGCCATCGAGGAGCTGGTCTCCCCGATTATCCGCCGGCCCGTGCTGCGCTTCTATCACCCGGTGCTCGACAGCCAGGGGCGCTTGATCGGGGCGGCCACGGCCACGCTGCTGACCGAGCGCATCTCCAACATGCTGCGCGACCAGTCGCACCTTTCGGGACCGGTGTTTTACCTGGTGGATTCGTCCGGCCGCCTGCTGGCCCACCCCGATATGCAGCAGACCGCCCGGCTGAGCGATCTTTCGGACACGCCCCCGGTGCAGGCCTTCCTGACCGGGCAGAGCCGCACCCGGTCCTACTACAACCCGGGGGGCAGGGAGGGCGGCTGGCTGGTGACCTACACCCGGCTGCCTGAAACCGGCTACGGGCTGGTGGGCGAGCAGCCGGTCTCAGAGGCGCTGCTGAGCTTCCACACCGGCCGCGACCTGGCCCTGGGCGTGCTGCTGATCTTCCTGCTGATCGTCAGCTTCGTCGGCACGCTGCTGGCCCGGCGCCTGGCGGTGCCGCTGAACGCGTTGGCCGCCGCCGCCGATGCCCTGGCGGCCGGCAATTACCAGGCACCCGTGCCCTCCTCGGAGGTGCGCGAGATGAACCGCCTGGCCCGCTCCTTTGAGCTGATGCGCGACCGCCTGCTGGCCCGCACCGCCGAGCGCGAGCAGGCCCAGCGCGCCCTGGAGGAGCAGCGCCGCCTGCTGCAGACCACCCTGGACCAGGCCGCCAGCGGCATCGCCGTGATCGACACCGGCGGGCGCATCATTTTCGCCAACCGTGCCCTTCTGGCCCTGGCCGGCCTGCCGCCCGACACCCGGCTCCCTCTGGAACCGTACATCTGGGGCCAGGCCTACGACGCCGAAGGCAGGCCGGTCCCTCCGGACGAGTGGGTCTACCGGCGGGCGCTGCGCGGCGAGACGGTGCTGGATAACGAAGTGCGCATTGAGCCCCCGGACGGCAGCTCCTACAACGTGCTGATCAACGCCTCGCCCATGCTGGACGCCGACGGTGAGGTGCAGGGCGTGGTGATGGTGTTCAACGACATCACCGCCCGCAAGGCTGCCGAGGAGGCCCTGCGCCAGGCCAACGAGCTGCTGGAGGAGCGCGTGGCCGCGCGCACCGCCGAGCTGAGCCTGGCCGCCTCGCACGACCTGCAGGAACCGCTGCGCAAGATCAACTTCTTCGCCAGCCGGCTGAAGAACCAGATGGCCGGCAGCCTGGACGAGCAGGAGGGCGACTTCCTCAACCGCATGGTGTCCGCCAGCCAGCGCATGCAGGACATGATCGAAGCCCTGCTGACCTACTCGCGCGTCTCCACCAAGGCCCAGCCCTTTGTGCCGGTGAACCTGGAGCAGGTGGCCCGCGACGTGATCTCGGACCTGGAGGTCAGCCTGACGCGCAGCAAGGGCCGGGTGGAGCTGGGCGAGCTGCCGGCGCTGGAAGGCGACCGCACCCAGCTGGGCCAGCTGCTGCAGAACCTGATCGGGAACGCCATCAAGTTCCACCGGCCGGGCGTGCCGCCGGTGGTGCGCGTCTGGGGGGAGGTGGAAACGCGCGGCGGGCGTCCCTGGGTGCTGCTGCGCGTGGCCGATAACGGGATCGGCTTTGAGGAAAAGTACCTCCAGCGCATCTTTGAGCCCTTCGAGCGCCTGCACGGGCGCAGCGAGTACGAAGGCTCGGGCATGGGCCTGGCCATCTGCCGCAAGATCGTGCAGCGCCATGGGGGCGAAATCACCGCCGAAAGCCGGGTAGGCGAGGGCACCACTTTCCTGGTCGCCCTGCCGCAGGTTCACCTGGACGAGCAGGAAGCGGAACGGACCGAGGAAAGGCAGAAATGAAGCCAAAACCGAAATTGATCACCATCTTGATCGCCGACGACGACCCCGACGACTGCTACCTGGCTGAGGATGCGCTGCGCGAGGCGCGCCTGATGAACGACATTCGCTTCGTGCGCGACGGGGAAGAGCTGCTCGACTATCTCTACCGGCGCGGGCCGTACGCCGGGAAGGACGCCGCTCCTCGCCCGGGGCTGATCCTGCTGGATCTGAACATGCCGCGCAAGGACGGGCGCGAGGCGCTGCAGGAGATCAAGGCCGACCCCGAGCTGAGCCGCATCCCCGTGGTGGTGCTGACCACTTCGCGCGCCGAGGAGGACGTGCTGCGCACCTACCAGCTGGGCATCAGCGGGTACGTGACCAAGCCGGTCTCCTTCGCCGGGCTGGTGGAGGCCATGCAGGTGATCGGGCGCTACTGGTTTGAGATCGTGGAGCTGCCCAACTGACCTGATAGCCGGGGCCGAAGACGGTGGATCTCACGCCGCGGGCGAGGGCTCCAGTTCCTTCACCAGGTACAGCTCGCCGCGCTCGAAGCCGCGGGCTTCGTAGTATTTACGCGTCCCGACCGCGGCGATGACCGCCAGCCGCCCGAAGCCGTACTGCCGGGCGACGCGCTCGGCCTCGGCCAGCAGCGCCGTGCCCAGCCCGATGTGCTGCGCCGCGCCCGGGTGGTCCTTGCCCACCGGCAGCGACTGCCCGTAGACGTGCACCTCGCGGATCAGCGCCGCGCCTTCCAGATCGGCGAAGCCCAGCCGCGGGGAGGCCGGGCCGGGCAGCGAAAGGCGCAGATAGCCGGCGATGCGCCCCTGCGGGGTGCGAAAGTGCAAGAAGTGCTCTTCGGAGGGGCCGGCGGAATAGGTCTCATCGATCAGGGTCAGCGTCTCGGGGTCGACGCGCTGGCCGCGCACCTCATTGCAGCGGATGCACCGGCAGTGGCCGCCGCGGCGGGCCAGGGCGTCGCGGGCGTCCTGCCGCAGGGAGGTGCGCCGGTTGCCGGCCACCACGTGGGTGG
>CZCB01004403.1_pt1 | contig 10410 bp, 6 predicted proteins | sample 591991 | NCBI WGS metagenome assembly CZCB01 (sample SAMEA3556809, study PRJEB10932) | anaerobic digester metagenome | reverse complement strand
GCAAAACCCTTCGTCCCCGTCACCTCATAGCACCGCGAATAGGGACGCGGCGAAGATACGTCGTGACGGATCAGTATGGTCTTCTCTTTTTCCGTGCGAACCATCGTCATCGTGTGTTCCCCATTGCGGAAATCGTAAGCACTGTCCGCCTCCATCCCCCTTTTCTCTATCAGGTATTCCGGAATATTCACCGGCTTGGTGTCCATCGATACCAGGTAATCCAACCGGTCGCCGCGGTGAATGTCCAGCAGCTGGCAGGCGGGACCGAATCCGTGCGTGGGATAAACGTCGCCCCGATGCGTCTTGTTGTAACGCATCCGCCAGTCCCCTTCGTAATAGTCCCAAAAGTCTTCCAGGTTGTGAAGATAGCCACCTTCCACATGAAGTATCTCTCCGAAAAGTCCCTGCCGGGCCATGTTCAGCGTCGTCAGCTCGAAAAAGTCGTACACGCAGTTCTCCAGCATCATGCAGTGTTTCCGCGTACGCTCGGCCGTGTCCACCACCTTCCATATCTCCTCCAACGTCATGGCGGCCGGTACTTCACAAGCAACGTGTTTGCCCTGTTCCATCGCATAAAGCATCATCTCGGCATGGTGCTGCCAGTCCGTCACGATGTATACCAGGTCGATGTCGTCTCTTTGGCACAATTCCTTCCATGCCTCTTCGCTCCCGCTATAGGAGGCCGCCAAAGGAAAACCCGCCTTCTCCAATATCTTTTGAGACCTTTCGACCCGATCGGCATGTTTGTCGCACAAGGCTACAATCTTTACGCCCGGAATGTGGGTGAAACGTTCCACAGCACCCGGACCGCGCATGCCCAACCCGATGAAGCCCACACGAACCGTGTCCAGCTTCGGCGCAGTCAAACCCAAAACATGCGTCTGACCCGTCGCACGTTCGGGAACTTCCGTCCGAATAGGTTGAATACCGGTTCCTGCCTTTTCCTCGCTCCCCGAAAAAGAAGCTTTGCCGGTGCAGCTCACCAATAACAAACCGGCAAGTAAAACTACCCATGAATGAAATTTAATTCCTCTTTGCATAACTGATTCATCTTTATTCGATTTATGTTAAATTTGGGGAAACCAACAACTTTATCATAGAAAAATATAAAGCTGTTGATTCCCCAAAGCTATCAAAAAAAAATAATTTAATATCCTGGATTCTGTGAAAGTTTTGGATTTTTATCTCGCGAACTTTGTGGAATCGGAAGCAAATTATTTTTTGGAGTCGCAAATTTTCTTGTTTCTATTTTATTTGGAGAAAGCATCATAGAAACATCATGATCTCCGTTGGGTTGAATGGTTTCTAAAACTCTCCCTTTTTTGCATCCGTAAATATCGCCATTCATTACATCTTTTGCGATATCCCAACGAATTATATCATCTCTGCGAAGACCTTCCATAGCAAACTCAACTCGTCTTTCATTCCTAACAAGTTTACGAAGAGCTTCCTGTGTATTATATTTAAGCCTGTCAACCCTTGGCATTCCTGCTCTTGTGCGAATTTGGTCGATAGCGTCATATAATTCATCATCTATTTGATTTAATTCTACTTTGGCTTCTGCTATTGTTAACAGTACTTCGGCATAACGAAAAATATAAACGTCATTCCCCATATTCCAATATGAAGAATTAGGATTAAGATCGTAAAAAGTATTATATTTTTTAAAGTTATAACCTGTTTTAGAAGCATTATCAGCTTTATTGAAATAATCATCATCCCCTTCTTCAATTGAACGGTAAACTTTACCTCCAAAAACTTGTCCAGGATAAACGATGGATGCTCTTAAACGAGGATCTCTATTTACAAATGGATTTTGTGAATTATATTCTCCGGCCAATTCAGCTTCCTGAATTGTTTTTCCATCAGCCATTTCGTAAGCATCAACCAATGATTGAGTTGGAACGACAGAAGACTACCCTCCTATACTATTAGGCAAATACGGAGTATAATCCATTGAATAAAGATCAGCCACATATTGTACAGATAAAATCACTTCGTTATTTTGTTCATTTGTCGGATTCCATAACCCTTCAAAAGAAGGGAACAAAGAATAACCTTTAATGCTTTTTGCTGTTAATAAAGCTTTATCGTATTCTTTAAAATACAAATAATAACGCATTAGCAATGCTTGCGCTGCTCCCTTGGTGGCTTTCCCGTATTCATCAGAAGAATATGATTCCGGGAGTATATCAATAATTTCTTCCAGCTCTTTTTCTATAAAAGAACGTATTTTTGACTGGGGGTCTCTTGGCACTTTTGCTTCGTCTGGACTAGAAAAATTATGTTCAATCAAAGGGACATCTTCATAATTGATGGTTAATTTATAATATTGATAGGCACGAATAAATCGAGCTTGCGCTTTATAAATATTTCGTGTTTCTTCCGAAACTGAAGTAGCATTATCACAATTATCGATTAATTCATTGCATCTATGAATCGTTGTGAAATTATAATACGATGCTCCCGGATCAGCAGCTGATACCGTTCCATTACCTATGTTTGTCCAGCCTTCCCATGGGAAATTATTATATGCATTATCTGATCCGCAATCTCGATATATTAATGATCCCCCATCTTCAAAACCGCTATAACAACCCGTTAACGCCAGATCCAAATCTTTTTGAGTTTTCCAAAAAGTTGACGGAGATAATGCATCTTTTGGTGCTGTATCCAAAAAATCTTCACTGCAACCCATTAATCCAACAGCTAATGTTAAAATTATACTATATATTATTTTTTTCATATTCTGTTTTTTTTAAAATGATAAATTAATCCCAAATGAATTTGTCATTACTACCGGATAATTGCTACCACGACCCGAAGGAATCTCTGGGTCCCAACCTTTTAGAAAAGAAGTAAGAGTAAACAAATTTTGTGCACTATAATAAATACGCAATCTCGAAACACCCCACTTTTTTATTTTATCAGATGTCACATTATATCCTAATTGAAGATTTTTTAGTCTCAAATAATCTGTACTTCTCAACCAATAATCTGTTGTGGAATTTTGCGGCATGCTTGGCCCATAAATATTATCAATAACACGTGGCACGTCTGTATTGGTGTTATTAGGATTCCATCGCTTCAACCAAAATTTAGCCGGTTTTTGAGCATCACCATTTGTAGCGCCAATGGCATCAAAATTCATATAACCATTACCGCCTAAAGTTCCTTGAAAAAGAGCTAAAAAATCAAAATGTTTATATTCGATACCGAAATTGAATCCAAAATTAAAAGGTGGAATCTGTTGACCAAGAACAACCCTATCTTCTGAATCGACCTCGCCTTCTCCAGTAACATCAACATATTTAAGATCACCCGGCTTTAACTGTGTTGAATATATCGTATTCTTCGGCCAATTTTCTATCTCTTCTGCACTTTGATAGAGTCCTGCTGTTTTATATCCAAACCATGCATCAATCGGCTCTCCGACTCTTCTAATTGTACTACCATCTATAATCTCGTTAGTCCCTGCCAATTGAAGTAATTTGTTTTTGTTATACGCAAAATTGGTTCCGAAATGAAAATTTACTTCTCCAAAATGATCGTTATAATCGGCACTTACTTCAATTCCCTTATTATCCACTTTACCAACATTATCATAAAAGCCGGTAAGAGCAAATTCATCAGGTGATGGAACCTCCATAATAATATCACTTGTCTGCTTTTTATAGAAATCTAATGTCAAATTTAATTTATTGAAAATTGTCGCATCCAAACCTAGTCCGTAAGAAGTAGTTTTCTCCCACAATAACCCGGCATTCTTAGCCCTCACAACAGCTGCGCCTGAATGAATTAAACTGTTAAAAGGATAATCATTCCCTAATGAAAGAGTCGGTACAGTTGGGTAATAATCATCAAGAGCATCCTGATTCCCCAAAACGCCTACCGAAGCTCTGATTTTCAGATTATTCACATATTCTCGTGCGTTTCCAAAAAAAGGCTCTTCAGATATACGCCAACCTGCAGAAAATGACGGGAAAAATCCTAATCTTTTATCTTTTGCAAACCTTGAGGACTTATCAAAACGAGCATTTCCTTCCAAAAGATATTTACCTTGATAATCATAATTTACTCTTCCAAACCATGAAACCATATTTAGCTCACGTGTATACCCTTCATTTTTCATCCCATTTGTGGATCCGCCATCGATATCGCCAAGTTCTGTACTTGGAAAATTCTCCCGATATGCCATAGTATATTTATAATTGTAGGATTCGGCATGATAACCGGCAAGTAATCCAATATTATGGCTACCATTTATCGAATTCAAATAATTAGCTGTCAAATCAAGTGTATTCCGATAGTTATTATAAAGCCGTTGAGTTAATTTAGTCGGACCATGATATTTAGTTGCATTATATTGAATTTCTTTATTCATCTCTTTATTATCTGTCTCAACATTACGATGAGATACTGTAGCTTTTAAATCGAATCCTTCAAACACATTCAATTGTATTGAACCTATACCTAGAAATGTCTTCGATTTTTCGAAAATTTGAGGTCCTAAGTCAATCCAAGCAATTGGATTACCATCAGAAATGGTTCCATAAGTCCCATCTTCATTTTTATACGGAATCCATGGAGCAATGCGATATGCTTGACGAATAATTTGATCTAATCCTCCACCGACATACGCATTATTGGGCTCTTCTCTATCCATTTGTTTGTAGGATAAATTAATATTAGTTGTTAACCATTTTTTTGGTAAAAACGTAAGATTCGTCCTTCCACTATATTCTTTTTTCCCTGTATATTTTATTATTCCGTCCTGTTGCTGATAATTTACCGCAGAGTGATATTGAGCATGTTCATTTCCTCCGGATATAGAAAAATTATGTGTTGTAAGGAATCCTGATCCGGAATAAAGTAAATCTAACCAGTCGGTATCAGGATGTCCGTAAGGATCGGTACCATCCCGAAACAATTTAATATCTTCATCAGTAAATCTTGCAGGTTTCCCACTATTTGCCAAAGCCTCATTATACAATACAGCGTAATCCGCTGAACCTAAATATTCAGGCAAACGTGTTGGAGATTGCAAGCCTACATCTCCACTATAATTAATCACAGGTTTCCCCTCTTTCCCTGACTTTGTGGTAATCAATATAACACCGTTCGCTGCTTTCGATCCATAAATAGCTGCAGAAGCCGCATCTTTTAAAACAGATATATTTGCAATGTCATTCGCTACCACATCACTCATGGAGGCTTCGATTCCATCAATAAGAACCATAGGAGCAGCATTATTTAAAGTACCAATACCTCTTACACGGATTGTTGCATTGTCACTACCCGGCAATCCGGTAGTTTGACGCACATAAACCCCGGGTAATAATCCGGCTAGACCTGCCGATACATTAGTAATTGGACGCCCTTCAATCATTTTACTGTCTACTGAAGCCACTGCACCAGTTAAATTAACTTTTTTCATTGTTCCATACCCTACTGCCACCACTTCCTGTAAGCCAATCGCCTCTTCTTCCAATACTACATTAAAATTAGTCTGATTGCCAATAGGCAACTCTACCGTTTTCATTCCCACGAAAGAAACCTGTAAAGTTTGTGCATTCGCGGGAATACGCAGGGTAAAGTTGCCATCGACATCGGTGATTGTGCCAATGGTGGTGCCTTTTACCATAACTGTAGCACCAGGGAGAGGTTCACCCGATGAATCCGTTACGTTACCCGTAATTTCCTTTTGTTGAGGTTGTTGGATGACCGTTTTCAAGTCTTTCTGTAACACTGAAAGTTGTGCCTCCAAGGCTTTTCGGGGTGCTTTGCCGATCACAACCTGGCGGTCGCTCACGATGTAGATATTGTCAGTGCCTTTAAACACCTCGTCCAATATCTCCTGCAATTGTTTTCCTTCTGCACGAATGGAAACACGCCGATTCAAATCGACTTGCCCTTCCTGATACAGGAACAAAAACTCGCTCTGCTCCTCAATGGCTTTAATGACATCTCTTACCGTAGCATCTTCCAGATTTACCGAAAGTTTGGTGTTTTGAGAATAAGTAGCAGCACTAAAAGCCATCGTCGTGCTTACTACCATAAAAAACAAGCTTAACCGCATAAATCGCATTGTTTGTCGAAAATATGACGAAATATTTCCAACTTGTTGTTCATGTTGTTTTTCTTTCATAAATTTGTTTGTCTTTTAGTTGTTTAATAAATAATTAAAATTCATTATTAAACCGGGATTCGTTGGCAGCTTGTCCCGGTTTTCTCGTTTTGGATAATTTCATATTTTATTTCATAAGCATTTACGAAATTATTATAGGTTAATAATATATACGCCATTTTTGTTTTCTACTGAGAAAGCGGCAGAAAAAGCGATATTGTTCAAAACTTTTTCCAAATCGTCATCCAAATTGAGTTTCCCGGTAAATCGAGGTTGATCGGAAAGCCCTTCTACAACGATTTTTTTGTCGTAATACCGCTCCAATTTCTTAAAAATCTCAACTACAGGTTCGTTTTCAATAAGGAGGTAGCCGTTAACCCATGAGGTGTACAACTCGACATCCACTTTATCTTTCTGTATTTTATTTTCCTTTCTGTCATAAACAATGCATTCCCCCGGCGATAGTTCCACAGAACGACTGAAGAAGCGATTTTTGGCAGCCTCGATTTTCCCCTCAACAAGCACAGCTTGCGTAACAACATCATTGCTGTATGAAGTTACATTGAAACGCGTACCCGTAACCTTGATTCTTAAATCGCCGGTGATTACATAAAACGGTTTGGAACGATCGCTCGATACCTCAAAAAAAGCTTCACCCGAAAGATATACTTCCCTTGAATTACCGGTAAAACGCACCGGATAAGATAAAGTGCTACCGGCATTGAGCCAAATTTTGGTACCATCGGCAAGAATGATCTGCGAACGTTTACCGTAAGGAATGATAACCTGAGCCATAGCAGGCTCACCCGATTTCACCTCTTTTTCTTTCAACAAAACGGTATCATTATTGATGGTTAATTCGCCTGAAGCAGTTTGTTGAATCCGAGTCTCTTTGGTTTCGAATTCACTAATAGTTCCATCAGGAAGAATAACTTTACCTCTTTCAGTCTGTTCACCTTGAACCAACTCTACAGAAAACTTTTCACGATAATGCTGAAAATAATATAACACCCCTCCAAGAGTAACAATCAGAACAAAAACCGCGGCAATCCGGATCAATCGCTGTCCGATTTTGCTTATTGGTTTTAAAACGGTTTGTTTTTCGGAACGATCATATTTCAATTTTCGAGAAGGTACCACCGGTTCAACCGCGCGAATAGAACGAATAATATAAACGGCCTCTTCAATTTCCTTTTTCTTTTCGGGATATCGAAGTAGAAATTCTTCCCAAAACCGATCGCTTTCTTCATCGGGATGCAATACCCAATGCATAAAATCGTCATCGAGAACGAACTTCTCGGTAGTATATGCTATGTATTTTCTGTCATTCATCATTCATGCTTCTATATATATAAAGGCAACATATTGGAAAACATCATCAAAAAAAACGCTTTTTTTCAATCTTTTTTGTTAATCTGCTTTCTTATGTTGGAAATGGCTTTGGAAATAAGGTTGCGACAAGCCTCAATACTAATATTCATAATTTCGGCAATTATCGCATAATCGAGTTCTTTTGTAAAACGAAGATAAACCGCTTCTTTTTGGCGCGGTGTAAGTTCTTTAAGTGCTTTTAACAAAAAAGATGAACGAAGATCCGATTCTTCTCCGGCAATCAACTCATGTTCGGCAGACCATACCACTTCAAATGGATAATCATCGGTCATCTCACCGGTTAAGTCGTATCTGTTTTCCTTTTTCATTTTTCGCAACAATTTTCGTCGAAAAGATTTTAACAGATAAAAAAGAATATTATCTGTATCGCCCAAAGTTTCACGGTTTTTAATCAAATCGGCAAATAAATCCTGAATGGTATCTTCTATCAAAAAAGTGTCAGCACTGAATTTTAATCCATATCGGTATAAGACGGGGAAGTATTCCCGGTAGATAAAGGAAACGGCAGAATTGTCCCCCTTCTTAAATGAGAGCCATATTTCGATATCGGTTAAGTCGGAAAACTTCATCATCTCGATTTGCTATTTGTGCATCGATTTTATTCAAAAACAAGATAAACAATTCCTGATAACATATTTCACACGAGAGAATGTATAAAAATATAATCGCTTAAAGGAAAAACATTTAACCCGTATTATGAAATTTATTACAAATAAATTGCATTTATTTTGTATTTCATTATAATTTACAAAGGTAGATAATTTTTTACTCAATAATTGAATATTGATCAATTCAGTCCAAAAAATACGACTTTTCACACAAATGAAAAAAAATATTATTAATACGGGATCGTACCAAAGCTGTACCAAGACCGTACCAAGGCTGCACCTTCCTCGCTCTGTCATTTCATCTTTCCACCACCAAGATTTTGCATTTTTTAAGTAAAAACCACAGGTCGTTTTTACTCCGAATCCACAAAATCCGATGTTTTTGTTCGTGCCTTGATGCGAACATGAAGCGACCGAGAAACTGCTCAGTTTCCATCAACATAAATTAATGAAAAGAAAAATGGGCTGAGGCAATCGGCCATTTAGAAATAAGGCGAATACAGTTTATGAAGCAATAAACCCGATTTCCTACTTATTTTTTCAAGATACAACGAATTTTATGAATATATTTGTGGAATTAGTGCGACAAGAAGTCGATTACCAAAATTATGTAATGATGAAAATGGCACGATGGTTTATTATATTAGGCATTATCCTGATTATTATCGGCGTTATCCTGTATCTGACGCCGTCAGCTTTCAAATGGTTTGGCCATTTGCCGGGAGACATCCGTATCGAAAAAGAAAATATCCGAATTTATATCCCAATTACTTCGATGATTGTGGTAAGCATCATTCTTACTCTTATTGTTAACTTGATCCGTTATTTTAAGTCCTAAAACACAGTCCAAAAAACAAAGCCTTTCATCTCATTATTTTTTGAAAAATGAAAGGCTTACTACAAAAGTAAATCGGATATAAAACGTCAGATGTAAAATTCTGTTATCCTGTATCGATTGCTTTCAAAGACTATCTCGGACGAATTTCCCGCCGCATAAACAAGTAATACCCTAAGCCAAACAGCAAAATAGAGCCGGCTATCAATCCGGTAACTTGCGGCCACACCATCAACAAGCTTTGCCCGATGGGCAGAGGTGTAGGAAGTGCGCCTTCCAGCTGTTGCATGGTCAAAGCTCCCAAACTTCGTACCGACGGCATAAGTAATGTTATGGTAGCTTCGCTGAACAGCTGACTTGGATTGAAACGCATCAACCCCAAAACAAAATTCTGAAACTCCACTATCTGCCCCTCCGTCAACATCCCTTTAGGTGCTATGGCTTTAGCCAGTAAATCAACAATTATATTGTAAAAGATGCTAAAGAAAAGCCAAATGGCAATACCCGAAAGCGCCGATGTAGCTGCCTGGTGAAAGGCAACCGAAAACAAAATGGATAAATTCAACCAGAAAGCGACATAAATAATACTGATCAAAATGAAAGAAATAAGTCGTGCCAGCTCGTCGGCAGTAGGTGGAATCCCCAATGCAATCAATCCCGAACCCAGTACGAGCAATCCTAGCGCTACGAACAACGTGCTGATTACGATCAGATCGGCTACGAATTTGGAATTGATGACATAATCGCGATAAATCGGCTGACTCAACAAACGGCTGAGCGTACCCCGGTTTTGTTCCGAGTTAATAGCATCAAACCCGAGGCTTATTCCCAGTAAAGGACCAAGGAAGCTGATAAAAACCGTAAACGGTGGCAACGTACCATCAGACAGGGTAAAAAGGTTAAGAAAAAAGAAAGCATCTTCTGCACTTCCCGAATGCTTGCTAAATTGTGCCAACGCAGTATATAAAGAACCTAAACAAGTAAGTGCAATGAGGGCTGCCATGATGATAAATCGCCAACTACGCACCTGATCCGAAATCTCTTTACTCACCATAACCCAAAAAGGATGCATTACTTTGTTCTCCTTAGAGCCTATTGATGGGTCTTCGCCTTCTATGTTTCGGGTCTGTCTTCTTTTAAAAAAATTCTTCTGCAGATTTTCATTCATGCTGTGCACCTCCTTTTTCAAAAAAAGAATTGTAAATATCCTCCAATCCGTGATCGGTATCGCCAAACAATTGCCGTGAAAGATCGGGTATAGTGCCCACGGCACATATTTTCCCTTGTACAAAAATACCCACTCTATCGCAAACCTGTTCTACTTGATGCAAGTTGTGAGAAGAAAATAACACGGTAAGCCCGTGTTCATTACGCAATTCAACAATCAAATCGAGAAAAGCCCTTACCCCTTGAGGATCGATGCCCGAAGTAGGCTCATCAAGAATACT
>CZCB01017168.1_pt1 | contig 10412 bp, 10 predicted proteins | sample 591991 | NCBI WGS metagenome assembly CZCB01 (sample SAMEA3556809, study PRJEB10932) | anaerobic digester metagenome | reverse complement strand
ACTGCCAGGCCCACAGCGGACTTTCACCGCCAAGCTATCGCCCATGCCGGGCGCACATAAAAAAACTTCCGTCCATAGGGACGGAAGTTATCCTTTCGCGGTACCACCCTTGTTGGGCACGCTATGTGCCCCCCTCTTATCAGGGTACGGACCAGATTTTTCCGCCCGATACCCTTTTAAAAGACGTTCTTTCAACAGTGGTGTCAGGTACGGACTGAAAAAATTCCAGCCTTATACCCCCTTCCTTTTAACGGTGGAAGTTTCCGTAAAAGCCTACTTACAGTCAAAATGTCCTGCTTTTGGTTTTCTTCTCAGGAGTGTATTTCAGTAACTTAGGACACCGGGTTACACCATCCCCCGGCTCTCTGGAGTCCAACCCTTACCTACTTCTCTCCCTCATTGGTTTTACCTGTTTGTTATTTTAGACGCTATTATATATCTACAATTATTCCTTGTCAAGCACTTTTATAAATTTTGTGTTTAATCTGTAATAATATAAGCTTTTTTTTGAGCTGACCACTGAATGGAACCGATTTCTTTCAATACGTACTTGATCCAGGGTTTCCTGTCAAAAGGCCCTTTAAAGCCGGCTGCTTAGCAACATCAGCAATTCTGCAGGTGAAAGTCGAAATAAGACGGGAACAGCAATTTGCCCTCCCTTGGCACATGCTGCGTAAATGTCCATCCATTCGACGCGGTTGTAGGATAGAATAGCCACTCTTTCACCGTAGCCCACACCCATGTTTGCCAATGCCCTGGCCAGTCGGCAGGAGCGCTCGTTCCACTTTTTAAAGGTGAAGCTTTAGTTCTTATCCTGGCAGCCGAGCTTATCAGGGTAATTAAGAGCATTCATCTTTAATACTGTTCCAACAGGCATCCATTTGCTTACGGTCACTTTAATCCTCCTAGTACAATTATAGTTAACTTATTTTTTATCTCTTTAGGTGATAAAGCTAACTCTGCCTGTTTGTCCGCATTCTTGGGGAGGTAATACCATTGACAACATATTTGGGATTTTCGCCTGCCGCTACGCGCTGGATATTGGCTAACGCCTCTTCTAACATACGGGAAAAAGAGGCGGCGGTAACTCCGGCTATATGGGGTGAAGCAATAAATTTTTCATTTGCTGCAGTTGATAAATTCAACAAGGGATGCTCCGGCGGCGGCGGATCCGGCGAAAAATTGTCCACGGCAGCCCCACCAAGGTGCCCGCTTTCCAATGCCTCTGCCAGAGCGGCCTGATCAAGGACTTCGCCCCGGGCAGTATTGATAAGCAGCGCGCCTGGCTGCATAAGAACCAGTTCATCCCTGGAAATTAACCAGCGGGTATCTTCATTCAATGGAACATGTAAACTTATGACCTCGTTGTTCTGAAGCAACTCCGTAAATGAACAGTAACGAACCTTTAATTCATCCTCGATTTTTTTGTCGGGGCGGTATGGATCATAATAGCTCACCCGAGCACCCATAAAAGTGGCCAAGCGGGCTACCTGACGTCCAATAGTCCCCAGGCCGACCAACCCGATATTTGTTCCTCTGATTTCTTTCAGACCGGTTTTAATAAACTCCTGTTCGATTTCTCTGTGCCTTCCGGCTTTTACTTCTTTATTGCCTATCATAATTTTCCTCTGCAATGCGATGATCATTCCTATGGTAAATTCAGCCACAGTGGTGGCATTTTGACCAGGAGTATTGGCTACCGGGAGCTTAACCTCCTTAGCGGCCGTAATATCGATTTTATCAAACCCGGTCCCAAACACTTGCAGTAAGCATACGGAGGGGATATTTTGAATTATTTGTGCTGTGATAAGGGGGTTCGCCGCAGTCACCATCAAGAAATCTGCATCCTTACAGGCCTCAATAATCTCTTTTTCTCCATGGTCCTGGGTAAAGACAAAATTCCACCCCGAAGGAATTTCCACTTTATTTCTTTCAAATAACCCTGGAGGTAAAAAGCATGCTACCTTTGGCATCATATGCTCCTTTCTTTTAAATTATTTATTCGCCTTAGCCTTGCCTAGCAATATACAACAAGTTAGTAACTTTATTTCAATTTTTTCATTTAAAGATTTGTTTTCCTTAAGCGCTACTGCTTATTTTTAATAACCTCAAGATAAAGCTTCCTGTAAGCTTCTATATCGTTTATCATAGCCTTTTCAGCCGCTTCGGGATCACGATTTTTAATAGAGTTATAAATGTCATAGTGGTTCTTCATAACAAGTTCAACATCATTTTCTTCCAAAGTAAGATTTGCATAAGTTTGAAAAATAAGCTTACGAATGGCCTGTACAATATAATAGAGAACCCTATTCTGTGAGGCTAAAGCTACAATTTCATGCAATTCAAAAGTTTTTCTATAAAATTCTTCTTTTGAATCTACTCTTAGATCAATTACTTTTGCCATTACTTCAAGGTTTTCGGGTGAACGGTTAAGTGCGGCCATTTTGGACGTTATACCTTCGATGGCTTTCCTGGCTTCCATCAATTCATCGAAACTCGCTCTTTGGGTTTTTATAAGTAGATCAAGGCCATTAAGAATTATATCTGAGTTTATTTTTTTAACAAATCTTCCTCCCTTATAGCCTTGTACAGTTGTAATTAACCCCAACGATTCCAGTTCCCTTAAACCTTCACGTGTAGCCGCACGGCTTATCCCTAAAGCCTGAGACAGTTCTATTTCAGTCGGTAATTGATCTCCGGGACTATATACTCCGGAGATAATGTAATCTTTTAACATTTCTGAAACATATTTGTGGGCAGAGCTTTTTTTATAAGGTTTAAAAATAGGCTTAGATTTTCTGTTCAAAAGAATCCCCCTTTTACAAAAAGTTGCAATGAATTACATATTAATGTCTGACATAATTACGATATATATATTATATTTTTAAGACAATTTTGTCAAGTGTTTTAAGAAAAAAAATAAAGAGAACACCTCTAAAAGTATAGAAGTGTTCTTTTCAGCGAACTTTTTTCTTTTTAATTTAAACAGATTCGGTTGCATCCAGTCCTTCGCCCATCTCAAAGCGGACGAAACGACGAATAATAATATTTTCACCTATTTTAGCAATTTTTTCTGTAAGCAGATCTTTAACTGTTTTATCCTGGTCTTTAATGAAAGGTTGTTCCAGCAGGCAATTCTCTTGGAAAAATTTTTCGATCCTTCCGTTGACAATTTTATCGATAATCTTTTCAGGTTTTCCTTCATTTGCCGCCTGTCTTCTTAATATTTCTTTTTCATTTTCTATAACTTCCTCCGGGACGTCTTCACGGCTAAGATAGGCGGGATTTGTAGCTGCCACTTGCAAACATATGTCCCTGGCAAAAGCCCTAAATTCTTCATTTCGGGCTACAAAATCCGTTTCACAGTTTACTTCCACCATAACTCCCACTTTTCCTCCCAGGTGAATATAGGAATCAACAACGCCCTGGGCAGCAATTCTTCCCGCCCTTTTGGCTGCTTTGGCCAAACCTTTTTCGCGTAGATAATTTATTGCCTTTTCTTTGTCCCCGCCCGTCTCTAACAGCGCTTTCTTGCAATCCATCATCCCGGCACCGGTCAGAGTACGGAGCTCTTTAACCATTTCAGCAGTTATCATCATTATATATTCAACCCCTTCTCTATCTTAATCTCTTTATTAGGCAAGTCATTCCTGTGACGGAGTACTAATATTTAATTCGCCTTCATTGTTGCCGTTGCCATCGGTTGCAATTTGTTCAGATACTTCCGCAGTTTCCACTACAGCATCATTCTTTTCATCTTCAGCTTCAGTCTCTTCTTCCTTTTCCTGTTGAGCAATTTGTAAACCCTGCTTTCCTTCCAATACCGCATCGGCAATCTTGGAGGTAATCAGCTTTACTGCCCTGATGGCATCATCATTACCCGGAATAATAAAATCAACTTCATCCGGGTCACAGTTTGTATCTACAATAGATACAATAGGTATCTCCAATTTACGTGCTTCGGCCACAGCAATTTTTTCTTTTCGCGGGTCAACTATGAAAACAGCTCCTGGCAGCTCCTGCATATCTCTAATACCTGTCTCTTATACACATCTCCGAGCCCACGAGACTAAGGCTANNCATAACTTCTTTCTTAGGTAAGACCTCAAAAAGACCTTCCTCTTCCATTTGTTCAAGCTCTACAAGCCTGTTAATACGATTACGGATAGTGTTAAAGTTTGTTAACATTCCCCCCAGCCAACGCTGGTTAACATAAGGCATTTCACAACGGGTAGCTTCTTCATGAATCGATTCCTGAGCCTGTTTTTTTGTACCCACAAATAAAATTTTTTCGCCCTGCATTGTAACATCTTTAACAAAATTGTAAGCAACATCCATGAGACGAACTGTTTTTTGAAGGTCAATAATGTAAATGCCATTACGTTCGGTAAAAATGAAATCCCGCATTTTAGGATTCCAGCGCCTAGTCTGGTGTCCGAAATGAACACCGGCCTCCAATAATTGCTTCATAGTGATTACCGACATCGTTCTCAATACCTCCTTATGGTTATATCCTCCGCCAAGTCATCATCATGAAAAACCCATACAGGGCACCATTTCACGATTTTCTCGGCGTGTGTATTCCAAACCATTACGTAGTATAGCACAGTTTATGCTAAATGACAACAATCAAACATAATCTGTTCGGTAACCCCATGTTCTTAAGATGATTGAAAAAAGGAAAAGTTAGAAGACTGCACTAGTTCAGCCATACGACAACAGGAATAGAGTAGCGTTTTAGAAAAGGGATCATAATAACCTGTCCGTTTAAATCCTCAAGCAACATTTCCAACGCATCATTTGTTATTCCATGGCTCAATTCCGTAATAAATTGTTCTTTTTCCAATTCATCCAAAAGTTCAAGGACGTAAAGAGTAACATCATTACGCAAATTATTTTCCAACTCTTCAATATATTGCTGAGGGAGATGTACAGTATAGCCTCCTATTTCCAAATTTCCGATAGTTATAAAATCATGCATATATTTTTCAACCAAAGAGGGAGCCTGCATTTTAATTTCTTTGATAAATCCAGGAAACTCTTCCTGCACTTGCTGAACTACTTGCCCGCCTATTGCTTCAATTACCTTTTCTCCGCTTATATATATATTTATACCGCCAGAACTTTGTAGAATTGTGACGAGTGCAATGCAGACAATTAAAAGAGATCCAGCCAAGACGCCAAAACAAAAAAACAGAAAATTTTCTAGAGAAATTTTTCTTTTCTTTACTACCTTCTTTTTTTTACTCAAGTACATACCCTCACCACCTCCTAACTATACTAGACGCAGATGCCCGCATTTATGCCTTGAAACGCATGTATATTTAGTGTTATCTCCGCAGTCACAAATACTGGTGAAAATGAACTTGCTTAGACCCGCTCCCGTTCCCTGGAAGCAGCGCTGTGGGCGAGAGCGACTTGTGGAGCGAAGTCAAAAAGTTCACAGCGAAGCGAAGGCCGGAGACGACCCTGCCGACATGGACGTCGGCAGCCGGCCTCTGACCCATGGATGGGAATTGGCCGGGAAGGTCGCCGTAAGCCCGAGCGAGCCGTAGCTCTTACTATTATGCGAATTATGCAAAAGAAAACCGGTAATCTTTATTCGGCTGAAAAGATTGTTGAATGTCTAAATAGAATTTCCTGTTCCAATGAACATGAAAATATCTACTTATTCGACTATAGAAGTGAGATTTCTGATGCTATTGGTGAAGCGACGGGAATTGATTTTACTAATAAAAGACTCCGCCTTGGAGATATTAAAAATATTTTGGCTCAAGCCAAAAAATGAGGTTTTACACTACATATTTGTGACAAAGTAGAAAGGCCGCAAAGCCCGTTATTCGCATGGGTTGCGGCCCTTTTTTGCTCTCTTGCGCTGTAAAAGTCAGGCTTTACGAGCGGAACCCGGAGCTCCGCCCACAGCAATCGCTGCTCCATTTTCATATTAAAGAAGCAGCCCGCCGGGCTGCCCTTTTTAACTTTCCATTTTCCCTGATTATCTTTACCTGTTAAACGTTTTCTTTTTTTTAGCCAGTTGTTCAAGCAGATATGGGTTTAAAACCTTGATATAGGTGCCTTTCATACCAAGTGAACGAGACTCAATTACTCCTGCGCTTTCAAATTTTCGCAGGGCATTGACTATTACAGACCTGGTAATACCAAGCTGATCGGCAATTTTACTGGCCACTAGAAGCCCCTCGTCACTGTCCAGTTCTTCAAAAATATGCTCCACCGCTTCCAGTTCGGAGTATGATAATGTCCCTATTGCCAACTGTACTACCGCTTTGTTTCTGGCTTCTTCTTCAATCTTTTCTGCCCTAGCCCGTAAAATTTCCATGCCTACAACAGTAGCACCGGTTTCTGCAAGAATCAAGTCTTCAGCTGAAAATGTCTCGGTAAAACGGGCTAAAAGAAGGGTTCCAAGCCTTTTACCTCCGCCCATGATCGGCACTACTGTTACAATCTTGTTGGTAAAAAGACAGTTTTCCGCTTCCACAAAGACACAAAGATTAGATTTTTGCGGTAAATTTACCCTTGTCTCATCATCGCGCAACAAGAAATCGTTGTAACGTTCCGGGAATTCACCGGCTTTAATCACCTGGCTGATCATCAACTCACATTCAAACTCGTCAACAATAGCATAGCCCAGAATTTTGCCTTCCCGGTCAACCAGATACACATTGGCATGAATAACATTTTTTAAAACCTCAGCCACCTCTGAAAAGTCAACACGTTGTCCAGCCGTTTTTTGGAGAATTTTATTAATACGGCGTGTTTTTTCCAATAAAGGAGAAGTAATCAAACCAAACACCTCTTTCAATTTAATTAATACTCATTTTTTTGTTTATCATTAAAGAGCCCGACTAAAACGGGATTTTATGATAAGCCCCTTGACCCAGTCAGCGTTTTTGTTTGGCCTAAGGGGATTTGTCAATGCTGAATTTAAGCATTGTAACTTCTGGATTGACCCGGACTACGCCACCGGCAAAAGCTGAACTAATTCTGAAATTATAAAATATATCTACTTAAATCTTTATTTTTGACAATATCTTTTAATTTATTCTTTACATATTCGCTATTCATTACAAATTTTTGCCCCCCGAGTTCTGGAGCCTCATAGGAGATATCTTCCAACAGCTTTTCCATAATCGTATGCAGCCGTCTAGCTCCGATATTTTCTAAATCGTCGTTTAAAGAACAGGCAATATCCGCAATTTGTTCAATGCCGTCATCTGTAAATTCAATTGTCACCTCCTCTGTAGCAAGCAGAGCTGAGTATTGTTTGATTAGAGCATTTTCAGGCTCGGTTAGAATTTTTTTAAAGTCATCTTTAGACAAGCTTTGCAGCTCGACTCTGATCGGGAACCTCCCCTGTAATTCCGGAATAAGATCCGATGGTTTGGAAAAATGGAATGCTCCTGCCGCAATAAATAACATATAGTCCGTTTTTACAGGTCCATATTTGGTCATAACAGTCGAGCCTTCCACTATAGGTAAAATGTCCCTTTGAACCCCTTCCCTGGAGACGTCAGGTCCGGTACGAGAAGTTTCTTTACCCGCAATCTTATCGATTTCATCCAAAAAAACTATACCTGACTGTTCTGCTCTATCAATAGCTTCATTGACAACTTCATCCATATCAATAAGCTTTTCTCCCTCTTCTTGCTGCAAGATCCTTCGTGCCTGCCTTAGAGGAAGTTTTTTCTTCTTCTTTTTTGCAGGCAGAATACTGCCAAAAATATCCTGAAAATTTACACCCATTTCTTCTATACCAAGGCCGGAAAAGACCCCCATTATCTGCGGAGAACGCTCTTCTACTTCCATTTCCACAATTTTGTCTTCCAATTCTCTCCGCTTGATCTTCTGCAGCAAAATCTTGCGTTCTTCCTGAAGATTCGCCCAGTTTTCGTGTGACTCATCCGGTTCTTTGTCCTGATAAAATGAATTCATCCCTTTATTAGCCTGGAACAACAGGTTTAAAGGGTTAGAGCCAACCTTGTGCCTCTTGGGCAGTGGAGCTAATAAATCCAGGAGCCTTTCTTCAGCCAGTTCAGATGCTTTGGCCTCTACATTTTTCATTTTTTCTGTTTTCACAATCCTTACTGAAATCTCAACTAGATCCCTGATAATGGAATCGACATCTCTGCCTACATATCCTACTTCGGTAAATTTTGTGGCTTCAACCTTTATAAAAGGAGCATTAACCAGGCGTGCCAACCTTCTGGCAATCTCAGTTTTTCCTACTCCGGTCGGGCCGATCATGATAATATTTTTCGGGATAATTTCATCCTTAATTTTTCCTTTCAATTTCCTTCGCCTGTATCTGTTACGCAGAGCTACAGCCACACATTTTTTGGCCTCAGCCTGGCCGATAATATATTTGTCCAGCTCTTTAACAATCTCTTTGGGAGTCAACTTGGCTTCATAATCGACCATTTATTTAAACAAGACACCTCCTGGCAAAATGCAACGACAAACTTATTAGTTTCCCTAAAAGCAGCGGGTTCCTAGACCGTTTAGATTTCTTCTACAACAATATTATTATTGGTAAAAACACAGATTTCCGAAGCAATTTGCAGGGCGTTAAGAGCTATTTCTCCTACAGTCAACCTCGTATTCCTTACAAGAGCCTTTGCTGCGGCCAGGGCGAACCCCCCGCCCGAACCTATGGCTGCTATTCCGTCATCGGGTTCAATTACTTCACCTGTTCCCGAAATAAGCAGCAACCCTTCTTTAGAAGCTACGATTAGCAACGCTTCGAGTTTTCTTAAATAGCGATCGGTTCTCCATTCCTTGGCCAATTCTACTGCCGCCCGGCGTAAATTTCCGTGATAATTCTCCAACTGCTTTTCAAATTTTTCAAAAAGGGTTAGCGCATCGGCTACTGAACCGGCAAATCCTGCAATAACATTTCCGTTATACAGTTTCCGTACTTTCTTTGCCTGTTGTTTTATAATAACGTTACCCTGGAAAGTCACCTGACCGTCTCCGGCAATAGCGACTCTATCACCATTTTTAATTGCTAAGATCGTGGTAGAGTTAAACAATTGAATTTTCTCCCTTTTAATTACAATAATTAGGGAATTATCGAGAACTCTTAAGGCATATATCATGCCCGCGGGTGGGTTCTCAAATAAGTTCTCTTAAGCTCTTCCCTGGTGATATGTGTGTAAATTTGCGTTGTTGATACTGAAGCGTGACCTAAAAGTTCCTGCACTGCTCTCAAATCGGCACCGGCATTCAAAAGGTGGCTGGCAAAGGAATGACGCAGTATATGCGGGCTCAGGCTACTCTTATTTGTCTTAAGGCCATATTTTTGGACCAGTCGCCTTATGCTTCGTTCTGATAAATCGCCGCCAAACCTGTTTAGAAACAATGCCGTGCTTTTTTCTTCTGTTTCTTTTTGACGGGCCTCTAAAACAGGCCGGCTTTTCTCCAAATATACGGCTACAGCCTGCAGGGCATATTTGCCCACAGGCACTATCCTTTCCCTGGAACCCTTGCCTCTGACTTTTATATATCCTTCCTCCAGATCCACGGAGGATAAAGTCAAAGCAGCCAGTTCACCAACCCTTATACCCGTGCTATAAAGGACTTCTAAAATAGCCCAGTCCCTGCGGCCTAAAAGCTCATTTTTCCGGGGAGCGTTCAGAAGTTCCAAAACCTCATCTACATAAAGAAACTTGGGAAGCTTCTTCTCCTTTTTCGGAGTTGAAACGATCTCCCAGTTATTATTACAGAGAATACCTTCTCTTTTTAAAAACTTAAGGAAACTTTTAATGGCAGACATTTTCCTGGCTATAGAACTGCGGGCATACTTTTTTTCTTTAAGGAGAGCTAAATACTGGCGTAATGTTAAATAATTTAAATCCTTAAGTTCCAGTCCATTGCTGTCGAGAAAGGCTAAAAATTGCCGAATATCCTTTTCATACCACCTAAGAGTCAATACGGCACAGTTTTTTTCTATTTCCATTGATTGCAGGAAATTCTTTAAAAAATTATCCATAATTTTAACCTTTGTTTCAATATTAGCATAATCATACATATTATGCAAGCACTCGTGGAATTTTTTTCGAAAACTCGACAATATTTCACTGGCAGCATCTTTTTTTCTTTTTTACTAGTTATCTCTAACAGGAACACCAAATAGGATCACAGCACTATTTTTTACCATCATTAATCACCTTTTTCTCCTGATAACCACATTCTTTGTTGCCGCAGCGCAACCCCCTACTAGTCCCGCGAAAAGTGTTCTCCACCAGGAAATAGCCGCATTTCGGACATTTTTTCTCCAGCGGTTTATCCCAGGAAACAAATTTGCAAACCGGATAGTTACTGCAACCGTAAAATTTTTTACCTTTCCTGCTCCTACGCTCAATTATATCCCCTTCACAAAGAGGGCATTTAACCCC
>CZCB01012991.1_pt1 | contig 10425 bp, 8 predicted proteins | sample 591991 | NCBI WGS metagenome assembly CZCB01 (sample SAMEA3556809, study PRJEB10932) | anaerobic digester metagenome | reverse complement strand
AATTGATAATTGCAGTTATATAGCTATCTCGGACAGTAGAAGATATTCCTAATCTGGCTTTAGTGAGTGCTAGAATTGTATCAGTATTCATATCTCACCAACCTTTCTGAAAATAAATAAAAGAGAGTGGATCTTTCCACCCTTGCATTTTGCATTATAGGCAAAAAAGTGTTAAAAAATAAAGCTTATTTAATAGGGCTATAGTATATAGCCCTATTATTGTAATTGTACTGGTGCTCTTTCTATATAATTTCTGAAAGCATTGTATCTGAAATTTGTCAGGTACAAGATACCATTATGTGTTAAATCACTAAAAGAAAATCCATTTTTAAAGTAATCTCCAATTTGCGCCTCTCTATTTGGAATAAGTAATGATGTTGTTGAATCTCTATAAGTGAACTTCCAAGCAATGTTTGGGATTGCATTCTCATAATGCCAATTAATAAACTGCTGTGCCAAAGTGTCATTGGTTTCACCATTACCACTTAAATCGGAGTTACCCCATTCGCTTGTGAACAATGGATAACCATAACCATAGTTAGTTTGGAACTTTGTTAATGCGTCTATTTCATCATACACATAAGCATGGTCGGAAATAAACACTTCACTTTCTTTACCTATACTTTGAAGCATTGTATATAGTGCTACTACACCATTACTACCATGCCCCATCACAATAACAGCATTAGGTATATTTGCTTGAATGATGTTTATTAGAGATTGTGCATAGGCTTGCATAGATTCTGCTGTATCTTTGTATGGTTCATTGGCTATTTCAAACATTACATTACCATCCGATGCGAAAGTAGTAGATGCCCATGTAAAGAATTCCTCTGCTATGGTTTTGTATTCAACAATACTATTATCAGATGTCATAACATGCCAATCTATTAGTACGTATATACCCAACTCTTTACACCATGCAACTATATCCTGTATGCATGCTTTTATTTCTGCTGAATGTGTGTCGTACCCATAACATAACCCATCATACATATATTGACTTCCAGTGTAAGTTCTCATGTATATCGGTAAACGAATTATATTTACACCATAATACTTGAGTAATTTTAAAGTACTATATGTATGAACTCGATAAACAAGGTTTGGTATATGGAACAGCGCAACTCCCTGTAATGGTACGGGAACATTATCGCTATTCACAATATATTTCCCATACTGCTTTAACCTGCCATTATACAAAAAGTTATTGCGGTTTAATATCCAGTCCTTTATTTCTGTTCTTGTTTTGTTATCCTCCCCAATCTTCATTCCATTTTCTTTGATGTAATCATCAACACACACTTCTATATAGCATTCCAAACTATCCATTGCAGCTTTGAACTTTTCTTCAAGGATAAAATCTCTCATATCTCTTAAAAATGCATTTGGTACATGTAACCTTCTTTTTACAAAGAACTTTGCTTCGCTAAGTTCTATTGGTGAGTCATCTTCTTTAGCAACAACGACCTTAGCAAACCCATCAAATTTAGGCTCTATTATTTTTAAGAAACCTCCCATAATTGTATGCGTGGAATGATAGAAGTTCTTCCTTTCATCATACAAAGCTGCATACATTTTATATCCATCGGGTACATATAATGTATCTGTTCTGCTAAGTTCAATATATCCTGGTGTCCTTGCTCTAGTTTCACTACTACTAGGATTGCCTGATGTTATTGTGCCTAATTCAAGATTTTCAACTGTTACATCGTAATCTTTAACAAGTTCTACATCTCCTGTGAACGCCTTAACAAGTCGAACATAATCTCCTAATTTAGGCTCATATCCAAGCGCTACAGGAGTAACATCACTTATGTTAATTTCTCCTTCTTTTAACTTTGGAATACCATCATCAAAAGGGTACATATCCCAAAGCTGTTCACCTGTAAATTCTTCATAATCCTCTGCAAAAGCTGTTCCTTCTACAATCTCAAATATTCGTATGTCTTTTATTTTGATTCTCTTTCCGGCAGCAACATTTGAGCCGAGAACTAAACGTAATTGATTTTGTGTTATTGTACTTTTACCCACTAGTTTTTTCTTATATTTACCTACTGTTCTATTCAAGTTTACACTAGAAGGCGAATCAAAAGCACCGTTGGAAGACAGAACCAAATTTTCAGTACTAACAAAGGAAGAAGCAGAAACAACTTCGAACAACATACCATATGATACATTTGGTTTTGCTTCTACTGGAATTGTGGCTATAATGGGATTCACACCATCGGCTATGAATTCTAATCCAGTTTCATCAGCAACAATCCCAGAACCAAGCTCCCATTCTTCCCATGTAATTGGATTGTATGGAATTAAGCTATCGGGGTACTTCTCAACATTGTAATCAGGGTCAAAAGGATATTTTATATTTAGTTGTGAACCAGTTAGATTAGGAAAATCATTAGCAAATTCTGTTCCATCTAAAAGCTCAAATAGTCTTAGGTTTTTTATTTTAATTTTTTTACCTGATGATACACTAGAACCTACAACAATACGAATTTGATTATCAGTTATTGTAGTTTTAGTTGGCATTGTTTTCTTGTATGCCCCAACTGCCTTATTTAAGTTTAGTTCACCACCTGATAAATTGAAAGCGCTTGTTGTAGATATTGTAAACCCATCACTTGATGTAAAGTCAGAATACACTACTTCATATAACAAACCATATGTTATATTAGGTTTTGCACGAATAGGCAATGTTGCAGTAACAGCTGTACTCCCGTTTGCTGTAAATTCAAGTCCTGTTTCATCACCAACTGCACCATCAGCAAGTGTCCATTCTTCCCATGTTTCAGGGTCATATACCAACAAGTTCTTAGGTTGCTTAGCCAAAGCAACAATCTTTAATGCACCTTCATCTTCTGCTGAACACTGTTCATAATAATCATTTTCTACTGAAATTAGTTCATTAATTTTTGCATCTACAACATCAGAAGCAATTGTTGGTACTTCTGATTGTAGTGCTGTATTTACCACAGATTGAATCTGTGCAGGGTCTACTTCACCACCAGTAACAAACTCCTGCCAATTGCTATTGCTAGTACCTCCCACAAGCTGATATATCTTGTCTCCAACAACATTAACAAGCATACCAACCTTGCGTCTGTTAGCAGGGATAGCGTTTCGTTCGCTTATGCTATTTACGCTTCTGTAGCCGCCTTGTCCGTATTCTTCAAGATGGGTAGCATAAGTATCTGCACTATCGTTAGGAGCTACTGGACCAAATATTCCAACTGAATTAGGTATCTTAGCCATTTATATCCCTCCTTACGATACTATTAAGTCAAGTGAACCACTTGTTTGTACAGTTACTCTATAACCCTTGAGGTTTATAGATACACCGAATTCATTTGTGATACTTATTGTAACAGGTGATTGCATAGGTACATCAAAACCTCCACTTTTAAACGATGTGGGGTTGAACGACTCTGGCACGTATAACCATTTATAAGAATTGTTTACAGCACCAAAGCTATAAGTTCCGCTTGCATTGGCTTTAAGCTCTTTTGTCATGGCTTTAATTTCGTTTTCAGTTAAACCCGAAGCCTTTGAACTACTGCCATAAAAAACAGGATAATACCAGTTGATTGTTCGAGTTGAGCTATTAACTTCTTTATCATTACCATCAATGCATCTCAATTGGTACGACTGAGTTCCAGGCGAGTTTTTCTTGATATTCAATCCTGTTTTAGTATAATTTCCGCTAGCTTGTGAAACGGTATAAACATCAGAATTGCTTGAAGTATCTCTTATTTTTGCCGATTTTGCACCAGCAAAATTACTGATATTCCAATTAAACTGTACTTGTGTAAGAGTATCTCCAACCTCTAAAGGCCCTGTTGGTGATATTGTGAATGTAGATATTGAAACAGGATTGACTAATGCTGAAACACTTGATTGCAATGCAGCTATTGCTTCACCTACATTGCCTGGAATTTCTCCGCCACCGGGTATTTCACCACCTAAGTTCTCTAAAGCCTTCTTAACCGCCTCAAATTCTTTACTGTTTTTTAAGGATCTTGGAAGTCCTTTGCTCATTTAACATCATCCTTCCGTTTTTCTTTTTTATCTTCCGAAAGCTTCTTCTTATCTTTCTTCATCTCATCAATTTCTGCCAGAAGGTTACTTCTCTCTTCCTGAAGCTTTTCTACTTCCTTCTGAAGCTCTTCAAGCTCCTTTTTCTTTTTCTCCATCTCTATAACATAAAACGTAGTTGCTCCCATGATATCCCTCCTTATAATGAAACTGCTTGGCATACTGCCGAGCAGTTATCCGTTTGTCACTAGTTTTACGATTCTTACTTTTTTCTTGTCGTAAATTCTGTCCCAGTTGACCTTGTTTGCCAATTCTGTAAGTGTAGGCATTTCATCAGCTACATCTTCTTCAGTCCACTTAAATCCACGTGGATGCATAATGAATTTCCTTCTATTAATGAGGATATCTACACCTTTCAATGAAACACGATCTGTTTCAGTTGGTACCTTCGGAGTTCCCTCTCTGTATGCAATAGCTCCAGCCGCAAAAATATACGATGTGTACTTGAAACCATTTGTACTACCCGGAACAACTGGAAGTTCGTCATCCACAATTATGGAGTATTTGCCAAGGTATGTTCCCCATCCGATATTTGCTTGACTATCAGGTTTAAAGTCAATCAGGTCTAGCTTTTGCAACCTTGTGTGGAGTTTTGAGTGCATTGCAATTGCTGTGAACTTGTCTTTTGCATCTCCAAGCAATTGGCAAGCATCCAGAATTGCTTCAGCCCCAACCATGTTGTCATCAGTTGCGGAATTTCCAGCTTCAATTGCGATATTGTGAATTAAGTCTCCAGAATCGTTCGTTTGGTTATCTCCGAATATACCATCCAAAACTTTTAGCAAGATTTTTTGCTGCTGTCTTACCCAGTAATCAGCAACTCTATCACCGATAGCTGACATCGGGTCAGAACCTGCAAGTTCAGCTGCTAAGTCCTCACTTGACCAAGCTTTACCAAACTCACATACACGAGCCTGGTCTTTGCCAGTTCCGATTTTTTGAGGTGTCAGTACATAATCCGACTGAATCGCCTCGGGATCTCCTTCAAGGTCATTGAAGAAAGGCATCTGGATCAATTTTCCACCATTAGGAACTTCAATCCTTTCTTCCACACCCATTATACCGCTTCGAATTAAAGCACTCTTTTCTGTTGTAGCTTCAATAACATAAGGAGTAAAAACCTCCGGTATGATTATATCTGATACTCTTGTTACTGCCATAGTTTACACGCTCCTTTTTTATAATCCGTATATTGTTGGGTTCTTTCCAGCTTCAACTATCATAGATTTAGCTAAAGCCGGGTTTTCTCTGAGCAGTTTACCTTGCTCAGTAAGGTTGAAAGTTTCCTTTTTCCAAGGGTTTTTCTGGCCTCCTCCTGCTCCTATAGGATTTGCTCCACCACCGCCTCCACCGGAGACAGCTGCGAACAAATAGCCATCAGTTTTCTTCAATTCGGAAATCTGTTCATCAAAACCAATTAACTTATCTCCATCAAGCTTAATGTTATCTAGATTGATGAGAGCCTTAATTGCCTTCGGGTTAACATCCTTACCCTTGACGTTGAGGATTGCTGACTCCACAGCGAAATCAAAAGCCTGCTGCTTCAGTTTTTCTTCGTAGTCTTTTATAGCCTTTTTGTTCGCTTCTTGGAGGTCTTCAATTTGTTTCGTCAATTCTTCATTACCTTTTGCCTTATCGCCTAGATCCTTGAGTTGCTTATCCCTATCCTTTATTTGTTGTTCCAAGTCTTTTTTAGCTTCGTTTACTTCATCGAAACGCGCCTTTGGGATAAATCCCTTAAGTGATTCGGTATATGCTTCAAGAACCTTATTGGCCTGTTCTTCTGTCAATCCCATTGCTAACAAATCTTCTTTTTTCATATCAATCCCATCCTTTCATCTTCACTTGTTTACCCGGTCGTGTCCGGTGATGTCTTGTTCTTTTACGTCTGCAATACCAAAAAGACGAAATTAAGAAGTTCACGAAAATAGTCTTTGCCAAAAGCAGTTTTACCCTGCTTCAATCTTTCATCATCATCAAGATTATAGAACTTTATTTTTCTTTTCACTTTCCTTGAGCCTTCCTGTTGAACTATCGAGAATTCCTCGGTAGTTGAACTTTCATTAAGCTCACCATCTGCATAGATATTTTTTAGGTGTAAAGATATATTGTCTGTTGTACAATCAAACAATTCCGCCATTGCTTTTTGGGTTAGCCAAAAAACACCTAACATTCGTTAAGTACTTTGCATTACTTGTTTATAGTCACTTTGTAATTGCTGCCATTTCTCACTGTTACTCTTCTTCATTGCCCGAAATGCTCCAAAATTCTTTGGAGTTTTATCCGGTAGTGCTAACATATACCTTTGCCATTGCTTTCTGTCAGCTCTCAATTGACGTTTTTTCTTCTGTGCTTGGTTGTAGATTTCGAGCTTATTCTTGTCCTTCTTAGGAATATCAAAAGGACGGTTACTTTTTTCCCTGTCGCCTTCCGGGTCATCGGCCAGAGCTTCTATGTAAGGAACTAGCCGGTGTCTACAGTTGGGGTGAATATTTGCGTAAGGACCTTTATGAGCTATAGTCAATGGTGGGTACCGCTTATCATTTCCACTTATACTATATATCCGCCCTTGCAGCGGGTAGCATATCGGACAGCTAGTCGAATGTTCTGTCATTTTTACAAGGTCATATCCCAACTCAGTGAGTTGGTTTAGTGTTGCTTTATTCGTTGCCTCAGCTGTTGTACTCCTAGCCACAGTTTCAGCGTACGCATCTAGGGATATCATTCTGCCCCTTTTGTCTTTTATTCTGTTAACACCATCTTTGATTAGTGCTTCAACAAGGTTTTTCTTGCATTGCCTAACTGTAGAGCCTTGAGCTACCTTTTGAGTTACTGCATCAATACCGGCTTTTCTAATTGCGTCCTTAAGCATTCGGCCAACAAAATTATTGGCATCCCGTAAATCATCAAAAGCATTTTCGGCCAATACCTTAATTGCATTAGTATGAAGTTTTGAAAAAGCCTCAGGCTCAGGAACACTAATACCCATTCTTTTTAGCTCTGTATTTGCTGAATAAATGCCTTCCTGGTAGCTTTTCTTTATTGCCATATTTGACCATTGTTTTGCTTGTTTATTGAGCTTTTCAAGCTCGGTATTGATTTGACTTATCAAGCTTTTTTTGTACCATGTTACATTTCCTTTTGCTTCTTTTTCAGCAATTGTTTTTATTAGCTCAGCCTGGGCTTTCCTATATATTGTGATGAGCTGCTGTACATGTTTCGGCAACATTATTCATCACCGCCGTCACCGTCATCATCCCCAGCTCCAAAACCTCCCGTATCAAGTGCATTTTCGGCAGCTAAATCTTCAGCAATTCTCTCCATTTCAGATTCAACCTCTGCATCTGACATATTGTCCATACGCTTAATTGCTGTGCGTACTGATAGCGTCCTTGCTCCACCAGTTGAGCCAGTTCTTATTGCCATTACCTCAGCTTGCTCCTTGTCATCGGAAGGAATGCCATCCTGCCAAGCGATGTTAATCGGCTTTTCGGTAAGGTTTACTTCCCCAGTCTGCGAACAAAGCTTAATAGCTTTTTTCAGAGCCGGGTCTAATCCTGTCTCTTATACANNAGCTTTTGCGAGTGGAGTAATCATAAGCCTCTTTAGCGCGCTGCCGGATTCAACCATACCCTGCTTAAGCTGGCCGAAACAGGCCTCAGATGTTTCGCTGATTATGTACAACTGCTGCATGAGTATTTCAATTTCCTTCCAGTTTGATTCTAGCTTTGCATCCCACACAACATATCCCGGAGGAGTTCCGCCGAGAGGTACCGGGAAATACTTACCTCCGCCTCGAAATATTTCAACACCAGTTGCCGGATCTAACTCAAGAGCAGATTCGTCTCCGTACATGTTTGGATCTGAGTGCTTGTCGAGTACTCTGCTTATCTGGCTTACCCTTACCTCGAGCTCCTGTATAATTCCGTCTATATCGGTATAGTCGTCAATGCCAAAATACTCGTCCGATTCAACAGTATTGTGTACCGGGATTATCGCAAAATCAGAAAGTCCGGTGCTGACTTCCTCAGTGCTGAGAAGTCTTTCAATTTTCTCACCGGCCAATAGATATTCATTAGCAATATATTTTCCTCTTTCATGTATTTGTGCCTTGAGTATTTCATCTTCCCCTCTTTTTACCTTCCAGGCTAACACATGATATTGTTCTTCTTTTATGTTGTCAGGACTGACAACCGGGAACCAAATGGACGGTGTGGTGAGGTCAATTTTCCCGTTGCGTATGTTAAAAAGCCCGGTACCATATCGGGATATATCAAGCACAACCTGATAAGCTGTATTAATGAGATCGCTTTTCTCTATGATTCTTCGCAGCTCTTCATCTTCCCTCGAACCATATTGGCCGGCCGAGAAGCGAGGTTCTTCACTCAAAAGCAAATCTCCCCACAAGGTAGAAAGACGCTTATGCCAGTTGAATATTAGCAGCAAAGATGCGTTTTGTTCTTCGCGTAGAATCCTTATCCAGTCTTTGAATATCTCATCATGTTTGCCCTTGAACAGTTTTTTATTTTCTTCGTACTTTTGCAACCTCGATATCTCGCTCACTGGAGGCCATGGCTCGCCGGGATTCAAAAAACTTAAGTCTGTTAGCAAGTTATCACCATCCTTTCGGTTTATTTCGTGGTGTTCCTCGATTCTTACGCAACCTACTTATCAGTATTTCAACCACGTCCGGAGCATCGTCATGTGGAGCACCATGTTTATATCTTTCAATTTCATCATTAAATGTTTCGTTTGCTCTATTGAAAAGAATTTGAGCCCCATTTACTAAAGGCTCAATCTGCATTATCCTTGCATGTTTGTTTTTCGTATTTCGTACCGTTTTTATCTGCCGGAGAAGATTGTTTTTTATCATTTCGTCCCGGAGATATTTTTTAAGCAACTCCCTGAAAAGGTTTTCTTCCACAACAACTTCGTAAATCTGTGGGTATTGACGAATCAGTCGCAAAATAAACTCAACTGTTTTCTCCGGACCATACTTCATCAAGTAACCGTCTTGAACTAAGTACCCTGTTCTCCAACAACCACCTATTGCAAAAGCTGTACTATCTCCCTTACCTTCGGACGGGTCAACCGCAAGCACAAGCGGAATGTTTTTGTCCGGCCATTTTTCCCAGTATGCGAGTGTGAATACTTCGTTCTTTGCGCTGCGTGGTTCGTTCTGGTCTTCCTTCCAGAAAGCATCCTCTCCCCACTTTTCCCTATTCAACATTACGTTGTAATAAGCACCTTTGTATTTCATCTCTTCATCAGGGAATCTTCCTGGCCATAACACTGAAGCACCTCGCAACATTTCCTCTTGATTTTCGAGATAGAACTTGTATGCGTCATCAAACCTATTGTCGTTGTTTATATCCCGGTAGATTAATCGCCATTTATCCCACAAGTCTTCGCGTTCCGGAAAGGAAGTCACACACTTATAAAAAAGCACTTTCCAACTCGGGTCCTTTATTACCTGAGCTAAAAGTGCGTCCTCTGCAAGTAGCGTACCGATATAAAAATAATCTGTCTTGTAGTATCCCAATCGGCCAATTTCTTCCCTGAATGCTCTCTCAAGTTTTTCGCGAAGAGACGGACTCTCCATAGTCTGTTTGTCCTCCAAGTCATCGAGTATTATTAGGTCCGGACGAGTGTCCTTATTCATACCTCTTAGACCTGACTTCCAACCTGTACAGCAAACCCATACACCAGTATTCAAGTAAATCTCTTCGTTATTCCAAGTGCTGCCCTTGAGATCCCCAAAATCTTCGACTATGTCTGGACTTTCAAGTGCTTTTTGGATTTTTTTCAGGAAGTTCTCAGCTGTGTCGCTGTTGGCCGATATAAAGAGAACGAATTTTTTCTTTTCGTATACTGCTGACCAAGTAGGTATTGCGAATGAACTTATTGTTGATTTACCATGTTCACGAGGAGCAACGACTGCCTGGTTCTCCTGCGCTTTAGATTCTATCCTAGTTCTCAGCGTGTTCATTATCTCAATTGCATAGTCGCCAAAATCTCTTTCAAACTGGTCAGGCAAATATGCTTTACAGAAATATTGCATATCCTTTTCGCCAAGAGCTCTCCTCAATCCAGTTGGGCCGGTGAGCGGATATTTCTGAAGCAAGGTTTTGTATGAGTTTGGATAGTGTTTCTTTAGGGTTTTTATCAGCAGCTTTTTTTGCTTGTCGTCCATCATAGCACCCCTTTTACATACTGAGGTATTGCAAGATAATAGAAAGTTTTTGTGTAGTATTTTACCTTCAGGAATCTTATACACTTGAACCAAGCATATATTGCGTATATTCTTCCTAAAATAGGTCTGCAATAATC
>CZCB01011259.1_pt1 | contig 10466 bp, 8 predicted proteins | sample 591991 | NCBI WGS metagenome assembly CZCB01 (sample SAMEA3556809, study PRJEB10932) | anaerobic digester metagenome | reverse complement strand
GGTTCATTGTAAAATTAAATGCAACACCTAAAAAATAGTAGAACCATAGTGAGAAATCCTGTATGATATAGATATCCAAAACCCTAAACATACAGGGAGGTCTCACTATGGCTCAACATAATTGTACCACGAAATGTCGCTCTTTTAAACACCTAAGTGTCTATGAAAGAGGGAAAATTGCTGCCTTGTACAAAGAAGGCAAAAGTATACGCTACATTGCAAAACAACTAGGCAGAGCTCCAAGTACTATTAGCAGGGAAATTAAGCGTGGCACTGTTACTCAGCTTAAATCTGACTTGTCTACTTATGAAGCATACTTTCCTGAAGCAGGGCAGGCAATATATGAAAAGAGACGGAAAAATTGTGGTGCTAAACTCAAACTACCGCTCGTTAAGGACTTCATTAGATTTGCGGAGGAAAAGATGCTCCAAGAAAAGCCGTGGGCTCCAGATACTATAGTGGGTTATTGTAAGAAGGACCCTAGTTGGAAAGATAAACCTATTGTTTGTACTAAAACTCTGTATAACTATATAGACAGAGGACTGCTTAGAGTACGCAATATTGATTTGTTACTCAAACCGAGGCTAAAACCCAGGGATAGGATGAATAAAAGAGAGCCTAAACGGATTATGGGTAAAAGCATAGATTTAAGGCCAAAGGAAGTAGAGACACGGGAGGAATTTGGGCACTGGGAAATAGATACTGTAGTAGGCAAACGTTCTAGTGATGCGGTACTTTTGACATTGACTGAAAGGAAAACCAGGTACGAGCACATATTTCTTCTAGAATCAAGGAATAGTGAAGCGGTAAAGAAAGTGTTTATGGAGCTTAAAGCCTGTTACGGGGAACTGTTTGGGGAGGTGTTTAAGAGTATAACAGCCGACAACGGTTCAGAGTTTAGTGAGCTATCAACTATTCTAGAGAACCTAAAAAGTGAGGCATATTTTACCCATCCTTACTCATCATGGGAGAGGGGAAGCAATGAGAGGCAAAACGGGATCATAAGGCGTTTTATTCCCAAGGGCAAAGCGATAAAAAACATACCGCCATCAGAGGTTAAGGAGATAGAGAAATGGATGAATCAATATCCTAGGAAAATACTGGATTACAGTACGGCAGAGCAATGTTTTTACAGAGAGCTATTAAGTATTTGCAGGGAAAAAGGCAAAGTATTAGAGAGGCAGTTTGTTCAAGTAGGCTAAGGTAGTAGTTTGAAGAAGGCCCAATGATAGTTTACAGTTAAAGCCATTTGGCTGGGTGTGCCAAATGGCCTGGAAACAATTATATCATTTGGTTTATGTTGTCAAGGTCGGGTAGTATTTTCTCGCTTACGCTCGAAAATCTCCACCCTTCCCTTGACAACATAAGGTTTTACATTTTAAACAGTAAAAATTTGGATATCTATATCATACTTTTCCTTAAAAAAGTGTTGCATTTAATATTGCAATTTTCAGACAAAACATAAATAGTTCCCGGATATGCACTTGTTCATATTATTAAAATATTGTTGATACATGGCATTAGTTTATTATATGATTATAGTAGCTAAAACAAAATATTCCAACTCCTGTGTCCTGTGAAAATCTTCTTCTATAGCTATATCATGTGAAACCATCAACAGTTCTTCAATCAAATAAAAGGAGGAGAAATTATATGAATCTTAAGCACGTTCAACTTGATCCATCCATTAACCGGACCAGGCGACAGCCAAATAGTCCCGCATTTCCCGAAAGAAAACCTCACGGTATTTTCCAACCCTCAGCCGATCCGGAAAATCCGTACAGAATGACCCATGCCGGACTTCATACCGGAACGGTTCAGGATGAGGAAGGAAAAGACAGACCTTATATATTGTATATTCCCACAACACAGAAAACTTCGGGTAACAGCATGATCGTTTTTGTACCGGGCGGCGTGGATCCAATGGACTTTTTCCAAAACAGCATGTGGAAAGAGAGCCTGGAGAGATATGCAATTGCAACATACTTCGTAGGCGCACCGGATGGATGGAAGCTTGACAATCCAGGTTTTGAAATTGATGTGGCAAACAAGATTATGGCAGAGATGCGATCAATGGAATATTTCCCCAGCAACGCTCCAGGTATATACTGTATGGGATTCGAGGACGGTGCAAACATAGCCGCCGTATTTTCGATCATACATATCTCTGTACTGGCGGCCTGGGCGGCTTGGGGAAACACTCAGCTTGACAACGAACTCATTAAGCTCATTGGCAATGCTCCTTCGGATTGCGATGCAAGCCTTACAAAAGCTCAGATTCCTCTTCCCACATTCATAATTGATGACAATAACAGCAATACTGTCGAATTTTTCAAAAAAGCCAACAATGTAAAAGATGAATATCTTTACAACGGATTTGCCCGCGTATTCCGCCAGCAGCCAAAACCCGGCGCAAGCTATATTAACGACCAGGTCTGCAGCGAAGTATGGCATAGCAGCAATGTTGATGCAGCAAAGATGGGGCGGGATGTCATGATACAAAAAATGGTCGCGTTTGTAGAGGACTATAAGCTCTGGGCCGGTGAAGGAAACGGGTATATCAGAAAGACAGAACGTCCCGAAGACATCGGACTGATTAAGACTGAGGTCGTGGTCGATGGACTTAAGCGTTACTGGTACACATTCGAGCCATCCTCATACAAACGCAGATTGAAAGATAAGTTCCCGCTGATAATCGCCATCCATGGTTTTTCATGTTCGGGCGAATACTTCGCTGAAAACAGCGGCTGGCACCGTGTTGGCGAGGAACGCGGAGCTATCGTCGTCTACCCGACGGCGTATCCTTTTGACCGTACGCCTCACGAGGGTAGGTTTGGAAAGAATATTGCAGTAACACCTGCATGGAATTCCGGCATGTTTTCGATAGAGACAGATCCTAGAGGGCCTGATGAACTGAACTTCTTTAAAAAGCTGCTTGAGATGGTTGAAGAAAACTATCCGATCGATACGGAGAGGATTTATGTTACGGGCCACTCAAACGGTGCTATGATGACGCAGCGTCTCATGCGCTTCTGGCCTCAGAAGTTTGCCGGCTTTGCTCCCGTCGGCGCAATGGAGAGCAGGAACGTGGCCGTACCCTACCCCGATGACGGTTATCTACGCAATGTCTGGTATACAATCGGAGAATTTGACGGTTTCGGTATTAGTCTTGATGAGGGAACAAGCAATTATCTAACGCTGACCAATATATGCGCCGCAAACAAGATTGATTTTAAGAAACGCCGCTATTATGAAACGGGCATCTATATGCATACCATTGTTCGCGATGATAACGGCGTACCGCTTGTAAGGTTCACAGGGGTCAAAAATTGGCCGCATACTTACTCACCAGAATTAGCCTTTATGATATATGATGAATTCTTTGCGCGCTTTGTCCGCCATGCGGATGGAACTTTGGAATACCTGGCTTAATCTTTTTTCCGCCAGCTAAAAAATCAAGGGCTGCAGTCAAATTTACAGCCCTTGATATGTTTTTGGCTTAGCTGCCCACATTGTTTTCATACCGCAACCATACAGAAAGAGATTTAGTAATTTTACCCACTTCTATCATTATCAGCACCATTCGCCATACATATGTTGATTTACCAAATATATCGGTATATAATATTACTTAACTAAATTAGAAGATAATGATATTTATTTCTATTTTTTGATAAACACCAGTTAATTTTACCCGTTATGCCTGTTTTTCATCGCAGTAGCAGTAGACTGCGAGGGGGGATATTATGAAAATAGCTATTTGCGATGACAGCGAAAAAGACAGAAATATACTGATGAAATTGATTAAAAAAGTAATCGACTCGGAAAATCTGGATGTCGATCCCGATATATCATTGTTTACAAGCGGGGAAGAGCTGGAAAATTGTTATATCATTGGAAACGGTCATTTTGATATTATTTTCCTTGATGTTTTTCTGTCCGGTAAGGATGGAATCAGAACGGCCCGTGAAATCCGAAAACATGACAGCAAGTGTCTGATTATATTTACCACCGTAAGTACCGCACATGCTCTTGACAGCTACAGCGTATTTGCATACAGCTATCTTGTGAAACCCATTTCCATAAATAAGTTCAAAACCGTTTTTTTAAGGGCTAATGAAGAAATATATTCAAAAAAACAAAAAAATCTGTGTATCCGAACCGGTGCAAAGTTATACACAATCCATCACAGTGACATCAAATATATAACAAGCCGTGGGAAAAAGATATTTGTTTTTGATCGTCAAAATGAAGTAATAGACGGTTTTTATAAACTTGATGACATCCAAGCAATGATCAATGATACACGGTTTATCCGCAGTCATAAAAGTTACCTGGTCAATATGGATTATATAAAAAGTGTTGAAAAATATCATTTTATACTTAATGATAATACCATTGTACCGATAAGACAAAAAGAGTTCTCGAAAATAAGACAGAAATACTATGAATATATTATAAGGAGATCAGGTTAATCAGCTTACCACATATTGAATTGGGGGGTGCAGTATTGCTGCTCACATTGTTTGCGACTTTACTAACCATGACTTTTAACACCCTCATCTGTCATGTCCTCCTGGAACGGCGTAAATCCGTCCCTTACTGCATTTGCGCATTTATTTGTTTTTCAACAGGTATTTCACTTTTAATAGCTGCAACTCTATTGATTATTGGCAGAACCCCTTTAGCAAAATACGTTTATCTTGTTCTGAACTGCTGTTATATTTTCTATATACAATTAGTTTTTACAGAATCCTTTCCAAAAAAACTGTTTACGATGTTTAGTGCCTGGATACTGACAAACATAATATTGCTCCTGTGCGTCTTTATATTAGATACATTTTATTACCATAAAATCTACATCTTTGTATATCTTCATTGTCGGCATTCTCCGCCTGTTTATTCAATTAACCATACTATCACTTGCATATATTTTTCTTCGGAACAGCTATAAACAATCAATTAAATTAATAGATAACAAGACTTCATATATTATCTGCATATATTCAATAGTTTTAGTCCTGTACCTTTTTGAAAACTTCGATTTTGAAGCCAACATATTTGCATATAACAGCTTAATGAATATACTTTTGCTTTCCTTTTTCGTTTTTTCAGGTTATGCAATTGTAGGCATAACAGTATCATCCATCAGTAAAACCCTCACACTACAGCATGATTTGCGTACTATAGAAAACCAGCTTAATCTGCAGCGAAATAATTACGATGCATTGAATAAAGCCATTGAAAAATATTACATTCTAAAGCACGATATACGCCACCATGCTCTGGCAATAAAAAGCATTCTCCAGACCGGAAACTATGAGGCTGCAATCGAATATATTGAACAATTCACAGACAGCAAGATGCTGCAGGATATACCGGTAGTATGCAGAAATTTGACAATCGATTCTTTTATCAAGTATTATATGTCAATTGCTTCGGAAAAAAGAATAAAATTCTATACAAAACTCAATATACCCCAGGATATAAATATCAATCCAATTGATCTGTGCGTTATATTGGGAAATGCCCTGGAAAACGCAATCAATGCATGTGATAAAATGGAAAATTATTATAATAAGTACATCAAACTGACATCCTATATCGTTGGCTTAAACCTGGTTATCAAAATTATAAACAGTTATAACGGTGAAATAAAAAGAGATGGCGATATATTTATATCCACCAGCCATGAAGGTTGCAGCATAGGTCTTTTAAGCATCACTACTCTTGCAGAAAAGTACAACGGCTATGTAGATATAAAATATACGCACAATGAATTTGAAATAGATATAGTTTTGAATACCGATACATCATCTGCTATCCATCAAGTATAATTACTTTTGTTAGTGGAAACAAATACTGAATAAAAGGCCGGTAAAACGCCTGAATTGTTGATTCACACACAGTGTTTTACCGGCCTTTCTGCAATGTTTAAAACAATCATCTGACTACATTTCAGCTTTCATTTGCATTTACCGTTTCACTGTTATCGTGCTTAACCTTTTTTCTCCTTTTAAGATATACTATTAAGGCAGCACACAGTACAATAAATGCAATGATCGCATACAACACACCCGATTGAGCCAGCTGTATCAGGCTGAATACAAACAGCTGCCTTGTTGTTATAGAATCCGTACTGCCTTCCGCCGGCTGGAACCTGGTTACCTTTACATCATTAATCAGTAGTGTTGCAGAAAAAAATTTACTGAAAGTCAATGGATAATAAGTGCCTATGCTTCAAATAATTACCTGTTGATATATAATAAAACTCCTTGTTAATATCAGTGAGGGGATCCAATCACCCACATCAATCAACAAGGAGAGATCAACATGAATGATTTTACCACAGTATTTGAAGCATTAAAAGGTCTTTTACCAATGAAATATTTTGAAGATATTGTTGAATATACCAATGCCGACCATGGAGCTAAGAAGCTTACTGCCCTAAGACACTTATGCATCTTGATGTATGCCCACTTAAAGGAAAAGAAGAGTCTTAGAGATATTACAAGCGGCATCAGCGCGGATCCTAATCTGCAGGAGTACACCGGTACCATTAGTTATTCCCAACTATCCCGTAAAAACAGTGACCGCGATCCTGAGGTATTTGAACAAATGTTTCAGGCTATTGTTTCTCAAGTTGTACTATACCAAGGCATTAGGGATATTCCATCAACATGGGGTGATATTAAAATTCTAGATGCCACTCTAATTAGAGTATGCCTTAGCCTCTTTCCATGGGCTCACTATCGCAAAGCTGTTGGGGCAGTTAAAATGCATACCCTTATAGATCTAGTTAGTGATTGCCCTGAGAAAATAGTGATAACCGATGGCAAGATCCATGACAGAGATAAAATGGACTCATTTGTTACTAAGCCTGGTATCACTTACATTTTTGACCGCGGGTATACAGACTATGGAGAATATGACCGGCTCTGTATGGATGATATCTTCTTCATATCCAGGCTCAAGAAAAATGCGGTGATGGAAGTAGTTTCAGAGAACCAAGTTTCGAGAGATAGTAATGTTCTGTCAGATAAAGAAGTATTCTTAGGTGGCTTCTACACTAGGATGAAGAACACTGTTAGGATAATTGAAGTTATGGATATCTCTAAAGGAGAATCCTTCTTTATCGTTACAAACCGCTTTGATTTAAGTGCTGAAGAGATTGCTCAAATTTATCGTCTTAGATGGAGAGTGGAACTCTTCTTCAAATGGATCAAGCAGCACCTTAAAATTAAGAGGTTTTATGGTACCAGTTATAATGCAGTGCTAAACCAAATATACGCTGCCCTAATCTTATATTGCGTATTGAAATTACTGCATATACAGCTAGGTTCAGGGTATAACTTTCTCGAAATGGTTAGGCTTATAGCTGGTGGCTTATGGAACCCTTTCATGGTTCTAAAGGAGACTTTAAAGCCAACGGGGCAAAAGAGTACACGAAGGCGATTTAACTGGAAGAAGACTTATAAAAATCTTATTTCGCAGTATAGGGTTGAGGACATTGCTTTCACTGCTTGAGGCTTATTTTTAAAATTAAATATCCTTGCCTTAAGGGGGTGCTCCCTCTGACTTTATCCATTACCATTATTGACCTAAGGATGTAAGTTGTACCATCACTATTTTACTATTGACTTTTTAAAATCTATTTAATGCAACACTACTGTATTGAAATACATTATGGCAAATGAGCCCGCTCCCGATAAACCGGTCTCTGATGAGCCGGTAATTAAGATACCACCCGCTGCTTCAATATAATAGTTGTTCCTGGCAATAAAGTTCAGATACTCTTCTATCTCCAGTTTTAAATCCATTTCTTTCAATTTATTAATGATCGGTTCCAGTTTTTCTTTGTTTACCGATATACCGGTTGATTCATCATTTTTCTCCGGTTTGAACGCATCCTTAAGATCATCGGATGACAATATATCTATCAGATCATCCCACGGATACTCCCAATCGGTATAATCAACCTTTTCCTTTACAGAGGATACCTTTACAGATTTGGCGGTGATGGCAGAACCGTCGCCGATATATGCAACTATTTGATTGTTGGCATAAAGTATGGCAAATGCCGCACCTACACCGACAGTTATCTCCGATGAGCCGGAACCGCCGTTCTGACCCTGATTGCCCGATGTACCTTTGATAAAGGTTCCGCCCCAGGAGCGAATTGCCAGCTTGCTCTTTTCCCTTGCTTCTATTGTCAGGTTTCCGGAAGTGCTTATTGATGAATTGCCTGGTATATATGCCCTGGTTTCGGCATTGGAAACAAGTACGGACAACGCACCGGCCGCACCGAACAATCCATCCTGTCCGGCTTTTGAACCGGCTATAGCCACAACCGATATTTTATCTTTGTACCCTTCGCTTAAATTATGAATGGTATTTGCTTTAACGGTTATATTCCCTTCGGTATTCTCAACACTGCCGAGGACCGCATGAGTCTTTGAATTATTAACAGCTACCGCCACGGCAACGGAAATTGCATTGCCGTTGTTAACGGCGCTGCCGCTGGCATTAGTGATAAAATTGTTTTCGTTTTCTGCAGTAACAGCAATAGAAGCTGCCTTTTTAATCTTTCCGGATACAGATGCGATCACGTCATGCTCAATGATGCTGATGGCCACGGCTGCCGCAACACTTATTTTGAAACCTTCTGAAGTTTCGCCGGTTTTCTCATCAACATTTTTGGTTTTGGTATATTCACTTATATTTTTATCTTTAAGAAGCGGATCATCACCTTTGAGCACTTTTTGTGAAGCAGGGAGATCGCTGTCTTCCCCCCCAAAATGCCCTTTAATAACATCTTTGATTTGAATACCTAATTTATGATACCATCTTTGCAGCTGGACACCCTTTGCCGTCGCCTGGGCATCGCTTTCGTCCACGGTATATGCTTTTGCCGTTATTTTCACATCACCGGTAACATCTGCATAACCGCCCATGTCCGCTTTTACCGTGCCGTCGATTATATTTAAGGACAGCGCGGCACCGCCAGCCGCATTGGTTGCTTTCGCAGTTGAACCTGATGTGGTCTTTATAATGCTGTTTAATCCGGCCTCAACAATTAAATTCCCACCAGCGGTTATATTCGGTATATCCGGATCCTGTGACGCGCCCAGTACTGCTTCCACGGTCATATCTATTATTGATATGGCCACCGCAGCATCCAGTGCCGTCTTGCTGTATTTGTTTTTCAGGCCCGTTAAAAGCCCGGTTAACTTATCAGATATGCCTTCGTCGTCTTCGATTACATCATCTCCGGATTCAGCCTTTGTAGTTACCCGGTTGGTAAAGTTGGATTTGGCCTTAACCTCCCGGGCTGATTTTAATACAGCACCGTTGGCTGTTTTAACCGAAACATTGGTTTTTATATCTGCCAGAGCAAAGGATGCTCCTATACCCACTTTTCCGCTTGGTCCCTTATTGTTTCTGTTGTTCCGCCTCCTTATTCGCTTTCCTGCTATGGACCGTACCGGCTCTGCGGCTGCAATCGTCTGTACATACTGCACCGCATTGGCTTCCATATCGATCTTCCCTGTACCGGACTCTAAAATCCCATCAACCGAAACCTTAAAAGCCGAATCAATTATACTTACGGCCACAGCCCCTGCAATGCTGAATACGGAACCTCCGGCACCCGCCTGGGCTGCCACTCCGTAATTATGTTCAGCATTTTTGTCGCCTGTCTCTTCCCCCTCTTCATCAAGGGTTGTCTCCTCAATTTCTTCCATTATGGTTCTTATCTCCACATCCCCTGTTGCGTACATTTCCGATTTTTTCCAAGGACGGCGTTATTTACAGTTCGTATGTTAATAATGGCCGCCGCGGCACCAATGCCCACCTTCGAATCTTCCTGATAGGGGGAACCGTTAACTGCGGATGCATTTGCGTTTGCAACTGCATCCTTGTTTGTGCGGGTTATAATGGAAAGATTTCCGGTATATATTTTCACAGGACTCTCTTTGCCGATCACCGATATGGTTTCGCTGTTCACAACCGTTAATGCAACGGAGGCAGCAAAGGTCAGAATTCCTTCAGGTGTTTCCGCCTTCTGCTCTCCCGCAGTATTAACCGTCCCGGTTTGAGCAAGGTCCCTGGAACCCCTGAGAGAACTTATTACACCGGTCGTCCTGCCAAACAGGTTGGTTATGGAACCTGCACTGCCCTGTCCGCTATCATCGGAATCATTCTTACCGCCGTTTTCTCCCGCATAAGCTGTTACCTCGTTGGAATTTACACCGATCGCTGTAACCGAAACCGAGCCGGGCCGCTGGCTTGAAGTACCAATACTGCGATCGAGTACCGCCTCTTCCAGCATGTCAATTATCCCGATTGCTACCGCCGCTCCGACTGCCACTTTTGCCCCGCCGGCTTCCGCATTTGCCTCGGTCAGCGTAGTTCTGTTGCCCGATGCGCTTACCATGACAGTTCCGCTTGCTTTGACAGGATTATTG
>CZCB01010703.1_pt2 | contig 10497 bp, 8 predicted proteins | sample 591991 | NCBI WGS metagenome assembly CZCB01 (sample SAMEA3556809, study PRJEB10932) | anaerobic digester metagenome | reverse complement strand
ATACCGAAGAGGGGCGGGCAGAGGCCCCCCCCTACTCTAGAATACAACATACTTCCAATTGTAAAAATAACGGGCGGCCGCAGGCCGCCCTTACCGATTACCCATAACCGAGACCAACCTCCAACCTCTAACTTCCAAAAAGACCTGTGGTCGCCCGCGGGCGGTCAAAGACCGCCCCTACCCACCACTCTTTCATTGGCCAGAGGGAGGCATTCCGATGTTAACAAACCTTTTCTTACAGGGGCCCAGGAGAATTGGCAAGTCCACCCTCCTCCGTTCCGTACTGGAGGAAATCAGGGGGGAGGTGGGGGGCTATTTTGTCCAGCGCCTCTTTTGCCGGGGGGAGCATGTGGGCTTCCGCCTGGTAGATGTGGAAAGCAGGGAGCCCTACGCTTTGAACAGGGAAATCGATCCTGGAGATTTAGAAGTCCTTGACCAGGTCATTATGGGGAAGACGGGCGCCGGCCGCTGGCAGAGCTATCCCCAAGTCTTCGAAACTGCCGGCGTAGAGATCCTGGAAGGGGCCAGGAGGGGAGGGAAGAGGATTGTCCTCCTCGATGAACTGGGAAATATTGAGCTGGGGGCTCCTGGCTTCCAGGAGGCGGTCCTGGCCCTCCTTGCCAGCAGCAAGAAGGTCCTGGGGGTCCTCAAGCTCGCCGACAACCCCTTTCTCAGGAAAATCAGGGAGCGGGAAGATGTAGAAATTCATGATTTAAAGCCCGCCAGCTATCCCTCAGTCCTGGCCAGGGTAAGGGACTTTGTCGAGGCGGGCTCTGCTTCTAGTATAAATAGGCCTTGAGGTCTTCCAGGTCCCGGGGCCCGTCGATGTCCTGGATTACCCCCGGAAAAATGGTCTCGATAGCCCGGGCCCCGTCCCCCAGCCGGGCCAGGACCTGCCGGCCCCCCTGGTTCCCGGTCACCCCGGCCAGGGCGGGGAAGGTGGGCCGGGCAAAGATAACCGGATTGCCCCGCTTCCCCTGGTAGCGGGGATACAGGGCCAAAGGTTCTTCAATTATAAAGGCCAGGGCCAGGGTCTTGAGGAGGGCAGGGGGCACCAGGGGCTGGTCGCCCAGGACAAACATTATCCCCCGGCTGTTGGCCGGATCCACAGCCTCCAGGCCGCGCCGCAGGCTGGTGGCCTGGCCCTCGGGGTAGGCGGGGTTGTGGACCATCTTTACCGGCAGCCCCTTTAAGGCCCCCGCAACCCTTTCAGCCTGGTAGCCTGTGACCACTACAACCCCTGGCATCGCAGCCAGGGTGTTTTCTACCACCTGGCGGATGACTGTTTTTCCCTGCCAGGGGAGGAGGAGTTTATTCTGCCCCCCCAGGCGTTGGGAGGAGCCGGCGGCCAGGACCACCGCCGTCAGGGGCAGGGGGTGAAAATCGGCCCAGGGAACAAGCTCTACCCTGGGCTTTAAACTGCCCACCAGGATCCTCTCCTGGCCCCAGGGGCCCAGGTGCCTTACCCAGGCCAGGTTTTTTTCCCTCTCCTCTTCCGTATCCACCTGGTTGAGGAAAAAGATCAGCCGGGCCCGGGGAGCTGCCCCGGCCGCCAGGGCGGCCGTTTCCTGCCAGGACCGGGCCACCAGCCAGGGCCGTATATTGCCCCCGGGTTCTAAGCCGGTGAGCTGGGCCAGGATCTGGGGCCTGTGCACGTACTCCTCGCTGAAGGGTCTGCCCAGGACCGAGGCCCCGGCCAGGATCACCACCAGGGAACTTGTGGGTGGAAGGACCGGTTCATGGGGGGCATGGGCCTTCAAGGGCCTGCCCAGGGAACCGTCGGCTTCCACCAGGATATAGGGGAAATATTCCTGTAAAGCTTCGATCCAGGCGGGAGGCACCCCCAAGAGCTTGCCCTCCCTTACCCCCTGGCCCAAAACTACATACCCCTTTTTGCCGGCATAAGGGGAAATTTTCCTCGTCGCTTCCCGGCAGCTTCCGGCCAGGAGGACCCTTTCCCCCCGGGGAAGGAAGATTTTGGTCGTGGTGGTGACCAGGACCGCCCTATCCCGGGCCAGTTCCCGGGCCAGGGAAAAGAGGAGGGTGGTTNNGGGAAACAACCTCCCGCGGGCCCAAATTCAGGGCCCGGCTGAGGGGACCGGCTGGCAGTGGCAATTTTCCTCCCTCCCTTTACCGGCAGCAGCCGGCTTCCCCGGCCCCCAGGAGGGCCAGGTTTTCCAGGACCAGGTCCATAATGCCGCCGCAGGCCATGCCCTCCCCGCTGGCCACGCTGCTGGTCATATCCAGGTGGCAGAGGCGGTTTTCCCCTGCGGCCAGGGCCTGGAGGGCCTGCTCCCTGGCCATATCTTCCCCCTGTCCCCCGCCGATGGTGCCCGTAATCCGGCCGTCGGGGTGGACCAGCATCCGGGTCCCGGCCTTGCGGGGGGTAGACCCCTGGGTTTTGACTACGGTGACCATAACCCCTTCCTTCCCTGCTGCTGCCAGCTGGGCTGCGGCAGCCAGCACCTGCCGGTTGTCTTCCTCGCTGGCAAAGAGCCTTCTCCTTTCGGCAATTATTTCCGCCAGGATGCTGACCCCTATTTCGGCCGGGGTCTGGGCCCCGATGGGAAGGCCGATGGGGGAGTGGATGGCCTCCACCCGCTCCGGCGGGAAGCCTTCCTTTATGAACATCTCCCTCATTTCCCCGACCTTTTTCCTGCTGCCCACCATGCCCAGATAGGCCCAGCTTTTTGGTAACAGGACCCGCAGGCAGTCGTAGTCGTACCGGTGCCCCCGGGTGGCTACGACCACGAAGCTGGTGGGCCCCAACTCCAGCCCGGCCAGGGTCTCCAGAAAGGGGGCGCAGATGATTTCCCGGGCCCGGGGGAAGAGCTCCCTCCTGGCATATTCGGGCCGGTCTTCGATGACCACCACGGGCAGCTCCACTATGGCCGCCAGGGCAGCCAGGGCCTGGGAAATGTGGCCGCCGCCGATGATATAGAGGACGGCGGCCTGCCCTTCCCCCATGTATCCATTGAGCTTTTGGTAAACAGAAGCCAATTAAATCACCCCCCCATGTAAAATGGCTTCCAGGACCCCGCCGGCAATGGCCCTGGCCTTGTCGGAGATGGTAAAGCAGTATTCCCGGCGGCCCCGGGGATCCACATCCCCGGCCTTCATGCCCTGGTGGACCGGCAGGCCGGGATAGAGGAGGCCCCTGACCACCCCGTTGATTTTGCTCCTCACCTCGGCCTGGCCCACCCGGGCCAACAGATCCCCGGGGGCAACCATAGCCCCTATTTCTACCACCGGCTCCCAGCTACCTGGGGCCGGGGCCCGGATCAGCCTTTCCCAGCTGTAGCCCGCTATCTCCCCCGGCACCCCGGTATCCCCCTGGGCCTGCCCCTCCCAGAGGACCCGGCCCAGATCATGGCCCCGCCTGGTTTCGATTACGGCGTGGGCATCCCGGCCCGCCACAAAGCCCGGCCCCAGGGCAATGACCAGGCCTGCCTGGCGGGGGTTGGTGCCCAGGGCATTCCTCTTGGCCATGACGGCATCGATGAGGACGTCCGGCCCCAGGCTGTCAATGGTTTCCCCCCGGGGGTCGATCAGGAGGGGGATCTCCCCCCGGGCCAGGCAGGCTGCCACCCCCTCCACCGTCGTCTTCCTGGCCGTCACCCCTTCAACGGTTATGGAGCCGGTAAAGGCTGCCGTGGCAAAGGCGACGGTGCGGCGGACCACCGTCGGCTGGGGTATTTCCAGCATCACCACTGGGAAATGGGCCTGCCGGAGGCGGTGGGCCACCCCCGAAGCCAAATCACCGGCCCCCCGGATCAACACCAGCTTTTCCCTGTTCCTTGCCCCAGGCATGGGCTTGCCCCCTTTGCTGGTACTATTCTACTGTAAAGGCTGGAACTCCCTTTGCCCTTATTCTAACATGTATAACTTCCTTTCGAATATCTGCCGCCGGCAAATTCTTTTGCCCGGTAAAGAGGAGCTTTGGGGGCGGAAGCTGAATATATGATTATTATTTTACTCTATCATAGTAAAGAAAGAAAGCGGGCCGGCGGATCCGGGTGTTCCACCCCCGTCCGAGATATTACTGAGACAGGCGAGGTGATGATCAGTGCTCTTTGTTCCCGAACTGATCGAGAAGAAGAAGCGGGGCGGCCGGTTGACCGGCGAAGAGATTGAGCGGCTCATCGAGGGCTACACGGCCGGCCGCATCCCCGACTACCAGATTGCCGCCCTCCTCATGGCCATCTACTTCCAGGGTCTCGATGAGGAGGAAACTACCCAGCTCACCATGGCCATGGCCCAATCGGGGGAGCTGGTGGATCTCTCCGGGGTCCAGGGGGGCACCGTAGACAAGCACAGCAGCGGCGGCATCGCCGACACCACTACCCTGGTGCTGCTGCCCCTGGTGGCGGCAGGGGGGGCCAAGATGGCCAAGATGTCGGGCCGGGGCCTGGGCCATACCGGGGGCACCATCGACAAGCTGGAGGCCATTCCCGGTTTCCGCACCCAGCTGGCAAAGGACGAGTTCCTGGCCGCCGTCAACGAAGTAGGGGCCGCCATCACCGGCCAGTCGGAAAACCTGGTCCCCGCCGACAAAAAGCTCTACGCCCTCAGGGATGTCACCGCCACCGTCGACTCCCTCCCCCTCATTGCCAGTTCCATCATGAGCAAGAAGATCGCCGGCGGGGCGGAGAAAATTGTCCTGGATGTCAAGTTCGGCCGGGGGGCCTTTATGAAGGACTATGACCAGGCCATCGAGCTGGGGCGGCTGATGGTGGACATCGGCCGCCGGGCCGGGCGGGAGGTGGTGGCCTACGTCACGGCCATGGACCAGCCCCTGGGCCTGGCCATCGGCAACAGCCTTGAAATCATCGAGGCGGCAGAAACCCTGAAAGGGAGGGGCCACCGGGACCTGGAGGAACTCTGCCTGGAGTTTGGGGCCGAGCTCCTGTATCTGGCCGGTGTGGAAGGCGAGAGAAACCGGGCCCGGGAGAGGCTGGCTGTAAAACTTCGCTCTGGCGAGGCGGCAGCGAAAATGAAGGAGATCATCGCCCGGCAGGGGGGCAACCCGGCCGTCATCGACGATTATTCCCTCCTGCCCCAGGCCGAATTCCGGCAGGAGATAAGGGCAGAGGTCGACGGCTATATCAAGGATATCGACGCCCTGCGCCTGGGCCGCACCGCCCTCAAGCTGGGGGCGGGCAGGGAGACCAAGGAAGACCAGATTGACCTGGCCGTCGGCATCCGCCTCCACGGCAAGGTGGGCGACTACTTCCAAAGGGGAGAGCCCCTGGCCACCGTCCTGGCCAATGACCAGGAGAAACTAACCTGGGCCGCTGCTGAAGTGGAGGCAGCCCTGGCCCTGACCCCGGAAAGGGTCGAGAAGCCCAAAGTCATCTACGCCCGGATTACCCGGGCCGGGGTGGAGGAAAGGTAGAGGAGGAAAGACAATGGACTTATTAATAAAGGAAGTTATCCTGGTGGACCCGGAAACGGGCCGCTGGGAAGAAGGCAACGCCGGCATCGAGGGGGGAAAGATTGCCTACCTGGGCAAGGGTTCCCCCGCTGCCCGGCAGGTTATCGACGGGGGCGGGAAAACCCTGGTCCCCGGTTTCATCGACATCCACATGCACGTGGAACCCCTGGAGGAAGAGCTGGCCCGGCCCCAGCCGGAATTCTTCACTCTGGGCTGCATGGCCCGGATGGGGGTCACCACGGCCATCGGCGGGAACTGCGGCCTGGGCACCCCCCGGGTTAAGGACTACCTGGACTTGATTGATGCCTGGGGCGCCCCCGTCAACTTTGGCCTCTTTGTGGGCTATTCGGCCGTCCGGGAGGCCCTAGATCTCACCGACCACTACGCCCCCGCCCCCGCCGATGCCCTTCCCCGGGCCCGGGAACTTCTGGGACAGGCCCTGGCCGATGGGGCCGTGGGCATTTCCCTGGGCCTGGAATACACCCCCGGCGCCCCCACCGAGGAGCTCATTGCCGCCGCCGGCGTCGCCGCCGACTACCCAGGGGCCTTCCTCGCCGCCCACTACCGCTACGATGCCAGCCGGGCCCTGGAGGCCATTGAAGAGATGATAACCATCGGGGCCGAGACGGGCCTTCCCATGCAGGTCTCCCATATCGGCAGCTGTGCCGCCTTTGGCAATATGGCCGAGGCCCTGGAGCGCCTGGAAAGGGCCCGGGAAGCCGGGCAGGACGTCAGCGCCGACTGCTACCCCTACGAAGCCTTCTGCACCTTTATCGGCTCCCCGGTCTTTGACCCCGGCTGCCTGGAAAACTGGGGGCGGGATTACGATGCCCTCCAGGTGGGAAGCGGTCCCTATGCCGGCCAGCGCTGCGACGAAAAGCTTTTCCACCACCTCCGCCGGGAGGCCCCCGACACCCTCATCATTGCCTTTGTCATGGACCAGGAAGAGGTGCTGGGGGCCCTCCGCCACCCCTTGGTTATGGTGGCCAGCGACGCCCTCTACCGGGATCGCCTGGGCCACCCCCGGGGGGCCGGCACCTTCCCCCGGGTTTTGGGCCCCTTTGTCCGGGAGGAGGAAAACTTCCTTTCCTTTACCGAGGCCCTGGCCAAGATGACCATCCTTCCCGCCCGGCGCCTGGGCCTGGAAGAGAAGGGCCGCCTCCAGGAGGGGGCCGATGCCGACCTGGTCCTTTTAGACCCGGCAGCCCTCCAGGACCGGGCCACCTTTGCCCAACCCACCCTGGCCCCTGAGGGCATCCAGCTGGTCCTGGTGGGCGGGGAGCTTGTTGTCTCCGCAGGGAAGCTCCTCCCGGCCCGGCCGGGCAGGCCCCTTTACCGGCGGGCCCTTTAGTCCCTTTTCTGCCGCCAGCCCGTAAAATGGAAAGAAACAGGCTGAATTTATCCTCCAGAGTAAATAGCCCTTGAGGAGGGGTAGAATAGTCCCTAATTTCCTGTTGACCCCCCGGGGGCTCTGTAGTATAATAATTGCATATTTATTCGCAGTACTTCATAGATATACAAAAGCCAACCCAAGTCTCCACTGTCCTAATCCTAATCCCTTATCGGGCCGGGCCTTCTGGGGGTAAAGAACCTTCCCTGTGCCCCCGGGAGTTTCGCCAACTACAAAATGTAAGGAGGTATTTTTATGTCGGCAGAGAAAATGCGGTTTCCCCATGTCTTTGTCCTTTTATTTATCGTCATCCTAATTGCCGCCCTCGGCTCCTATATCCTCACTCCGGGCCAGTACGATCGGGTAGAGGGTCCCGGCGGGAGGATGATCGTCGACCCCGATTCCTACCACACAGTAGATCCGACACCCATCGGCTTCTGGCAGCTCTTCCAGTCCCTCCACAAGGGGATGGTGGAGGCTGCTGACATCATCTTCTTCATCTTTATCGTCGGGGCCTCCTTCACCGTGGTTCAGGCTACGGGGGCCATCGAAGCTTCCATCGGTGCTGTCACCAGGGCCCTGCAGGGACGGGAGCGGCTCATCATCCCCGTGGTCATGGCCATCTTTGCCATTGGGGGCTGCATCTTCGGCATGGCCGAAGAGACCCTCCCCTTCATCCCCGTCATGGTGCCCCTGGCCCTGGCTTTGGGATTTGACTCCATCACCGGGGTGGCCATGGTCCTGGCCGGTGCCGGGGCCGGCTTCACCGCCGCCTTCATGAACCCCTTCACCGTCGGTGTAGCCCAGGGCATTGCCGAACTGCCCCTCTATTCGGGGATGGGCTTTCGGATTGTGACCTTTGCCCTCTTCCTGATCCTGACCGTCGGTTATGTCTTCCGCTATGCCGGGAAGATCAAGGAAAATCCCAGCCTGAGCATTGTCTACGAGGAAAACAAGGCCTGGGAGGCCGCCATTGACCTTGACCAGCTGGCCGCCTTTGAGCCCCAGCACAAGCTGGTCCTGCTGGTGGTTCTCGCCTCCATCGCCATGCTGGTCTACGGGGTGGTGGAACTGGGCTGGTACATCACCGAGATCGCCGGCCTCTTCATGGTCATGGCCGTTTTCGCCGGCCTGGCGGGTAAACTGGGTGTCAACGAGATCGCCGAAGAATTTGTCAACGGGGCCCGGGACCTGACCTATGGCGCCCTCATCGTGGGCATTGCCCGGGCTATCCTGGTGGTCCTCACCGAGGGCAATATCATCGACACCATCCTCTTCGGCATGGCCAGCGCCATCTCCGGCCTGCCCAGTGCCCTCAATGCCCTGGGCATGTACGTTGTCCAGTGCCTCCTCAACTTCATCATCCCCTCGGGGAGCGGCCAGGCGGCTGTTTCCATGCCCATCATGGCCCCCCTCTCCGACCTGGTGGGAGTCACCCGCCAGACGGCGGTCCTGGCCTTCCAGTTCGGGGACGGGATCTCCAACATCCTCACCCCCACCTCCGGCTACTTCATGGCCGGTCTTGCCCTGGCCAAGGTGCCCTACCATAAGTGGGTCAAGTGGGCCCTGCCCCTCCTGGGTCTCCAGTACCTCTTTGGTGCCATCATGGTCACCATAGCCCACCTGATCCAGCTGGGCCCCTTCTAAAGACGACTTTCTTTGGGATAATAGCCTGTGAGTCCGGGCCCGGCAAGGGCCCGGCTTTGTCCTGCCCTGGGGCGGCAGGAAGCCCCGGGAGGCATAGCTCTTTGCCCCTGGTAGATTTTGGAGGTGAAAGTAGAAATGATTGCCAAAGAGGCAGTTTTTAAAGCTGTGGATGAAATAAAGGAGAAGCTGATCCAGGTCAGCGACGCCATCCATTCCTTTGCCGAGCTGGGCAACCAGGAGTTTAAGTCGGCAGAGCTTCTGGCCGGGGAGCTGGAGGCGGCGGGCTTTACCGTGGAGAGGGCCTATGCCGGCATACCCACCGCCTTTAAGGCCCGGCTCCAGGGGAAGGCCAAAAAGCCCGTGGTTGCCCTTCTGGCCGAATACGACGCCCTGCCTGAACTGGGCCATGCCTGCGGCCACAATATCGTGGGGACGGCTGCCCTGGGCGCCGCCCTGGCCCTGGCCAGGTTTCTGCCTGAACTTCCCGGCACCCTCCTGGTTTTCGGTACCCCGGCGGAAGAGACCAACGGGGCCAAGGTTGTCCTGGCCGAGAAGGGACACTTTGCCGGCGTCGACGCCGCCCTGATGATCCACCCCGGTCCCGCCACGGTGGTGGCTGCTCCTTCCCTGGCCATGGATGCCCTGGAATTCCACTTCCAGGGCAAGGCGGCCCATGCGGCCTCCAACCCCCAGGAGGGGATCAACGCCCTCGATGCCGTAATCCTCACCTTTAATGCCATCAATGCCCTCCGGGAGCACCTGGAGGAGGGGGTGCGGATCCACGGCATTATCAACAAGGGGGGTGCAGCCCCCAACATTGTGCCCGAGGAAGCGGCGGCCCGCTTCTATGTCCGGGCCCGGACCCGCCGCTATTTGAACCAGGTGGTGGAGAAGGTGGTCAACTGTGCCCGGGGGGCGGCCCTGGCCACCGGCGCCAAGCTGACTGTGAGCAACTTCGAGTACTCCTTCGATGAGATGAAGACCAACAGGGTCCTGGCCCGGCTGGTGGAGGAAAACCTGGAGCTCCTGGGGGAAAGGCATGTCCCGCCCGCTGACGGCTTTGGCTCCCTGGATATGGGCAATGTGAGCCAGGTAGTTCCCTCCATCCACCCCTATATCTCCGTCGGCCCGCCCTACCCGACCCACCACACCCGGGAATTTGCCCAGATTGCCGCTTCTCCAGGAGGACACCGCTCCCTCATCACCGGCGCCAAGCTCCTGGCCGCCACCGCCTACGATCTCTTTACCGATCCCGCCCTGGTCCGGGAGGCCCAGGCCGCCTTCAGGGCCGATAAATAATCCTGGGTAAACGGGGGAGTGGAAGAATTTTTCCTTGACATCCTTTGAGGGCTCGTGTTACAATGTCACCAAATGCAAAGGAAAACTTAATATGCTATACCTCATCTCTAACTGGGTGAGATGGGGTAGAGGTCGCGGACGGTCAAGAGTACCTTGGGTGAGCAGGGCAGCGATGAGCGCAAGGGAAAGGGGCCTCCGCCGAAGTCCAGCATCCGCCCCGGGTGTTGGGCTGGGCCTGTGCCGAAGAGGTACAGGACTGTCACCAGGTTGCTGTTCCCGGCTGCCTGGTGGAGCGCTCTCCATTTTGCGGGAAAAGGAGGGATGAGGATGGTTGCTCCTGCTTGAGGACGGCCATCGTGGAATTGAATAGTTCCCCGCTGGCCGTTTTTCTTTGCCAAAGGTGGGGAAGCAGGCTGGAGAAAGTTTAAGAGGATTGGTTCCTTAAGCTTTGAAAGGAGGAAATTCTAGTGGAACACTATGGTATTTTATCGATTTTACCGCCCCTTATTGCCATTGTTTTGGCCATAGTTACCAAGCAGGTTCTCATCTCCCTGTTTTTGGGTATCTTTGCCGGTACCATGATCCTGACCGGCTATAATCCCCTCAACGCCTTTCTTACCCTGGTGAATATGCTCTTTGAAAACCTGGGCGACGCCAGCTGGAACGCCCCCCTGGTCCTCTTCCTCATGCTCCTGGGGGGTCTGGTGGGCCTCTTTGCCCGCTCCGG
>CZCB01003404.1_pt1 | contig 10501 bp, 10 predicted proteins | sample 591991 | NCBI WGS metagenome assembly CZCB01 (sample SAMEA3556809, study PRJEB10932) | anaerobic digester metagenome | reverse complement strand
TCTTTCATATTGCCTCCTTAAAAAACGTTTTAACCTACGCTAATATACTACCATCCTTAGTATTTTCTGTCAAACTATTCTTTGCTACTAAGATAAAATTACCACTAAAAACAGCCTTTTTATTCAGCTAGTTAATTGCGAATTTTTCTTTTATAGTAAATAATCCCTTGAATATAACATATATTAAAAATATGTCTTTAAAAAAAACCAAAGTAATGTTAAAATGTAGTATATAGAAAAGGAAGGTTGGAGTAATGGAGTATCAATTAAAAATTAATGAACTCTTTAAAGAATTGACTCACAGCATAAAGGGAAAAGTAATAAAAGATGAACCCTTAAAGAATCATACCTATTTTAAAATAGGAGGTCCTGCAAGTGTATTTGTGGAACCTGAAGATACAGAAGAATTAAAGACAGTTTTAAAACTGATAAATATATACAATGCCGACAGATTTGTTATGGGAAACGGAACGAATCTATTGGTTGCAGATGAAGGATACAAGGGAGTAATAATTAAAATCGGAGATAAATTTAATAAAGTATTTAAAGAAGGAAATATAGTAACAGCAGGAGCTGGGGTACTTCTTTCATCACTTTCTAAGTATCTAGCTAAAGAGAGTTTAACCGGATTTGAATTTGCCGGCGGCATACCTGGATGTTTAGGCGGAGCCATTTCAATGAATGCAGGGGCTTACGGGGGGGAAATGAAAGATGTGGTAATAAGAGTAAAATGTATGGACTATGAAGGAAAAATACACGAATTTTCTAACGAAGAAATGAATTTCCAATACAGACGTTCTAAAATTTCTGATTCCCCATACATAGTCCTAGAAGCTGAACTTCAGTTGGAAGTGGGAAATGAAAGTGAAATAATGGAAAAAATGAAAGAACTTAATGAAAAAAGAACTTCCAAGCAGCCTTTAAATCTACCCAGTGCGGGAAGTACCTTTAAAAGACCTTCTGAGGGATATGCCTCAAAACTAATAGAGGATGCAGGACTGAAAGGCTTAAAATACAAGGGGGCAATGGTGTCGGATAAACACAGTGGCTTCATAGTAAATTATGACAATGCCTGTTGTCAGGATGTGTTGGAACTTATGAGAATAGTAATAAGTAGAGTATACGATAAATTCCAAATTAAATTAGAACCGGAAATAAAAATTATAGGAACAAAACTGTAAAGGAAGAAAAATGAAATTAAAAGCTGATTACCACATTCATTCTGTTTATTCCAAAAACATGCATGGAAAATCATCCATCGAAGAAATTGTAGAAAAGGCTATTGAATTAGGATTGGAGGAAATAGCCATAACAGACCACGGGCCTGCCCATTACTTATATGGAATTAAAAGAAGTAAAATAAAGGAAGCTAAAGAAGTTGTACTTCAATTGAATAAAAAGTATACTAATATAAAGATATTGTTTGGTGTGGAAGCAAATATATTAGATTATAAGGGTACAACCGATATAGACAGGGATATTTTAGAATATTGCGACATAATTCTATGTGGTTTTCATTTGTGTGCCCTTTATTCAACCATGGGTGATTTCTGGAATTTTATTGTAAAAAATAACTTTGCAAAACTACATTCTAAACTATACAATGAAATGGTTGAAAAAAATACAGAGGCAATTATTAATGCCATGAACAGATACAATATAGACATATTAACTCATCCCGGAGACAAGATACCGGTGGACATAGATAAAATAGCTGCTGCAGCTGAAAAAACAAATACAATCCTTGAAATAAACGACAGCCATGGTCATTTAAACAAGGATGATATAAGAACTGCGTCAAAATATAATGTGAAGTTTGTAATAAACAGCGATGCACATATTAAAGACAATATAGGCAGCTATAACAACGGTCTTAAGGCTGCCATGGACGCAGGTCTTGATTTAAAAAGAATAATTAACTTGGCTTAAGGAGGGGAGCATGGAGTTAGTAATTATAACCGGAATGTCTGGCGCCGGAAAGAGTCAGGCAATTAAAGTATTAGAAGATATTAATTATTACTGTATGGATAATCTACCTCCTGCTCTTCTTCCCAATTTTGCTGAGCTTTGCAAAAGTTCGTCAATGGATGTTAGTAAGGTAGCAGTGGTTGCTGATATAAGAGGCGGAATTTTTTTCGAAGATTTATTCAACAGTTTAAAGGAATTAGAAAATAAAGGAATTAAATACAGCATACTTTTCTTAGATGCCTCTGATGAAGATTTAATAAAAAGATTTAAAGAATTGAGACGACCTCATCCTTTGAGCTATGCAGGAACCATTACAGACGGTATTGCAAAAGAAAGAGAGAAACTAGAGGAAGTAAAGAAGAAATCCAATTATATAATAGATACTACCAATATGAAGTTAGGAAGACTGAAGGAGGAAATACTAAATATTTTCCTTAAAGGCAATATTTACCACAATCTGAGTATAACTGTTATCTCCTTCGGCTACAAGTATGGTTTACCTAAGGATTCGGACCTTGTTTTCGATGTAAGATTCTTACCTAATCCTCATTATATTGACCATTTAAGAAACTTTACTGGTAATGATAAAAGTGTACAAGACTATGTAATGAGTTTTGAAACTACATCTGAATTTTTGGATAAACTCTTTGACATGCTAAAATTTCTTTTACCCTTGTATATTAAGGAAGGAAAATCAAGTTTAGTAATTGCCATTGGATGTACTGGTGGAAAGCATCGCTCCGTTACTATATCCAATTATTTAGCAAAAATGCTTACAGATGAAAATTACAGAGTTTTAATCAATCATAGAGATTTGGGGAAATAATAATGAAAGTAGTAGCATTTGGCGGTGGGACAGGACTTTCCATACTGTTAAGAGGATTAAAAAAATTTACAAAGGATATAACTGCTATAGTTACAGTGGCTGATAATGGTGGTGGATCGGGAGTTTTGCGGGAAGACTTGGGAATGCTTCCACCAGGAGATATGAGAAACTGTATTATAGCCTTAGCAGATATAGAGCCTATTATGATAAAATTAATGCAGCATCGTTTTAAGGAAGGATATTTAAAGGGACAGAGCTTTGGAAACCTTTTCATTGCTGCAATGTACGAAATATTTGGTGACTATGAACATGCTTTAAAAGAAATAGGCAGTATTTTCAGATTGTCGGGAAAAGTTCTTCCAATGACCTTACAGGACACCCAGTTAAAAGCTTTGCTCAGTAACGGAGAATATATTTTAGGCGAAACCAATATTACGGAATATGTAAGCAAGATTAACAGCAAAATTGAAAAAATTGAATTGGTGCCAAGTGTTTGCAAGCCCTTAGAAGAAGCCAAGAAGGACATAGAAGAGGCAGATGTGTTAGTTTTAGGACCTGGAAGTTTATATACCAGTGTTATACCTAATCTCCTGGTAGATGAAATATCTTCATTACTAATTGAAGCCAAAGCACCAGTGTTTTATGTATGCAACCTTATGACTCAACCAGGGGAAACGGATGATTACAATGCCTTTGATCATGTAAATGCCATAATAAAGCACAGCAGCAGGTACTTAATCGACTATGTAATAATTAATGATAAATTGATCCCAGAAAATATGATAGAGAACTATAAATTCCAGGGAGCAAGACAGGTCTTGGTAGATGAAGAACAACTCAGAAAATTTGAAGAAATGAACATGAAGGTTATTTGCAGCAATTTTATAGATATAAGAAAAAGTTATATAAGACATAATTCAGAAAAAATTGGGCAATTATTATTTAATTATGTTAAAGAAAATAATAATTAAAGGAAGTGACCCTATGAAACCACGTAAGATAAAAGAAAATTCGAAAGAATTAAGTATAATCGATGGAATGATCGATTGGGTTAGGGTGGTTGATAAAAACAACATAGTAAGGTACGCCAACAAAAAAATGCGCGAAGATTTAGGAGAGGAAATTATAGGCAAGAAGTGTTACGATGTTTTATGCAGGGATGATAGATGTAATTATTGTATTTCAAACATTACTTTGTCAGATGGCACTATAATGCGTAAACAGTCAAGCTTCGGTGGTAAAACATATATGATTGTTTCATCTCCCATGTATGATAATGAGGGAGAAGTTATAGGTTCTGTGGAAGTGTTTAGAGATATTACTAACGAAGTAATTCTTGCTGAAGAAATAAAAGAAAAAAACAGAAGAATGAGCGAGGATATAAATTTTGCAAAAAATATGCAGAAGCGAATGCTCCCCCCAAGAGGCATGTACAATGGAATAAGTATTGACTACTTGTATGAATCCTCGGAACACTTAAGCGGAGATTTTTTCGACGTATTTGAAATAGATCAAGATAATACAGGCATATATATATGCGATGTAGTTGGACATGGTGTTACTGCCTCCTTGCTGACTATTTTCGTCAGACAGTCTTTAAGGACTATAGCTAAGGGTAAGACAGGAATAAACAATATAATGCAGGAACTCCATAGAACATTTTTATCGTTAAATTTAGATTACGACAAATATTTTTCCCTGTTTTTTGGAATATACAATAAAAATTCACGAGAGTTCAAATTTGCAAATGCAGGACATAATTCCATGCCTATTTTAATAAATAGTAATAATGAAATACAGATGCTTATATCCAAGGGGTATCCCATAGCGAATATTTTCGATAATGTGAGCTATGATGTAAGTAAGGTTAATTTAAAAGTAGGTGACAAAATACTGTTTTATACCGATGGCATAATTGAAAACAGAAATAATGAAGGGGAAGAATTGGGGGTTGAAAATCTTATAAACATTATTAAGTCACAAAAAGATATTTTAGGAGCAATTAAGTCAACCCTTAAAGATTTCAATAAAGCTCCAAAAGACGATTATGCTGTCTTACTCGCTGAAATAATTTAATTGGGGGTAGTAATGGAGAATATAAAATTTAATTTGCAGGGGAGTTTAATTACTGAAGAGGAATTAAGAAAAATCCAGCCAGAAATTATGGAAGCTCAGGAAAAACTTTTGGATAGAAAGGGAATAAGCAGTGAGTATACTGGATGGCTGGATTATGTGAATAGAATTGATAAAAAAGAATATGAAGACATAAAAATAACGGCAAATTATATTAAAGAAAACTGTGATGCTTTTATACTTTTGGGGGTGGGAGGGTCCTACTTGGGAGCAAAAGCTGCCATAGAAGCAATTAGGGGAGACTTTCACAATGAACTTTGCCGGCCTCAGGTTTACTATGCAGGTCAAAATTTAAGCGGCTCCTATTTAAAGAGACTCATCCAGGTAATAAGAGATAAGGAAGTATGTATAATAGTAGTATCTAAATCTGGTACCACCTTAGAAACGGCTATAGCTTTTAGAATATTCAGAGAACTGATGGAAGAAAAATACAAAGAAAAAGCAAGGGAACGGATATTTGTTGTAACAGACAGAAATAAGGGAGCATTAAAAAGCATTTCTGATATAGAAGGATATAAAACCTTTGTAGTTCCTGATGATATAGGAGGCAGGTATTCCGTAATGACACCAGTAGGGCTTCTTCCCATGGCAGGAGCAGGACTTAATACGGATGAATTTATAGAGGGAATGAAATCTGGAGTAGAAGAATATTCTATAAGAGATTTTAACAAAAATATTTGCTGCCTTTATGCAGCTGCAAGAAATATATTAAACCGCCGGGGAAAGGAAATAGAAATCTTTGTAAACTATGAACCCTATAGCATTTCAATTGCCGAATGGTGGAAGCAGCTTTTCGGTGAAAGCGAAGGGAAGGAAGGTAAGGGAATCTTTCCTGCATCTTTAAATTTCACTACAGACCTTCATTCCATGGGACAGTATGTCCAGGAGGGAAAAGAAATAATCTTTGAAACCACTCTTACCGTTGAAAATTTTGATGAAGATATGGAAGTACCTTATGATAACAATAACTTTGATAAATTGAATTACATAGCAGGGAATAAATTAAGCTATATAAACCATAAAGCTTTTCAGGGAACTTTTTTGGCTCATAGCGAAGGTAAGGTACCCGGACTTGTAATAAGTATTCCAAGAATGAATGAATACTATTTAGGTAAGCTCTTTTACTTTTTTATGTTGAGTTGTGGGATAAGTGGGTATACTAATAAGGTAGACCCTTTTACTCAGCCAGGAGTAGAAGCCTATAAAAAGAATATGTTTAGATTGTTGGGGAAATCTTAACCCATAGACAATGAGCCAAATACTTGGAAACGAGAGGATATTATGATAAAATTAGGAGAGATGCAGCAATTAAGGGTTTTAAAAAAAGTTGATAAAGGTGTATATTTAATACATACAGATCCCAAGGACAAAGTATTTCTTCCTGCTAAGGAAGTTCCTAAAGATACTAAAGTAGGAGATATACTCACTGTATTTGTTTACAGGGGTTCCAAAGACAAACTTTTTGCAACGGTAAAAAGACCCAAAATAGTTATGGGGGAAATTGCATATTTAAGAGTAGTTGAAATTTCAAGAATAGGTGCTTTCTTGGACTGGGGTCTGGAAAAAGATTTGTTCTTACCCTTTAAGGAACAAATTGGAGATATAAGGTTAAACGGCAGGTACATGGTAGGTCTCTACCTAGATAAATCCAACAGACTTTGTGCAACTATGAACTTATTTAAAGTTTTAAGAACGGATTCACCTTATAAAGTTAATGATGTTGTAAAGGGGATAGTTTTCAGCCTGAAGAAAGGTCTTGGTGCAATGGTTGCCGTTGAAGGAAAGTACTTAGGCTTAATCCATGAAGGAGAAATTTTAAAACCTATCCGCCCGGGAGATGAAGTAGAAGTAAGAGTTAGTCACATAAAGGAAGACGGCAAATTAGACTTAAGCTTAAAGGATGCACCTAAGCTTCAAATAGACAAAGACGGAGAAAAAATAATAAAACTTCTTACAAAGAATAAGGGAACTTTGCCCCTTAACGATAACTCTAGCCCAGAAAAAATCAATAGGATGTTAAATATGAGCAAAAGCTCTTTTAAGAAGGCTGCAGGCCGTTTAATGAAAAGAGGAGTTATCCTTATGAATAATAAGGGTATTGAATTAATAAACTCAAAGACAAAAAATAAGAATTAAAGTAAAGGAGAATTAATATGACACCACATAACAGTGCCATAAAAGGACAAATTGCAGAAACTGTGCTTATGCCGGGAGATCCCTTAAGAGCAAAATTTATTGCAGAAAATTTCTTAAGTGATGTGGAACAATTTAATGCAGTAAGAAATATGTTAGGCTTTACGGGAACTTACAAGGGAAAGAAAGTTTCTGTAATGGGAAGTGGAATGGGATGTCCCTCCATAGGAATTTATTCTTATGAACTTATACATATGTATGGGGTAAAAAATTTAATCCGTGTAGGTTCTTGCGGAGCCTTCGATCCTAAGTTAAAACTATACGATATAGTTTTGGCCATAGGTGCCAGCACAGATTCAAACTATGCTGCTCAGTACCAGCTGCCTGGAACTTACTCTGCAACGGCATCCTGGGATTTATTATCAAAGGCTAAAGCTGTTGCTGATGAAAACAATATTCCCGTAGTTGTAGGAAATGTTGTAACTTCAGATGTTTTCTATGGGGATAATCCAGATAGTTGGAAACAGTGGGCCAAGATGGGATGTATCGCAGCAGAAATGGAAACTTATGCCCTATACTGTAATGCAAACAGGGGAGGAGCAAATGCTCTTACTATATTAACTGTTTCAGATTCTATTGTTGATAAGTCAGAAACTACCCCGGAACAAAGGGAAAAAGGCTTTACTGATATGATGAAAATTGCCTTAGAGCTGGCCTAATATTCCAGCGAAGCGAAGAATATATGGCAGGCCATTGGCAACAAATTGGCGAAGAGACTGCATGGTCTAATAGGGAAGAAAATACAAGAAAGGGATAGTCAATGAAGAAAAAAGCTTGGGAAATGGCATACGAACTGTATGCTAATGCAAAACCTGTATTGTTAAAGGAAGAGGAGCAAGGGTGGGAGCCTTTAAAAGCTGTGGCAAACTTTTATGATAATATGTTGAGAATGGAATGGCACAGTAACGTACCTGGCTCTGGAGCACCAGAGCAGCTTATGGTGGCTGCTGTACAGGCTTTGGAAAACAGGGGATATACAGTAGAAAGGGCTTATGAGCTTATAGAAAAGGGAATGAAGTACTATGATGAAGGAAACGATGTGGAACTTCAAAAGATTTCTGCAGAACTTCGTCATGAATTCCTGAATGCAAAGAAAAATGAAGCTTCCCCCTACTGGGATTATACCTATTATGAGAATTTCCAACAATACGAAAAAAGTGTATCTTTTCCGGAAGCCATTGAAGTAGATACTGAGTCAGAAAAATTCAAGGACCAGGTAAAGGCTGCTTGGATGTCTCAGTTAATTGGTGCAGCCATGGGGACAATGGTGGAAGGATATACTACGGAAAATCTCTACGAAGCTTTTGGAGATGTAAAAGATTATATAAGACAGCCCAATACTTACAATGATGATATTACATTTGAAATAGCCTTTTTAGATGCTTTCAAAGAAAAGGGCTACGAAGTAACCAGCAAGGATATTGCCTTGTCCTGGATAGGATTAATTCCTGCCGGCTGGTCTGCGGAAGAAATTGCTTTAAGAAATATACGTTCAGGGCTATTACCACCAGACAGTGCTACCTTCAATAACCCCTTCAACGAATGGATAGGTGCCCAGATGAGAGGGGGAATATGTGGCATGGTAGCACCGGGAAATCCGAAATTAGCTGCAGAATTAGCCTGGAAGGACGGACAAGTTTCCCATATTAACAACGGTATCTTGGGAGAAATTTTCAATGCAGTTATGACTTCTATGGCCTTTGTTGAAAGTGATGTGAAAGAAATTGTAAAAGCTGCAATTTCCATGATACCTTCCGACAGCGAATATTATTCTGTAGTTAAGTTTGCTTACGATGCATGTTTGAAACACAAGAACTGGAAAGATGTCCACGAAGAATGCAGGAAAAAGTATATTAAGTACAACTGGATTCATGCATATCCTAATGCTTGCTGTGAAACTATCGCACTTATGTATGGTGAGGGAGATTATGAAAAAACACTTAACATCATTACCATGTGCGGTGTTGATGCAGATTGTAATGCAGGGATGATAATGCCTATATTGGGAATTCAAAAGGGAATGAGTATCATTCCAAAAAGGCTAATTTCGCCAGCTTTCGACAGATTAATTACATATATGAGAAAATATGAGGAAATTAAGCTGAGCGAGTTAGTCGATGATACTGTAAAATATATAAATAAAGCAAAATTTAGGAGGATTTAAAATGAAAAGAGTACTTTCGCTACTATTGGCAGCTGTAATGATTTTATCCTTAGCAGCTTGCGGTCAAACACAGGATCAAGGATCCGCAAGTGAGCCTTACAAAGCTGCACTTCTTCTAAACGGAACTTTGGGAGATAAATCATTCTTTGACTCTGCTCACGAAGGTCTTGTTAAGTTGAAGGAAGAATTAGGAGAAGATGTATTTGATTTCAAGGTTGAACAAATGGGAGCAACAGCTGCTGATGAGCCAAAGTGGGCACCAACATTGTTCGATTATTGTGAAACTGGTGAGTATGACGTAATAATCATTGGAACTTGGCAGATGATTGAAGCTTTGGAAGAAGCTGCTCAACAATTCCCAGACCAAAAATTCATATTCTTTGATGAAACATTTGATTTTTCAAAAGGTGAATTCAACAATATTTACAATGTATTGTACAAACAAAACGAAGTTTCCTTCCTTGTAGGAGCAGCTGCAGCAATGATGACTGTGGATGAAAGACTTCCAATGGTAGATCCTGAAACTAAGTCTATAGGATTCTTAGGAGGAATGGAAAACCCAATAATCAATGACTTCTTAGTAGGTTATATTCAGGGTGCAAAACATGTCCTTCCAGATGTAAAAGTTGCTATAGGATATGTAGGTAATTTCTATGACTCTGCGGCAGGTAAGGATATAGCCTTAGTTCAATACCAGAGTGGTGGTGTGGATGTAGGATACAACGTTGCAGGTGCAGCAGGATTAGGTCAAATTGAAGCAGCAGCAGATGCTAAAAGATATGCTTTCGGTGTTGACTCCGACCAGGCAGCATTACTTCCAGAACAGGCAGATTATATTCCTACATCAGCTCTTAAAAATGTAGGTAACTCATTAATAAGAGCAATCAAACTTGACTTGGAAGGAAAATTAGCTTATGGTACTGCAGAATCCTTAGGATTTGCAGAGGGTGGAGTAAACTTAGTTAAGGATGAGCATTACGAAAAAATGCTTCCAGAAGATATAAGAGCTAGAATCGATGAATTAGAGCAAGAAATTATAGATGGTAAAATAGTAGTTGATACTGCTTTAGGAAAAACACAGGAAGAAATAGATGCCATAAAAGCATCTGTACAATAAGTCACTTTAAGGTCTTAGGGGACTTTATGTCCCCTAAGTTATATGTTGAATGATAAATAAGAAATTAATAATTAATAATTGACAACTTGAAAAGCTGCTG
>CZCB01009025.1_pt1 | contig 10503 bp, 9 predicted proteins | sample 591991 | NCBI WGS metagenome assembly CZCB01 (sample SAMEA3556809, study PRJEB10932) | anaerobic digester metagenome | reverse complement strand
AATTCTGTTCTTAAGGATTTTATCAAGTATGGTGTAACATATGTTTGACAAACCAACATTTCTTGCTGGTATTTTAAACCATGATTGTAGCAGTTAAATGTCAGCTCTTAGATTTGACTGCTTGATAAAGAAGCTGTTACACAAAAACAGATTTTCTAGTTGTACATCAATTTTTTATGCTAGAAATCTTCAGTACTGCTTGTCCTAATTATTCTGCTTATTCATCAACACTTTTTTGAAACAAAGCAATATAGGTGAAAAACCACTACCGCTCTTTAAGAAGTCAAATTTCAAAACTAAGATATCAGGTATAAGCCATCTGGAACCTTTTGCCGCAAGAAGGATTCACTATTCCCCCGTTATAAAGAAATAAAAAAGCTGCTACACAACCAACAGCTTTGTCAGTTATGCAACAGCCCTTCTCAATTATTCATCCATATCTTCAAGGTTTTCATTATACTCAGAGTCGCCATCATAATTCTCCTCAACTTCATCATAGGAAGCTTCACTAATAGACATATCTTTATCAGCAGACTCATCATCATTGTCCTCTATATCTTCACTATAAGGAATTTTGGCTAGAGCTACTATTTGCTCTTCATCCACTGTTCTCATTAATCTTACACCCATGGTAGTTCTGCTTGTCACAGAAATGTCTGACACATTAATTCTTATAGCAATTCCATTACTATTAATTAGCATAAGCTCATCGTCTTCTTTTACAACTCTTGCTCCTACCAATTTACCAGTCTTTTCTGTTATCTTATAGGTCTTTATTCCCTTTCCGCCTCTAGATTGAATTCCATACTCATTCATCGGCGTTCTCTTTCCATAACCATTTTCAGATACTACCAATAGCTCTTCATCTGGTACAACTATATCCATAGATACAGCAATATCACCATCTCTCAAGGTTAATGCCTTAACTCCAGCAGCTGTTCTTCCCATTGCTCTTACATCTTGTTCGCTGAATCTTATAGCATATCCTTCTTGAGTTACTATAATAATCTCTGCATCTCCATGAGTTACCTTTACCTTTAACAGTTCATCGCCTTCCTTAAGACTGATTGCTATCAAGCCATTTCTTCTGATGTTCTTAAACTCCTTAAGCTCTGTCTTTTTAATTAAGCCCTGCTTAGTAGTCATGATTAAGTAGCCATCATCATAATCCTCTTTTATTGATAGCACTGCTTCAATCTTTTCATCGCTATCTAAAGGCAACAGGTTAACCAGATTGGTTCCCTTTGCTGTTCTACCTGCATCTGGAACCTCGTAAGCCCTAATCCTAAAGGCTCTTCCTCTGTTGGTGAAGAATAGAAGGTCGCTATGAGTTGATGCAACAAATAAATGCTCAACAAAGTCATCTTCCTTGGTTGTCATAGCCTGTATACCCTTACCGCCCCTTCTTTGAGCGCTATAGGTATCTGCTGGAATTCTCTTTATATAACCAGTATGAGTAAGTGTAATAACAACTTCCTTTTCTTCAATTAAATCCTCTATATCTACTTCTAAAGGATTCTTTTCTATCCTTGTTCTTCTTTCATCGGCATACTTACCTTTTATCTCTAGAAGCTCATCCTTAATTATTTTTAACAATAGCTCCTCGTTTGCTAAAACTTCTCTGAAATATGCAATATTCTTCATTAATTCTTGATATTCAGCTTCAATCTTTTCTCTTTCTAAGCCTGTTAACCTCTGTAGTCTCATATCCAAAATAGCTTGGGCCTGCTTTTCAGATAGACCAAACTGAGACATTAAGCCATTTCTTGCTTCTTCTGTAGTCTTAGATGCTCTAATTAATCTAATAACCTCATCAATATGATCCAAAGCAATTCTCAAGCCTTCTAGTATATGAGCTCTTGCAAGTGCCTTATCCAAATCGAACTGAGTTCTTCTTGTGATTACTTCCTTCTGGTGATTTAAGTAATGCACAAGCATTTCCTTTAAATTAAGAGTACGAGGCTCATTCTCCACAAGGGCAATCATTATAATACCAAAGCTATCCTGCATCTTTGTATGCTTATATAGCTGATTTAAGATTACATTGGCATTAGAATCCTTTTTAATTTCTATAACAATTCTCATGCCCTCACGGTCAGATTCATCTCTTAGATCAGATATTCCATTTATTTTTTTATCCTTAACCAGCTCAGCAATATGCTCAATAAGCTTAGCCTTATTAACCTGATATGGTATTTCAGTAACTATAATTCTATGTCTACCATTTTCTTCTTCTATCTCAGCCTTAGCTCTTACTATAATTTTACCCTTACCAGTCTCATAGGCTTCTCTTATTCCAGAGGTACCAATGATTATACCCGCTGTAGGGAAATCTGGTCCCTTTATTACTGACATTAATTCAGAAATTGTTATATCTGGATTTTCAATAATCTTTACTACGCCATCAATAACCTCTCCCAAGTTGTGTGGAGGTATATTAGTGGCCATACCTACTGCTATACCAGAAGATCCATTAACCAAAAGGTTAGGAAATCTAGAAGGTAATACTAAGGGCTCCTTTTCTTCACCATCAAAGTTTGGCATGAAGTCAACGGTATTTTTATTAATATCTCTTAACATTTCTACCGCTATCTTGCTCATTCTAGCCTCTGTGTATCTCATAGCCGCCGCTGCGTCACCATCCACAGAACCAAAATTACCGTGACCATCTACCAAAATATTTCTTATTGAAAAATCCTGAGCTAGTCTTACTAAAGCATCATAAACAGCACTATCTCCGTGTGGATGATATTTACCAAGTACATCTCCAACTATTCTTGCGCACTTTCTATAGGGCTTATCTGGAGTTAAACCTAATTCATACATAGAGTAAAGAATCCTTCTATGTACTGGCTTTAAACCATCTCTTACATCGGGAAGAGCACGACCTACTATAACGCTCATAGCATAGTCTATATAGCACTTTTTCATCTCGTTTCTTATATCAACGGGTAACACTTTACCTTCGTTATTATTCATGCAATACACTCCTCTTTATATAAAGCTCCAACTTACAACACTTGCTTTAGGAAAATTAAGTGTTGAAATTGTAGACCATTCCTTAGACTGTTCTAAATATCAAGATTTTGAACCTTCTTAGCATTTTCAGTAATAAACTCTCTTCTAGGCTCTACCTTATCCCCCATAAGGATAGTAAAAATCTCATCTGCAGCCATTGCATCTTCTATATTTACTCGAAGCAGAGTTCTTCTTGCAGGGTCCATTGTAGTTTCCCAAAGCTGTTCTGCATTCATTTCACCAAGACCCTTATATCTTTGAATGCTAGTATTACTATCTTGACCACCTAATTCCATAAGAATCCTGTCTTTTTCATCGTCATTGTAAGCATAATAATCCTTTTTGTTTTTAGTTATTTTGTACAATGGTGGTTGTGCAATATAGACATGACCATGCTCAATAAGCTCCTTCATGTATCTGTAGAAGAAAGTAAGTAAAAGAGTTCTTATATGGGCACCATCAACGTCTGCATCTGTCATTATAATGATTCTATTGTATCTAATCTTTTCCACATCGAAATCTTCGCCAATACCACCACCAAAAGCAGTAATCATGGATCTTATTTCTTGATAATTTAGAATCTTATCCAATCTCTGCTTTTCAACGTTCATTATTTTTCCTCTTAAAGGCAGTATGGCCTGGAACCTTCTGTCTCTTCCCTGCTTAGCAGAACCCCCTGCAGAGTCTCCCTCAACTATATAGATTTCACATTCATCAGGATTCTTAGAAGAACAATCTGCTAACTTACCTGGAAGAGAAGTTCTTTCTAACACTGATTTTCTAGTTAACTCTCTAGCCTTTCTTGCGGCCTCTCTAGCTCTTGCTGCTAAAAGAGCCTTATCTATTATGGTTTTTCCTACAGATGGATTTTCTTCTAAATACTCCCCTAGCTTTTCTCCTACGATGCTATCAACAATTCCCCTTACTTCCGCATTTCCAAGCTTTGTCTTAGTTTGACCTTCAAATTGAGGGTCTGTAAGCTTAACTGAAACAACTGCTGTTAAACCTTCTCTTATATCTTCTCCAGAAAGATTTTTATCATTTTCTTTCAAATGCCCAAATTTTTTACCATAATCGTTAAAAGCTCTAGTTAATGCTGTTTTAAAGCCAATTAGATGTGTTCCACCTTCTACGGTATCAATGTTGTTGGCAAAGGAAAAGATGTTTTCTATATAGGTATCATTGTATTGAAGAGCTACTTCGATAATGTAATCATCCTTTTTCCCCTCGATGTATATAGGCTCATCATGTAATTTTTCCTTATTTCTGTTAAGGTACTCAACAAAGGACTTTATTCCACCTTCATAGCAGAATTCTTCCTTCTTGTCGTTTCTTTCGTCTATAATATCAATCTTTATGCCTTTATTTAAAAATGCTAGCTCTCTAAGTCTCTGAACTAAAGTATCGTAATCATATTCGACCTCATCAAATATTTCTGGGTCTGGCTTAAAGTAAACTATAGTTCCGTGCTCATCAGTATCCCCAATTCTTTTAAAGTCACTAACCACCTTACCTCTGCTATAGCTCTGAGTCCAGATACCTCCATCTCTCATTACTGTTACAGAACATTTCTCTGATAAGGCATTAACTACAGATGCACCAACACCATGAAGACCACCAGATACCTTATAGCCTCCGCCACCAAACTTACCGCCGGCATGAAGTATTGTCATAATAACCTCTACCGTAGGCTTACCCATCTTAGGATGCATTCCTACTGGCATCCCCCTACCATTATCTCGTACAGTTATAGAATTGTCTTGATGAATAGTTACAGATATGTGGTTGCAGTTCCCTGAAAGCGCTTCGTCTATACTATTATCAACTATTTCATAAACTAAGTGATGAAGTCCCCTAGACCCTGTACTTCCAATATACATACCAGGTCTTTTTCTAACAGCCTCTAACCCTTCTAGAACCTGTATTTGACTTTCATCATAAGCTTGTTTTTTCTGCTCAACCATGAACATCCTCCTCGTAATATAGATAGCAAAGTTTTCTCTACTTCTATTCCTCCAAATATTTATCCATTCTTTTACTCAATGTTAAAGATGATATTGGTGATAAAAAAATCTTGCTTTTCTTATTTACCTCTGCTATAATAAAGGATTTTGGCATTTTGTTAGTTATTTTCTCCACAAAGCCATCCTCTTCAGCCAACCTCAAAAATTGTGACGTATCTGTTCCATAAACTGAGGCTTCCATATCAAATATAGCTATAATATCTTTAACTGGAACTACAACATTTTCACCAAGATGTAAAAACATAATTAATCCTCCCTTAAATTCCTACACTACCATCCTTAACATAAAAAATGGATACTTTATCGTTTATATAAAGTTTTATATCTTCAATTCCTGTACAAGTTATTATGGTTTGCACATCTGATATTGAATTCAATACATACTTTTGCCTTTTTAGGTCTAATTCGGATAAAACATCGTCCAGCAGCAATATAGGATGTTCCCCTGTAACCTCTTTGATTATTTTTAAGGACGCAAACTTAATAGTTAAAACTGAGGTTCGCTGTTGGCCTTGTGAACCAAAATTTCTTGTATCAATACCATTAAGCTTTATATAAAAATCATCTCTGTGAGGTCCAACAGATGTGATGTGCTTTAGTATATCACTGGCTCTGTTTTTCTTCAAAAGCTGAAGCAAATCCATTTTAATATTATCAAAGGCTTTCAACTGACATAAGTATCCAAATTCTACATCTTCCATGTTTGAGGTTATATCCTTGTGAATACTCTTTCCGTACTTGTTAAGCTGTTCTATATACCATAATCTTTGCTTTATTACGTACTCACCAAAGCTGGCCAATTGATCGTCATATATATCTAATATGGATTCATCTATCTGTTTCCCTTTTAATACAGTATTTCTCTCCATTAAGACCTTATTATATTGTACCAAATTATAATAATATTTTCTATCCAATTGACATAATTCCATGTTAAGAAATCTCCTTCTATGACCGGGAGATTCCTTAACAATTTTTAAATCCTCAGGTGAGAACATAACAACATTACAAACTCCCATCAACTCAGCAATCTTATTGATTTTGATAGAGTTTATATTTATGGCCTTCTTTCCTTCCTTCAGGATTTTAATCTCAATTTTTTTATCCATTCGTTCCCTTACAACATACAGCTTTATATAGGCCTTATTCTCATTCCATTTAATAACTTCCTTATCCTTGTTTGTTCTATGAGAACGACCAAAGCTGCAGTAATATATACTCTCAAGTATATTAGTCTTACCCTGAGCATTATCGCCAATAAAAACATTAACATTCTCATTAAGCTCCAAAAATAGCTCTTTATAGTTTCTATAATTTAGTATTTGTAAGTATTTAACATGCATTCAAAACACCTGTTCATTCTGGTTTTATCTTTATACACCTCTTGTTCCCAGTGAAACTATAGCTTTACTCAAGGAACCCATGTATATTATATCACAATATTTTTTTATTGAATGACTTTATATTGTTCATTATGAATTTCAACTATATCTCCGTTTCTAAGCTTTCGTCCTCTACGAAGCTCCACTTCACCATTAACCTTAACATTGCCATTCAAAATAAACATTTTTGCATCGGATCCCATCTCAAATTCTCCACACCACTTTAAAAAAGAATCTAGCTTTATAAACTCTGTAGTTATTTTTATTTCTTTCATCTTTGAGGAACTTTTAAAGCTCCTTCCCTCCCTTGCTATATTATTGACCACTGTCAGTTAATGCTTTCATCGAAAATTTTAGTTATTACGCAATCTAACAGGAAGAACTAGGTAAATACAGTCGTCCTTCTCCTTATTTCTTATGATACATGGGCTTACAGCGCTGGTAAATTCCATGTCTATTTCTTCCTCTTCCATTATCTTGAGCACATCTATAAGATACTTTGAGTTAAATGCAATTTCTAAAGGTTGACCTTGCAAAATTATAGACAATTCTTCTTTCACCTTTCCCAATTGAGAATTGGAGGTTATTATTAGGTTGTCTTCCTGAATATTCAATTTTATAAGGTTAGTATTTCCTTCTTTAGCTAATAATGAGGCCCTTTCTATACAGTTTAACAGTTCATTCCTTTTAGCTGTGATTTTTAAGTTGTATTCCTCTGGAATAATGGAGGAATATTTAATAAATTCTCCTTCCAGTAATCTTGATATAACCTTTGTATTACCTAGGTTGAATAAGATGTGATTTGTTGTAAATGTAATATTTGTTACTTCTTCACTATCATCTAGGATTTTTGAAATTTCATTTAAGGTTTTTCCTGGAATTACTGAGCTGATGGTGTTATTAGTGTCTATGTACTCCCTCTTTAATGCAAGTCTATAGCCATCCAATGCTACCATATTCAGTCTGCCATCCTTAACTTCAAAAAGTACACCAGTTAGTATTGGTCTTGTTTCATCCTGTGCAATAGCAAAAATTGTTCCCTTTATCAAGTTTTTTAATACACCTTGTGGTACATTAAAAATCATATTTTCATTGATAGTTGGTAAAGTTGGATAATCACTTGCATTCATGTGCATTAATGAGAACTTAGATTTCTGACAATAAATTTCTATGGTGTTGTTTTCTGAGGTTGTTATTTCAACCATATCGTTAGGTAACTTTCTAATAATTTCACCAAAGATCTTTGCATCTACAACTACACTTCCTGGAGTATAGCATTCAATTTCACATTTTGTTTCTATACTTAAGTCTGTATCAGAACCGATAATAGTTAAAGTATTGCCTTCTGCCTTAATTAGTAATCCTTCTAACACAGGCATAGTTGATTTTCCAGTTACAGCTTTTTGAGCTATTGATATTGCTTCCTGAAGAATATTCTTTTTGCAAACAAATTTCATAAAGGTACCTCCTTAATCTAAATTGTTGATTAATTTATTCACAGGTTTAGTCTTCTCTATATATAGGTTAGGTATATATATTTAATTAGTAGTAGTAGTAGTAGGGCCTGTGGATATGTGGAAAAGTACTTCTAACTGTTGATAATTCACAAAAATTGAACATAATAAATTGTGGATAAGATGGTGAGAAATTTTTATACTTATCCACATTGTTCAACTAAAATTATATCATATTTAAGTTATCCACAAACAATCCATAGTAATTATCCACAGTTGTGGATTATTCTTGACCGATCTTCTTGGATAAGTCATTAATAGTACTTTGCAGGCTTTCATCCTTCTGCAAGCTTTCAGATATTTTTTCATAAGCATGTATTACTGTGGTGTGATCTCTACCACCAAATTCTTCACCTATCTTTGGTAAAGACATATCAGTAAGCTTTCTAGCTAAGTACATGGCTATCTGCCTAGGAAAAGCTACATTACGAGTCCTTCTTTGAGATTTTAAATCATCTACTTTTAGATTGTAGTAAGCAGCAACAGCTTCTTGGATATATTCTATAGTAATCTGTCTATTTTTTTTGTTAGATATTATATCCTTAAGTGCCTCAGAAGCTAAATCTACGCTAATTTCCCTATTAGTTAGTGAGGAATAGGCAACAATTCTTATAAGAGCACCCTCTAATTCTCTAATATTTGACTTGATTTGAGAGGCTATATAAACCATAACCTCATTAGGAATATCAAGCTTTTCAACATCCGCCTTCTTTTTTAGAATTGCTATTCTAGTTTCAAAGTCTGGTGGCTGAATATCTGCGATAAGTCCCCACTCAAATCTGGAGCGAAGTCTATCTTCTAAGGTAGGAATTTCCTTAGGAGGACGATCACTAGATAGAATTATCTGTTTATTTGCTTCATGTAAGGCATTAAATGTGTGGAAGAATTCTTCTTGCGTTCTTTCTTTACCAGCGATGAATTGAATATCATCTATAAGGAGGACATCGACATTTCTATATTTATTTCTGAATTCTATATTTGAATCATCTTTAATAGAGTTAATTAATTCATTAGTAAACTTTTCAGAAGAAACGTAAACAACTCTAGCCTTAGGATTTGCTTGGAGTATAAAATGTCCAATGGCATGCATTAAGTGGGTCTTACCTAGACCAACTCCCCCGTATATAAATAGAGGGTTATAAGCCTTAGCTGGTGATTCTGCTACAGCTAAGGAGGCTGCATGAGCAAATCTATTACTATTACCTATAACGAAAGAATCAAAGGTGTACTTAGGATTTAGAGTTGCAATCATTTCATCAGTTGCCTGCACGTTTTTCTTATTTTCAGTTTCGGATTTTTCAGCAGTTACAGCTTCTTCTGAAGCAATTGTAAACTCTATATTATAGCGTTTGTTTGAAATGAGCTTTATAGCATTGATCAATAATTCCTTATAGCGAGTATCCAGAATTTCTTTTGTAAAGTCATTTGGAACTCCTAATTTTATCGTATCCTCGGTTATGGATAGAGGAATGGCACTTTTGATCCATGTGTTAAAACTTACTTCTGTAAGCTCGCCTTTGATTATATTCAATGTTTTTTCCCATAAATCATATAATTGGGCGCTCATTTTTTTATCCTCCAGTCTAAAAATTTTAAAAATTTATTCACAACTTTATCAACAGGTCCAAGCTATGTGTTTAAATTTGTTGACAAATGTAGATAAAATTATTCACATGTTAATAAAATTTGTGGATAATTTCATTATTCACATGCGTCCAAAAAAAATTAATAACATTGTTCAAGCCTTTATAAAGCTAGTAAATAAGCCAAATTCAAAAAACTTAACAAAAGTTATGCAGAGATAATGAACAAGTTATCCACAAAATTATCAACAAGTGTGGATAACTTGTTCGACAAATAATTTATCAACATGTTTATATTAATAATAGCAAATCGTAGGGGTCTATTCAAGAAGTTATCCACAAAAAAAGTGGATAATTCAATAAAGTTATCAACAAGAGGTGTAGAAAATAGGACAATATGTGTTCTTGACATATATTTAAGCAATAGATATAATTATATGGTAAAACTATTAATACATTAAATTGGTAGTAAGAAAATTGCTATAAACACCAGCAATAAAGGGGGTGTAGTTAGGATGTTCATGACTTATCAACCAAAAAAGAAACAGAGAAAGAGAGAACATGGTTTCAGAAAAAGAATGAGTACTCTATCTGGAAGAAACGTTCTTAAGAGAAGAAGACAAAAAGGTAGAAAAAGATTGACAGCATAAGGGCCGCTTTTGTGGCCTTTTTCTGTAATTGCAGTAAATGGGGTGACGTGAATTTTAATGAAGATTCAAAGGTTACGTAAGAATACGGATTTTAGGTTAGTATATAGAAAAGGAAAATCTTTTTCTACAGATTTATTAGTCTTGTACATATTTAAGAATAATAGAAATTCAGTAGATGGTAAGGATATTAATAGAGTAGGTATATCTGTTAGTAAAAAAGTTGGTAAGAGTGTAATAAGAAGTAGAGTAAAGAGATTGATAAGTGAAAGTTATAGGTTGAATTGCTGTCTCTTATACACATCTCCGAGCCCCGAGACTAAGGCGAATCTCGT
>CZCB01013956.1_pt1 | contig 10510 bp, 8 predicted proteins | sample 591991 | NCBI WGS metagenome assembly CZCB01 (sample SAMEA3556809, study PRJEB10932) | anaerobic digester metagenome | reverse complement strand
TCACCATATTTATGTTCATGGCGGGTGCTAACTTTGCATTACATTACAGATTGCTGGCAAGGCGTGATCTAAACGCATGGTGGCGGGATGAGGAATTCAGATTTTATCTTATAGTCATTTTAGGAGCAATCGTTACAATATCTCTAATATTGTTTAAAAACAATATTTACGATAGCGTCTCCAAAACGATTCGTTACGTTTCTTTCCAATCCGTTAGTATTATGACGACCACAGGCTTTGTAACGGCCGACTACGAACAGTGGCCGGTTTATGCCCAGTCCTTATTGCTCATCCTCATGTTGATAGGAGGATGCGCCGGATCGACCGGTGGAGGTATGAAAGTCGTAAGACTCATGATCCTGCTCAAACATGTCGGTATCGAGCTCAAGACATTGATTCATCCGCGGGCTCACTATTCGATGAGACTCAATGACAAAACTGTGGAATGGGGTATTGTCCTTTCCGTTTTGGCCTTTTTATCGCTGTATGTAATCGTATTCGTGATTGCCTTTCTCCTGCTAACATTAATGGGAGTAGATTTGATCACTGCCATAGCCGCTGTAGCTGCTACCCTTGGAAATATCGGACCGGGACTGGGCAACGTCGGACCCATGGATAATTACGCAGATCTGGCTATGCCGGTCAAATGGATACTTTCCTTCTGCATGCTCTTTGGACGTCTGGAGCTTTATCCGATGATGGCGCTCTTTTTGCCTGACACGTGGAAAAGATGACCTATGTATCCTTTCTTACCCTTACACAGATAATGATGTATAATGAATATGCAGTGTACGAAATAATGAAACCCTTGGAGAAATGAGATGACGGCGACAAACAGCAGAAAAACCGTAATTTTAGCGGATGTGGCGCTTTTGATTACGGCCATACTTTGGGGGTCCGGCTTTGGAACGACAAACTGGTTACTTGGTTTTATGTCGCCCCTTTGGCTGCTGTCGGTTCGCTTTCTCCTGACTGCAGGTATTCTTTATTTGCTCTTTCACTCAAGATTATCCCTTTTAAACAAGCAAGATATCATTTTAGGGTGTCTCTTGGGAGCTTTACTGGCAGGTACCTTTGTGGCTCACATCATCGGACTGCTCTTTACAACTCCCGGGAAACAATCTTTCATAACAGGTAGCTATGTCGTAATGGTGCCCATATTGTACGCACTATTTTACAGAAAAATGCCGTCGCCTGTCGCTACAGTTGGAGCGGTTCTGGCAACTGCCGGACTTCTAGTGATGGGATTTACTCCCGGAATGAGTTTTAACTTAGGCGACGCGCTTTCTCTGCTGCTTGCGCTGGGGTGTGCGCTCCACGTTCTTTTCGTGGGTAACCTGAGCCGAAGAATAGATCCCGCAGCATTGACGCTCCTTCAGATGGTTTCGGCAAGCGTAATCCTGACGGTTTCAGCGTCTTTGATCGAACCCTTTCCCTCCTTTCGAGCGGTTCCGCTCAAAGCCTGGTTGGGCATTTTCTACGTAGTCTTATTCGTCACCGTAATTCCCTTTTTAATGCAGACCATCGCCCAAAGATATAGCCCCGAGGTGCACGCAGCCGTGTTGCTTTCCCTGGAAAGCCCCTCCGGCTACGCATTCGCCGTTCTAATTGGTGAAGAGCTAGTAAACGCCCAGGTCGTCTTGGGCGGAATGATCGTATTTGCCGGGGTCGTAATCACCGAACTTGAGGCTTTTATATCAGAAAAGTTGGGTTTATATCATAAGAAACAGTAGTGCCTATCTTCGTGCTACGTGTTATTTTCGCAAAATATTTATTTTTTAGAATATGGCCCTCATCCCTACGGGCAAAATCTAAGCTTAACTTTTGTTTTTTAAATAAAAATGAGAGGTGAATGCATTGACTTCACACAACAACGACGCACGGTACGAGAAAGAGGCGGCGCGCCCAAGATTACGAGATATAGGTATAAATATCGGAGTATTTACTCCGGGGAAATATAACGCTATTACCGACGTAAAAGGAGTTAAGGTGGGACATTGCACTTTGATTGAGGGAGAAGGAGCCTTAAAACCGGGAAGAGGACCCGTGCGGACGGGAGTGACTGCTATCGTTCCTCACGAGGGCAATATTTTCAAGGAAAAGCTACCGGCTGCAGCTTTCGTCTTTAACGGCTTCGGAAAATCAACGGGATTACACCAGATAAACGAGGTAGGAAATCTGGAGACACCGATACTTCTTACTAATACTTTGAACGTCCCGCTTGTGGCGGATGCGCTCATAGATTGGATGATAACGCAAAATCAGGAGATCGGCATTCAAACTTGCACGGTAAATCCTGTTGTAGGAGAGATTAACGACGGATTTTTAAACGACATCCAAGGACGCCACGTCAAAAAAGAACACGTCCACGAAGCCTTAAAAGGAGCAAGGTCGGGAGCGGTGGAGGAGGGTGCAGTCGGCGCCGGAACGGGGAGTTCCTGTATGGGATGGAAGGGTGGAATCGGGACGTCGTCACGTCTTCTTCCTCCCGAATTAGGCAGCTATACGATTGGGGCTTTGGCGCTTACAAATTTTGACGGTGCCCTGACAATCGACGGAGCTCCTGTCGGAAGAGAGTTGGGCCATCTTCCTTACTCTGAAAACACAAATCGGCTAATTTGCGGTCCTCTCTTTGAAAAAGAGCTTGGCGGATCCGTCATGGTCGTCATAGCCACGGATGCACCACTGTTTCACAGAGGGCTTATACGCGTTGCAAAACGGGCAGTTTTAGGGCTTGCCCGGATGGGATTTTACGGAAGCAACGGGTCCGGAGACTTCTTCATAGCCTTTTCAACAGCCCATACCATTCCCCACGAGACCGACAAACTGACCCTGCAAGGTACTACGGTAACCAATGAGGCCCTTTCGCCGCTGTTTCTTGCAACTGTCGAAGCTGTGGAAGAAGCTGCAATAAACTCGATCTTAAAGGCCACAACCGTCGTGGGTCGGGACGGTAATATCAAAGAAGGAATCGACGTCGAAGATTTAATACAGGTTCTCCGTAAATATAATACCGTCAACTTGCATGATAAAACAGAAGGCGACAGCTGAGATTCAAACAGAGTACAGCGAATAAGCGTCGGGGGCACTTTATAAATTTAAAATCAAATTTTATACAACTCAAGCCAAGGCCTAAGAATACCATCTTTATATAACGACAGGCAGGCATCTACGGCTTCTTCACCGTAAAGCTTCCCGCGATTGCACTTCAATTCATTCAAGGCTTGTTCAATATCCAAAGCTTTTCGATAAGGTCTGTCAGAAGTCATTGCCTCCAACACATCGGCGACAGCAATAATACGCGATTCTAATCGTATTTCTTCGCCTCTAAGTCCGAGGGGATACCCGCTGCCGTCCAGTCGCTCGTGATGCTGCAAGACTATCTCGGCAATGGGCCAGGGAAAATCGACATTCTTTAAAAGATTATAGCCTGCCATAGGATGGGTTTTTACCAAAAGATATTCAACTTCATCTAAGGGTCCGGGCTTGCTTAATATTTCCGCTGGAACCTTGATTTTTCCTATGTCGTGTATCAGAGCCGCCATTTCAACAGCATCGACTTGAGTGGGAGAAAGTTCCATATTCATTGCAATGAACTTTGCAATTTCAGCCACACGCTTTTGATGTCCTGAGGTATAAGGGTCTCGCAGTTCGCTGACTGCCACAAGAAGTTCAACCGTTTGCCTCCATGTCATAGACATATGTTTAAAATTTTCTAATATAGCTTTTTCATAATTCACTCTGTCGGTAATATCTCGATAGATGGCATAAACGCCAACGATCTCTCCTTTAATTTTTACAGGAACAACAAGTATAGATAAGTTTAAGGGAGTTCCGTCGGCCTTTATTCGCACATTTTCGATGGCGACACTCTTTCCGCTAGCACCAGCATCGGTAAGGGCCAAGGCTTCGGTACGGATTTTATCATCAGCAATTAAATCATCTATATTTTTACCTACCACTAACGAAGGATGGTCAAAACCAAAAATAGAGCAAAAAGCTGAATTTGCATTCACAACTTCTCCGCTAGGCTTGCATAAAACCACTCCTTCAGGAGAAGTTTCGAAAAGTTTTTCCAAAAAGGTCCTTTCCTTACGAAGCTGTGCGTCAATATCGCGTACATTAATGGCATATGCTATGCGGTTTGCAAGTTCTTCAAAAAGCATCCTTTCTTCATCTTCAAATTCAACGTCCTTGGGCAAGATGGCAAACATGATGCCGCATGTCTTTCCTTGATTCGTCATGGGAGCTAATGCAACTGAATGTTCACTATATTTTTCTGGAATTTGTAATCCTATTGCTTGCAAATCTTCTTTTTTTAGCAAGAGGGGGCAATTGTTGATGCTATTAAGAAAGCCACTCGTAAGGAAAAATCGGTAATCCTTATTTTCAAAATGAGGTGTCAATGCATCTTCCAGCTCAGGAGATGAAATTATTTGAGACTGACAGAGACTGCAAGGCTCAAACACATAAAACAACATCTCTTCGTAACATTCCGCATCAACTAAAATACGATGAACCTCTGTGCAATAACAAGAGCTCTGTTCCTGTTTGGTCAATATTCGATTTATATTTAATATTGACCTTAATAATGTGTTATTACGTTTTAGATTTTGTTGTGTCTTAACTAATTCGGTCACATCTCTTAAAAAATTACCTATACCCACAGATTCGCCATTTTCATTTTTTATTGGAAGTTTTTCGATACAATACCACTTTTTTCTTCCCGAAGGCAATATAATTTCATTGATCATATTAAATTTAGGAATACCCTTTTTCATAATTTCTTGGTCTATCGAGAAAAGAAGATAATCGGCATTAGGGAGAAAAATGTTGGGATCTTTTCCAATCATTTCCTTACGAGGCGGTAGTCCCATTTCTTCTATGCATCTTTGGTTTACCCATACCAATTTGTTATGTCTATCCTTTAAAAGCACTAAGAAAGACGCAGAATCTGCCATGTGCAATATTAATTCAAAATCCCACACAAAAATCACTCCTATGTTTGCTACATTGCATTTACAAATAATTATATCATGATATCGGTCAAACAATAACAGGCCGAGTAATAATATTAAAATTTAAAATACCGGCCTGTTATTGTTTGAAAAGCTTAATAACCCAGCGTCTCGCCCACTAAAATTACATGACATTCCCGCCCGGAGGGAGCCCTTTCGAGCACGAGCATCGCCCTACAAACCCTTTCTGGCACGTCACAATTGACACAATATCCTAAAGACGCACAGGGCGTTTTGATATTAAGGCGCATAGCATTAGGCGGAGTAGCAAAGTTTTTAACGCGTGCTATAGCCGCATCTACATCACCGGGGCAAACTTTATTCATTCCGATGACATATATTATCTTCCCCATGGCCCATGCCATTCCGGCAACCCTGTTGCCGTTTCCGTCGATGTTAACGATAGTCCCGTCAATGGTGATAGCATTGGCGCTCGTCAAAAATACGTCGCACAAAAGCTCATCGCTAAGCCTCTTTAATCTCTCCCTTCCCGCAAGGCTCGGATCCCAATGATGGACAACCTTGTTTCCTCTTTTTTCGAGCTCTTCTAGCAGGCCCAATTCCCTTATCGTCACGCTTCCCGGAATGCCCACGCTGGCACCTTCGGGTATCAATTCCATTACCGAATCCTTGGCTTTATCGGCCGTTGCCACATATAGGGCCTTATAGCCTTTTTTCTCTAAGTTTTTCACCATAGCGTTACCCAAAAGATCATAATGATTTTTTCTGAACATTTCCCAATCGGCCATGCAATATCCCTCCTCTGTATTTTGTGAATAAAATTACTTCAGCTTGACTCCTACCGTTAAAATGATACCATTAATTGGCGAATCATTTCTTGATGAAGGAGAGGATATTGATGTGTAAAGTTGTCACTTCCGAGGGAGATTTTGAACATGAGCATCATCATTCCCATGTGGACGATCCTTTAGAGATAGCGGAATTACTCAGAGAAACCCTGGCGGACGAACTCGATTCCATGAGCGGACTTGCCGGTACTTGGTATATGATCGAAGACGAGGTTATTAAAAATAAGCTGATGGAAGCTCTGCGAACAAAACAAAAAACGATCTCCCTCCTGTATGAGGCTCTGCAGGAAAGCGAGAAGAAGGTCTGGGGTTAACCGGTTTACCCGTATCGCTTATCATCGCAAATGCCAGACTCCATAAATGCATGACAATTTACAAGGAGGCTGGCATTTGCAGCAGTATAACGTGGGCTTCTGAACGAGATCGTCTTAGGTTTTATCGATATGTATCTTGCCCCTGACGTAAGAAAAGTAAATACCTGCCAAACAGGTAATAGCCGAGATAAAAAACGCCAGATTAACGCTTCCCAAGAATAGATCGAGGTTTGCAGCTATTTGTGCTTTTCCGAGCTTTACGGAAAATATTGCTGTGGCCAAGGCGAGGCTCATCGTTTGACCGAGCAGTCGCATGGTGGCCAAAGTGCTGGAGGCAGCTCCGTAATATTCGTTTGTGACGGAACTCATTATGGCGTTAACATTTGGTGACGAAAAAAGGGCAAAACCAAAACCCAAAAAACAGAGGGCAAAAATCAAATGAAAAAAGGATGTGGCAAGGCTTAATTGTGACAAGAAAAAGAGGCCCAACGCCGTTAGGGCCATACCCGCAGAAGCGATGTACCTCGGCTCGACGTTATCCGACATGCGTCCTGCGAAGGGAGAAAAACCGGCTTGGATGGCCGGCTGTATCACCAAAACGGACCCTGCCAACTGTGGAGACATACCCTTGACATATTGCAAATAGAGGCTCAACAGAAAGGCAACCGATGCTGTTGCCGCGTAATTTATTAAGGCAGCCAAATTAGAAAAGGCAAAACCCCTATTCCCGAGAAATAGTTTTATATTGAATACAGGATTAAGGACAATCCATTGATGCCTTAGAAACAGAAGGGCGATTACGATACCGGCCGAAATGAAATAAAGGCTTTTAACCTGAGGTACGAGAAAGATGCCATACATAAATGACAACAAAAAGATGACATATAAAGCGCTGCCCAATATATCGAAGGGCTCCTCTTTGGCGACCCTCCATTCTCTTTTAATATAACGAAGTATCATATAAAAAACAAATAAGCTGAAAACACCCGTTGAAACGAAGATGCTTTTCCACCCAAAGTTTTGGACTAAAATCCCGCCGCAGAAGGGTCCCATCGATAATCCCAAATACGTCGTTGCCGTATTGATGCCCATAGCCCTTCCTCTCTCTCCTGGCGGAAAAATGGAAGCAAGTATGGCAACCGACGTCGTAACAATCATTGCACCGCCTATTCCCTGCAGCAGACGACAGAGAATAAGGAAAGTCAAATTCATGGAAAACAAGGCAAGAAAGTTGAAGATCGCCAAAAGCGCAGCGCCCAACAAAAAGATCTTCCGTCTTCCGATTATGTCAGCAGCCCTTCCCACGGGGACTAAGGCAGCTGCCGTTGCAAGCATGTAAGAGGTTGCGACCCAACCCAGATCTGCAGCGTCAGCTTTGAAATAAAGACCTATGACCGGCAAGGCTATGTTTACCGTCGATATCATAAAAGGCCCCAGGAACGAGGCCGCTGCCGAGACAAAAAGTACTGTTCTTTTAAATGACTTATCCGTCAAGGTCAATACCCCTCACAGCAGGAATTAAAACAAGGGACTGAACAGTTTGGTAATTCCGTAAACCACGCGTTCCAGGACAGGCCTTTTTTCCCATTCGTTGGGGTGTAATAGTTTGGATCGGGCCATATAGGCCTCCTGCGCCCCGAGAATGCAATTTATCTCCTCTTGGCTGTAAAAAATCAAATCTACCTCGAAATCCAAAGCGAATGAACGAATGTCGAAGTTGCTTGTCCCAAGAAAGGCCAAGTCATCGTCTACAGTAACGGTCTTGGCATGTAATATGTCTCCCTTATATTGGTAAATTTTGACCCCCATTTCGAGGAGAGGAGAGAAGTAGGCTCTGGCGACGCTGCCCACTATGAGTTTATCGGCCCTCTCGGGCACAATTAACCTCACTTCTACATCCATGATGCGTGCCGTTTCTATGGCGCGCATGGTTTCGCTGTCGGGTATAAAATAGGGAGTTGTTATAGTGACCCGTCTTTCCGCGTTCAGTAAAGCTGAAACCAACAGCCTTTGGTAATTTTGCAGCTGCATCGACGGACCGCTAGGCACAGTCTGAACGATAGCACTTCCCTCTTTATTCAGCCTGGGAAGAAAATACAACATTTTATCCAGAGGCACATCTTCATGAGTTTCAACGTACCAGTCTTCATAACATACTGCTAAAAGCTGAATCACCACAGGCCCGGTTAGTCTCACGGAAAGGTCGCGCCACTGACGTCCCCCGGCTTTTCTATTGTAGGAGGGCTCGATGATGTTGTGAGAACCGGTATAAGCAACTTTTCCGTCGATTATTGCAATTTTCCTGTGATTTCTTATGTCATATCTTGCAGTAAAGGAAGTCCTCCTCAGAAACCTGAGGGGTAAAGCCTCGGCAATTTTTACGCCGCTGCTTCGCAGTAAATACGTGTGTTGTCGTAAAAATTCCTTCGCTCCAACAGAATCAACGAGGATACGGCATTCAACCCCTCGCCTGGCTGCACTTTCCAACGCATTAAAGAGTTTTTTCGTCATCATGTCGTATGAAAATATGTAATAAAGGAGATATACGTATCTTTCGGCCTCATCTATATCCCGACACAATCTGTCCAAATATTCCTCGAAATCGCCCAACAATTCCATCCTATTGCCGGCTACCGGACTCATATCGACCATTTTATAGGCCATATAGCTTATTCTCTTCTGTTGATCCCTTAAGACCGGGTCGTTAACTTCCCGTAATACTTGAACCCTGATATCGTGAAGTGCATTTCCTAATTCCGACAGCAGTGTTTGGCGCCGCCGCAACCTTTCCCTGGGCAGTCCCGTCGAACCGAAAAGGGAATAGAGAATGAAACCTCCCCAGGGCCATATATTAATGGCCAACAACCATGCCACGGCTGTAGGAGGTTCGTGTTTAAGGGGGACATAACAAAGCATTCCAATGCGGATGCAAAATGAGGTCAAATTGTACAACCAAAGAAGCAGGGTAGAAAGGTCTTGCATATCCCTTACCTCGATAATATTTTCGTGCTAAAGGGCAAAATCGCACACAAGGGGCAAGTGATCAGAAAACGTCACCCGTGGAATTAAAAGGTCAGTTACCTTTATCTCTGGGCTGTGGAGAACAAAATCGAGCAACATTCGAGGCGATGAGCTGGGATAGGTCGGCATGCAGTCGGCATTGGCGTTTTTAAGCCCTACCTTCCTTATCAAAGGCTCCAGCTCCTCTTCGCCGCCAAAGGTATTGTAATCCCCGGCAAGGATAACGGGCTTGTCTGCTGTAAGGCACTTCCTGCTCAATTCCTCCAACTGTTTTGCTCTTGCCTTGCGCCCGAGGGACAAATGGACCAAATAAAGAACAAAGTCATCGTATTCCACTTCCAACATGGCTCTCTTTACCCCAAAACTGAGATATTTAATATTTGATTTTATCGGCGGTATTTTGGAGACAACCGCATTGCCCTGCAATTTCAACACCGGGGCTTTGGTGATAAAGGATTTGGGGTGATATTTGCATCCGAATATTGGCGTCCCACCGATCTTCGATGCCATCTCCACGGGCTGGCTTTTGCCATTTTGCCTGTACGTACCTCCATCGGATTCTACCAAGCCCACTATATCAGGGTTAAGTTTTATCAAAAAGTCCGATATATCTTCAAAATTCTTTTCAGTTTTCCTGAAACTACCCCAAAACGGAAAGGGAACATGGTACTCCCAACCTGTCCCCGTAGCATAGCGTATGTTATAAAGCACAAAACGCACTCTTCTTTTCCTCCTCGTCCGCTTTTTAAACCGTAAGAACAAATAATAAAGGTTTTTATTTAAAGTAGACGTTTTCCTCACTTGGTATATTAACCATAGAAACCGCCAAATGCAAGTGGAAGAAGCGTAGCGCTCATAAAAAGAATGACAACCGGTCCCGCCATTCATCTGTAAATCGATCTTCCGAAGATTTCCATATTGCTTTGTGCAGGTCAAAAAGCAGCTCGGGAGAGTTCAAAACTGCCATGGTTTCTTTGTTATTCAAATTTTCCGTTTCTCCCGAAAGGGTCTTTTCCGTTAAGTCTGACGGAGCTTTGAAGTTTTTTCGCAAAAGCCCTCTATGTAGGGCATTTACCCAGGGATCAAACAGAGCTGATTTAAATCCCCATTCCAACCAGGCAGGAGGATCGGACATGACTTCGTTCAAGGTCATCATTTCGGGCGAGGGATCCACCTCTTGAGGCGTCAGGAAAAGTCCGGCTTTCCTGAAACGCTCCCCAGCCAAAGGCCTGCTGGTCCAAACGGAAAGAAAGACCGATAGAACAAAGGAAATCAATATGGGCAAAAGCCAGACGCAAAAGGAGGGATTCACCATACCAACTATAACACCCCACAAAAGACCTATCAC
>CZCB01005278.1_pt1 | contig 10535 bp, 10 predicted proteins | sample 591991 | NCBI WGS metagenome assembly CZCB01 (sample SAMEA3556809, study PRJEB10932) | anaerobic digester metagenome | reverse complement strand
CTGAAGAACAAGTAAGAGCGTCTTATAGCTGATGCCTGGGCGGCAAAATGCCGCGACGGAGAATAGTTATATAAAGTCAAGGAGGCTGAACTTTCATGGTTCAGCCTCTTTGGCAATGACAGTATTCCTGATGAATTATAGTTGTTGAGTTATCTACCTTAAGTATATAAATGTGTTAGGCAATGCCTCTCTAAGCTCATTGAACTGGTCGTCGCTTATTGGGTTTCCTGCCAGGCTCAGGAGTTCAAGTTTGGTCAATCCTTTCAGCGCGCTGATATCGCTGATCTGGTTGGAGTCTAAGCGCAGTTGCTCGAGATTTTTAAGTCCTTCTAGTGCGCTTATGTCGCTGAAATTATTATCTTCCAGGTTTAAGATCCTGAGGTTTACCAAGCCGGCCAATGGGCTGATATCGCTGATCTTATTGGAGTTTAGATATAATGTCTCAAGCTTTGTAAGTTCCTCCAGTGCGCTGATATCTGTGATCTTGTTCCATGACGCTTCCAGGTACTCAAGGTTGGTCAGGTACTGCAGTGCGCTTATGTCACTGGCCTCGATCTCCTTCATTTCCAGTACCTTAAGCTCTTTCAGGCCCTCCAACGGTCTTAAGTCGCTTATCGGGTTACGGCTTATCTCCAGGGTCGTAAGGTTTGACAAGTATTCCAGCGCGCTTATATCTCTGATCTGATTGTTCCACAGACCCAGTTCAGTCAGGTTCTCCAGTCCTTTAAGAGCGCTGATGTCCTTGATATCGCTGCCATACAGGTTCAGTATTTCAAGGTTGGTCATTCCCTCCAATACACTGATATCGCTGGCCTTGGTATTGTAAATGCCCAGGTACTTCAGTTTTGGCAATTCTTTTACGGCGCTGAAGTCATCTATGGCCAAGTTTATGATTTGCAGATGCTCCAGTTCTTTGAGAAATCTTACATCGCTGATTGTTTCCGTAAATCCGACATTGCCATATAATTTGCTGTAGTTGATTGTATATTTATCGCTGTTACTATATATTTCTCCTTCAATTGCCAGCATGGTTATTTTTTCCAAGTCTTCGCCAAGTATAACTCCTTTCGGTTTGTCAGTAAACTTGCGCATGGCTTTTTCAAAAGCTTCATCCTCAAACCGGATGGCATACGGTTCATCATTATCCGGTTCCGGACGATCAGCAGGACTGTCCTTCTCCGTTTTGTCATCGGAACTATCCGGTTTTGGTTGGTTCTCCGGATTATCCTTCTCATGTCGATCGTTTGATGATTTACCCGTACTTGGCTGGTCTTCCGATGGTATTCCCGGTAACCGGATTTTGCCCGAAACCTTCTTTTCTGGTTCATAATCATCCAATCGATCATCAGCCCCTCTTGTGCAGGATATAAACAAGGCGGCTGACACAGTTACGCAAACCAGCAGTATTGCGCTTATGACAGTTTTCTTTTTCATATTTATCTTCCTCGCTTTCCTGAAGAATTGCAGCCTGGTGATGTTAAATGGTCTGGATAGTTGCTGTTTATGTACATATTAATATAAAGAGCTATATATGTCAATAATATCCAGTATTATTTGCACTTTATATCATTTACTTATAATACAGGTTGCAAAGCTTTGCCTGCGGGAAACAGCAGAGAGCATAGGCAAACGAAGAAAATAAAGGGCTGAACCATTGAGGCTCAGCCTTCTTCGACACGCATTAATGCCATATTTGGGCATCGGGCAATGCTTCTGTAAGCTCATCGATATCATCCTGGCTGATCGGGTTGCCGTTCAGGTAAATTTCCTTAAGGTTGGGCAGTTCCTTCAGTACACTGATATCGCTGACCTGGTTGCTGGCTGCCCACAAGAAATTCAGCTTGTTCATCTTCCTCAATGGGCTTATGTCACTGATCCGGTTGTTCCCAATGTTCAGGCGTTCAAGGTTTTTCAATTCCTTCAACGCGCTTATATCGCTTATCAGGTTGGATTCCAGGTAGAGCCGCTTCAGTTCCGTCGGCCCTTCCAGCACTTTGATATCGCTTATCCGGTTATATGATGCGTACAGGTTTTCCAGCCTGTATAAACCTTCAAGTACACTGATATCGCTGATTTGATTCGCCGTTATATTCAGCCACTGGAGTTTTACAAGCCCCTTAAGCGCGCTGATATCACTGATTTCGTTTATGCCGATTTCCAAATCCCTGAGATTGGTCAGGCCTGCCAGAGCGCTGATATCACTTATCTTGTTTTCCATCATACCTAACTGCTCAAGGTCTTTAAGACCCTTCAACGCGCTGATGTCACTTATAATGTTGGAGTCCAGGTAGAGTGATCTCAGGTTTGTGAGCCTGCCTAAGGCGCTGATATCGCTGACCTGGTTGGATCCAAGGTACAGGAAACAGAGATTTTCCAGCCCTTCCAATGCGCTGATATCTTCGATCCGGTTCATGCCAAGGTCAAGCCAATAAAGGTTTTTAAGCCCCTCCAATGGGCTGATATCCTTGATTTCGTTGGCCCGGAGCTCCAGTTCCGCAAGCTTTGAAAGCCCTTCCAGACCGCTGATATCGCTTAATGACTGAAAGTTAACTGATAACTTTTTCAGATCCGGAAACAGTTTCACATCGTTGAGGGTTTGTATATGTCCGCGATCGGTATATCCTTTGTCCTTTAATCGTAAACCCTTCTGAATTTCCGAAAACATTTATTGAAGGATCAAGGATGACCTCTTCACCCCAGATCTCTATCACGGTTATTCCTGCCAGATCTGTGCTGAGTATCTCGCCTTCCTCTTTCCCAATGAGCTTTCTGATGGCCTTTTCAAAGGCCGCGTCTTCGAACTGGACGGGATATGACGGTGCCTGCGGCTCTTCCACGAGTTCCGGCTCATCATCTGCGGGAGATGACTGTGCGCCGCTGGCCTCCTGGTCCGGTTGGTCATCCGGTGTTTTTGAGTCTGAGCAGGCTATGAGCAGCGTACACAAAGCAATTATGCAGGCAATCGATAAAACTACCCTGGCAATATTCTTCATATTATGTCCCTGCTTTCTTTCGGAATTCCTGCAAACAAATCAAGATGTTCCCAGTTGTTGCATATACTGCCGAAAATACGGCTGTGACACGCATATGCTAATACATAATATTTCAGGTGTCAAGTATAAAACCGTCGTACATACAGAGCAGCAAGTATAAGCTCACATGACAGAAAATGCTTTTTGGCCGCCGGAATATGGGTTATAATAAACGCAATACGGTTCCATGAATTGTCCGGATTGAGATAAGGAGCATACCATGCTGGAGAAATATTTTCAGGGTATAAAGGATGATCCCCGGGATGTCAGGGTGGACCTGCATGTCCATTCCTGCGCCTCGGATGGGACCTGGTCGCCGGAAGAACTGGTAAGGCATGTGAAGGAGGCGGGGATCAGGATCTTTGCCCTCACCGACCATAATACCATTGAAAATGTGTCCCGGACATCCGCTCTGGCCAGGGCGCAGGGAGTCTTCTTCATACCCGGGGTGGAGATCGATTCGGTTCATGAGGGCTATACCTATCATATCCTTGGGTTGGGCATCGATATTGAAAACAGCGGTCTTAAATCACTCCTGAAGAACCAGGAGGAGAGGATGGAAATGAGGGATAAAAGGGCGATAGCCTTCCTGGAGAGCAAATATCCCCATGTGTCCGCCGAGGACTATGAGCGCTATGAGGACGACCGCAGCAGGGGCGGCTGGAAAGCCCTTAACTACTGTATTGATAAGAAGCTTTGCTCTGATTACAGGGAATTCTTTGCCCTGTTCCCGGACGACTCGCCATTGTCCGAGCCCCCAGGTTTTCATCCCGCGGAAGATGTTATTTCAGTAATAAAGAAAGCCGGCGGATGCGCGGTTCTTGCCCATCCCGGGGCCAGCTTCTACAGTCCGGATTACCGTACTGTTCTCAATGATATGCTTAAGATGGGGATCCAGGGCGTTGAATGCTATCATATTGAAAACGGTGAGGAAGTAACCAGGTATGCCCTGGAGTTCTGCAATACCCATAAGCTTCTTGTAACCGGCGGTTCGGACTGTCATGGCGCCTTTGTAAGAGAGCGGCGTTTGGGTAATCCCGATGTGCGCCTTTCAGACCTGGTGTTGTAGACGGACTCGGTCCGTTATTTATCCTCTTTCCTGATCAGGGCGGCCCTGCTGATTTTGTCCGGGCCGTATTTTTGACGTATCCTGTCCAGGGCGATCTCCAGTTTCTCCACTTTCACCCTGTCACGGCCCGTATCCTGCTGGTCAAACAATGAGATCTGGTCGCTGCAGTCATCCTCGAACCCGCTTATGGAGATTCCCAGGAGGCGCACAGGCCTGAACCTGTTCCAGTTGTTCTCAAGCAGCCTGAATCCTGCCTGCATGATATCACGGGCAAGATTTGTGGGGAAAACCCTGGTCTGCCTGGTGATGGTTTTGAAATCGCTGTACTTTATGGTTATCTGCACGGTCCGTCCCTTTTTCCTGTGGCGGCGGGCCGACATGGCAATATCCTCCGAAAGCTCCATGATAACCTTCTTAGCTTCCTTCAGGTCGGTAATATCCCTCGGAAGGGTAGTGGAGCGGCCGATGGACTTCATCTCATCGGGGGAGTGGGGCGTTACCGGTGTGTCATCTATACCATTGGCCCTTTGATGGATCTCAAAAGCCATCTTTCCAAGTTTTTCGGAAAGAATGGCAGGATCAATGGCAGCCAGTTCCCCAATAGTTCTGATATTTATTTTTGCAAGCAGCTGGGCGGTTTTCTTTCCGATCCCATACATGGCTCTCACATTCAAGGGCCAGAGCTTTGCTGGTACATCATGAACCCATAGTTCGGTTATGCCTAAAGGCTTTTTCATGCCGGAGGCCATCTTTGAAAGGAATTTGTTTTCGGATATGCCGATGGAACACCAAAGCCCCAGCTTGCCCCTTATATCTTTCATTATCCGCTCAGCCGCAGTACGGGGACTGCCCAAAATGGCTTCACAGCCTGTCATATCAAGCCATGCTTCATCGATGGAGGCCTGTTCGATAACCGGGGTGTAACCTGAAAGGAGTTGCATCACCTGTTTGGATTTTTCCTCGTAGAAGGAATGATCAGGAGGTACAAGAACAATGTCGGGGCACAGCTTTTTAGCTTCTCCTAGGGTCATGGTGGTCTTGACGCCATATTTTCGTGCATCGTAATTGGCTGCCAGAATGATGCCACTGCGCATTTTGGGGTCACCAGCAACAGCCGCCGGAATACCCGCAAGTTCCGGACGCCGGGTGGTCTCGCAGCTTATAAAAAAGGCGTTCATGTCCACCAGAAAAACAACCCTTTTCATAGATCTCCCTCGTAGTTTTATGATTATATTATACCTTATTTTTGCAAAGTTTTTAGGTGGTGGGGGGCTTAAAGACCGGCATCAACGATATGGTGGAAACTGACATGAAACTGGCCGTTGTTTTTATACGCAAACAAAAAGCAGGCCTTTTTTAAGGTCTGCTTCAATTCCTGTACGGCCTTCTATTTCTTTTTGCTATCCGGCTTGGTATTGGGCATAATAGGACCCGGTATGTTATGTATGTTCAGGGGGGAAACTGGGTTAGGGTTCATCGGGTTCGGCATGATATTCATCTTGTCGGACATATCCTTTTTATCGGGCATATCCTTTTTGTCGGCCATTCCCACTAGGGGAACATTTGGCTTATAGTACATTTTCTTTCGGCGCATGGCTTCATAAACGATCCTGAGGGCTTCACCAAACCTCTGGTAGTGAACCACTTCTCGTTCCCTTAAGAAGCGCAGGGGATCGATGACATCGGGATCATCGGCCATATTGATCAAAAACTCATAGGTAGCCCGTGCCTTTTGTTCGGCTGCCAGGTCTTCATTCAGGTTTGCAATGGGGTCGCTCATGGACTCGATATAAGCAGCTGTAAAGGGAACTCCGTTAGAGTCGGAAGGGTACACACCCTTGCCGTGTATTGCGTAAACAGAGCCAAACCCCATTCTTTCCAGTTCCTGTGGAGGTACGTCCTTTACTAGTTGGGAGATCATGGAGCCAACCATCTCAAAGTGGGCAAGCTCCTCCGTGCCAATATCTGTAAGTATCGCTTTAGATTCCTTGTTTGGCATCGCATAACGCTGACTCAGATAGCGAAGGGATGCAGCCAGCTCTCCGTTGGGTCCTCCGTATTGCGTAAGTATCAATTTCGCCATCCGTGGGTCAGGCCTTTTAATATTGATCGGGTATTCGGTTTTCTTGTCGTAAACCCACATTTGCCATACCTCCTTTCAGTTCTTCCCATCTCATATTGTCCCAGGGCCAGGGATTGTTGACCCAAAGCCAGCAGTCATCAGTGGCGCCTTGGATCATTCTGAGGGGGCCGTATCTTTCGGTGAATTGCTTATGAAGTCTTTGGCGGGTTTCAGCAAGCATCTTAAAGTCTTTCAGGGCGTTTTCACACGAGGGATGCGTATCCAGATACAGGTTCAGATCAATCAGGGCAAAGTCTACTGCACGTATCTGTTCCAACAGTTCATTTTTGCCGTCCATACTTGTTCACCTCCATTATCTGTTAACCCAGTGATCTCTGAGTTCTGGGAAGATGGTTCCCTGCTTTAAGCCCTCCTCGGGAGTGAAGGTTTTGCCATAGGTTTGATACCGGATATAAGCCGTTGCGTATTCAGGATTGATAGGCATTACCGGAATTATGATGGCATCACCGGTACAGCTGTTGCCGGTATAGACTGTGGTTAATTGCAATTCTTCCATGGTTGCCGATACCTCCGGGCTTGTTCCTTCTTCATATTATGTACAGGCCGAATAATGTGTGAGGGAGGGCTGGCGAGCCCTGTGAAAAATTAATCATCAATCATTTTTTGACTGGTATTGCCACCTGAGGGTAATATAATAGGAGGGGCTGGATTATCCGGCGATATATTTACAGCAATTATTAAGCCGAATAACGAGGAGAGTGGGATATGTCAAATCAAGGAATCAGGATAAGTTTAAACGGCCGTGAGATGGTAGTTGATAAGGGAACCAGGATTGAGGATCTGGTGCGGGATTTAAAGGGGAAAAAAGGTTCGCAGATCGTAGCGGCAGTAGTTAATAATGAAATCCGAGAACTGACCTTTCCCATTGAACAGGAATGTATCATAACCCCTGTGGACTTAAGCAGCGCTGATGGCATCCGCATCTACCAGAGGAGCCTTAAATTTCTGCTGATAAAAGCTGTTCATGATCTTTTTCCGGATAAGGAACTACAGGTAAGGCATTCGGTAAGAAGGGGAGTATTCTTCGAGATCGTAGACTATAAGGTTACTGCCGAGGATGTGGAACGCCTGGAAAGGCGCATGAGAGAGCTGGTTGATCAGGATCATAGATATGTAAAAAGAGTGGTCTCAATAGATGAAGCCCGTAAGATCTTCCTTGACCAGGGAAGGGAGGATCGTTACCGTGCTCTTGAGTTTAGGGAAAAGGACTATGTTTCCCTTTACACTTTTGACGATATAGAAGATTACTTCTACGGCTATATGGTGCCCAGCACAGGGTACTTAAAGCTCTTTGGGCTCGCAGCCGAAAACGATGGGATTGTTTTGATTGTTCCGAAGAAGGAAAACCCTACCCAGCTTCCCGATGTCACACTGCCCAAGCAGCTTTTCGATGTCTTTACCGAATACACCAACTGGATCAGGATTCTTGGTGTGGAGGACGTGGGGATGCTGAATGATGTGGTAAAAAGCGGCAGGATACATGATTTTATTCTTATTTCCGAGGCGCTCCATGAAAAAAGGATAGCCAACATTGCTGATATGATAGTAAATCAGAAGAAAAGGATTATCCTGATAGCTGGTCCTTCATCCTCCGGGAAGACTACTTTCGCCAGAAGGCTGGGTATACAGCTAAAGGTGAATGGTATCAAGCCGTTAACCATATCGGTGGACGATTATTTCGTGGACAAGACCCGAACCCCTTTGGATGAGGAAGGGAAACCCGACTATGAATCTCTTGAGACCGTTGATCTTGATTTTTTCAACAAAAGCATGAATGCGCTGCTAAAGGGTGAGGAGATTGATGTGCCCACCTTTAACTNNTTAACGGCAGGAAAATGAAGTTGGATGAAGGCTGCGCGGTGATCATCGAGGGCATCCATGCGCTCAATCCCAGGCTGACCAGTGATATAGATGATGCTGATAAGTTCAAGATATATATAAGTGCGATAACATCCATGAGAATAGACCAGCACAACCGAATTCCCACCACAGACCTGAGGCTTTTAAGGCGCATGGTTAGGGATAATCTATTCAGAGGCACCTCGGCTCCCGAGACAATTGATATGTGGCCTGCCGTAAGGCGGGGGGAGGAGCGGAACATCTTCCCGTTCCAGCAGGAAGCTGATGCCATGTTCAATTCCTCCCTCATCTATGAGCTTTTGGTCATTAAGGGCCATGCCCTGCCACTGCTCAGCGCCATAACAAAGGATATGCCCCAGTATTCGGAGGCCAGGCGTCTTATCGAATTTTTAAGTTACTTCCTGCAGATACCTGCAGATGATATCCCGCCCAATTCGATTCTGCGGGAATTCCTGGGAGGATCATGTTTTAAATAGAGGGCTATTGAGAGAGCTTTATCACAAATTTACGGCTTTGGAGCAGAGAGACCATCCCTGCCCGCCAATAGAAAAGAAAGGTTTAACTATGCAGCAATTAGAACTATTTGCGACGGCCGCATTCGGGGTGGAATCGGCTGTAGTAAGAGAACTGAAACACTTAGGCTACAGGGACACCCGCACCGACAACGGCAGGATCTACTTTACAGGAGACTATGAAGCTATTTGCAGAACCAACCTATCGCTACGCTGTGCTGGTCGTGTTTATGTTCTCATCGGCAGATTCGAAGCCAGGACCTTCGATGATCTTTTTGAAGGGACAAAGGCTCTTCCCTGGGAGGAGTGGCTTCCCAAAGATGCGGAATTCCCCGTTACAGGTAATTGTGTGAAGTCGACCCTTATGAGCATATCGGACTGCCAGTCCATCATAAAAAAGGCTGTGGTGGAAAGATTGAAGAAGACCTATAGCCTTAAGATTTTCCCGGAGACGGGTCCAAGGTTCAAAATAGAGTTCAACATACTGAACGATGTGGTAACCCTGGCCATAGACACCAGCGGAGACAGCCTGCACAAGCGCGGCTACCGTTCCCTGGCTTATTCAGCCCCCGTAAAGGAAACCCTTGCGGCAGCCATGCTCATGATCAGCCGCTGGACACCCGGAAGGCCTCTGATCGATCCTTTCTGCGGTTCTGGTACCATACCCATAGAGGCAGCCATGATGGTGCGTAATATTGCTCCTGGGTTGGAACGGAATTTTGACAGCCAGGCATGGCCGCTCATACCCCAATCTGTCTGGAATCGTGCCATAGAGGAGGCAAGAAGTCTGATCCGGCCGCCCGATGAAGGGATAGCAATACATGGGTATGACATCAGCCCCGATGCCATCAGTATCGCACAGTATCATGCCCGCCAGGCAGGAGTGCAGGACAGTATCCATCTTCAAGCCAGGGATGTGGCCGATCTGTCCTCAAGGATAAAATATGGTTTCATCGTAACTAATCCGCCCTATGGGGAAAGAATCGGAGAGAAAAATGAAAACATCCGGCTATACAAGACCATGAGCGAGGTCTTCAGGCGGCTGGATACCTGGTCCTTTTATATTCTCAGTGCCGATCCACAATTTGAAAGATTTTTCGGCAGAAAGGCCGACAAGAACAGGAAGCTGTTTAACGGCGGGCTTCTGTGCTATTATTACCAGTATTTTGGACCCAAGCCGAATAGAAGTGAGAAGGAAGATATGAGGAATGAAAAGTAGGGCACTGGATCGAAGAAGTGAGAAGTGAGGGTTTAGAAGTTAGTGTGAAGATAAAACTGGGAAGTTTGAGGTAGGAGCCTGAAAGCTAAAATTGCGAGGCTGAAAGTGGAAGTAAGATTAAAGCGGGGCATGGAGCCCCGCTTTGCATTCCCAGCTTTATTATGTTCTCTTCAAATCAGTACCAATTGTCCCAGAAATCCTCCGGATTCAGGTAATCCTCTTCGTCCGGGACACTGCCCGGATTCTCCTGGTCAGGAATGTCAACATCCCCGTCCCCTGGGTATTGAATACCCGATGAATCATCCGGATCCCCAGGATCATAAGGATTTTCCTCAGTCACCGGAGGAATAATCACGGAGTGCGGACCATGAATTGTGCAGTATTCTCCTTCGGGCAGTTCATAGATCACGTCCTCCGGATATGGGCTGTTGGGGAATGGTGGCATGTATTGCACAGGCCGTTTTATATATACCCGTTCAAAGGCTGATTCATGCGGGCAGTATTCGGTAGCCAGCAGCATGCGTCCCTGAGCGTCCTTGGCTTCTTTGCAGGCCAGTGCCGCTACATGGGTGGTGCACACATCGCTGTAGGACGGTTCGGTGCCCTGGATAAAGTATTCTGTACGGACCCTGGAACCTCTTGGGTCTGCCTTACACAGATCAGTGGCGATCTTGCCTGAATCCATGCAGATTGTTCTTGT
>CZCB01002549.1_pt2 | contig 10539 bp, 7 predicted proteins | sample 591991 | NCBI WGS metagenome assembly CZCB01 (sample SAMEA3556809, study PRJEB10932) | anaerobic digester metagenome | reverse complement strand
CGGTGCAGTCCGCCGTGCTGCGGCTGTGGGTGACCAACGGCTCTTCAAACGGCCCGGCCATCTACCTGACCTCCGGCGGCTGGGCGGAAAACGCCATCACCTGGAACAATAAACCGGCCGCGATCGGCGGCGCGCTGGGCAACCTGGGCGCCATCTCCGCGGGCGGCTGGGTGGAGTACAACCTGACCTCGGCCATCACCGGGAACGGCGAGTACAACTTTGTGCTCATCGGCGATTCGACGGACGGGGTGACCTTCACCTCAAAGGAAGGCAGCGCCGCCCAGCGACCGCAGCTGGTGCTGACCGTCGCTTCCGGCCCGGCGCCGACAGTCACTTCCTCGCCGACCTCCGGCCCGCCGCCGACGTCCACCTTCACCCCCACCGCCACGCTCTCGCCCACCGCCGGCCCCTCGCCGACCTTCACCGCGACCTTCACGCCGACCAACACCTTCACGCCGACGTCCACCTTCACTCCCACCCTCACCCCCACGATCACCCCGGTGGTCAGCAGCCTGACCTTCAGCCCGGTGGCCGACGCCCGCGTGCGCCAGACCAACCCGACCACCAACTACGGCTCGGTGGACCGGCTGGACGTGGACGACCCCGGCGAGCAGTCCTACATCCGCTTCAATGTGACCGGGCTGAGCGGACCGGTGGAGAGCGTCACGCTGCTGCTGTATGTGCGCAACGGCACCTCCAACGGCCCGGCCATCCACTTCACCGACGGGTCCTGGGCGGAAAACACCATCACCTGGAACAACAGACCGGCGGCCACCTCCGGCCCGCTGGCCAACATCGGCGCCGCCTCCCCCAACACCTGGGCGGAATATGACCTGACCGGCGCGGTCACCGGAAACGGCGAGTACAACTTCGTGCTCATCGCCGACTCCACCAGCGGGGTGAGCTTCGTCTCCCGCGAGGGCGCCGCCGCGCAGCGCCCGCAGCTGGTCATCCGCACCGGCACCGGCGGGTCCGGTCCCTCCGGCCCGACGGCCCTTCGCCCAGCCCGACGACCCAGCCGACCTCCTCGGCCGGCGAGGTGATCCTGGTTGGCGCGGGGGACATCGCCGACTGCACCCGCAACGGTGACGAGCTGACCGCCCAGCTGCTGGACCAGATCCCCGGGACGGTCTTCACCGCGGGCGATCACGCCTACCCCGCCAGCTCGGCGTCTGACTTTGCCGACTGCTACGAGCCCACCTGGGGCCGGCACAGGGACCGCACCCGCCCGGTGCTCGGCGACGGTGACTACGACACCCCGGGCGCGTCGGCCTACTTCAACTACTTCGGGGCCGCCGCGGGCGACCCGGCCAAAGGCTACTACAGCTACGACCTGGGCGCCTGGCACATCATCGCCCTCAACTCCAACTGCTCCGAGGTGGGCGGCTGCGGGCCGAACTCGCCGCAGGGCCAGTGGCTGGCCGCCGACCTGGCTGCCCATCCCAACCAGTGTATCCTGGCCATCCACCACGAGCCGCTGTTTAGCTCCAACCGCGGCGATGATGACCTGGTCGATTTCTGGAACCCGCTCTACAACGCCGGTGCGGAGATTGTGATCAGCGGCCACCGCCACCACTACGAGCGCTTCGCCCCGCAGACCCCCTCCGGCCAGCTGGACCTGGAGCGCGGCATCCGCCAGTTCATCGTCGGCACCGGCGGGGGCCGGCTGAGCAGCTTTGACGGCGCACCCGCCCCCAATGTCGAGGCGCGCAACGACAACACCCACGGCGTGCTCAAGCTGACCCTCGGCCCCGGCTACTACCACTGGGAGTTCGTCCCCGTGGCCGGCGGCACCTTCACCGATTCGGGCACCGCCCTGTGCAGCCCCTAGACGGATCGCCAGCAGGAGGTTTGGATATGGAGCCCAGACGGACTCATCTTGTCGTCACGCTGGGGCCGGCCACCCGCTCTGAACGCGATCTGCGCTACATCAAGGACCGGGGGGTGAACTTCGTCCGCGTCAACCTGTCGCACTCCAGCCTGGACGAGCTGGCCTACTTCGTCGGCCTGGCCAAAAAGGTGGGCGTGCCCTTCATGATCGACACCGAAGGCTCGCAGATTCGCACCGGCCCGCTGAACGGAGGCGGCCTGCGCTTCGCCGAGAACACCGATGTGACCATCTACGCCTGCGAATCCTCGCCCGGCGGCGACCATCTCTGCCTGCGCCCCGGCTACGTGCTCGAGCAGCTGCAGGTGGGCGACCTGATCTACATCGACTTCGACACCCTCATCCTGCGGGTGACCGGCGTCTCCGCCGCCGCGCAGGGCCGCATCACCGCGCGCACGCTTTCGGGCGGGGCGGTCGGCTCGAACAAGGCGGTGGTGGTGGACCCGGTCTTCGACCGACGCTTCGACCTGCCGCCGCTCTCGCCCAAGGACTACCAGGCCATCGAGCTGGGCCTGGCCGAGGGCATCGAGCACATCGCCGTCTCCTTCGTGCGCTCCAAAGCCACCATCGACGAGGTCCGCCGGGCCACGCAGGGGCGTATGAAGATCATCTCCAAGATCGAGTGCGTGGACGCGCTGGAGCGGCTGGACGAGATCATCCCCAACTCCGACTTCATCCTGATTGACCGGGGCGACCTGAGCAAGGAAATCCCCCTGGAAAAGATCCCCTTCACCCAGAAGGCCATCATCTCGCAGGCGCGGCGGCACAACGTGGGAGTGTACGTGGCCACCAACCTGCTCGAGACCATGATCGAGAAGAAAAAGCCCACCCGCGCCGAAATCCAGGACGTGGTCAACACCCTGCTGGACGGCGCGATGGGGCTGACACTGGCGGCGGAAACGGCCGTGGGGAAGCACCCGCTGGAGTGCATCAACATGGCCGGCAAGCTCATCGACCACGCCGAACGGGTGCTGGCGTCCGCCCCGCCGCACCCGGACGGCGACTGGCCGGCGCAGCTGGCCGCGCCCTCCTACCTGCTGGAGAACCTGGCCCCTGCGCTCATCCCGCCGCACGGCGGAAAGCTGGTCAACCGCGTGCTGCAGCGCCTGCCGGACCCCGACGAGCTGGCCGGGCTGCCGCGGGTGCGCCTGAACGCCAGCCAGCAGATGGACGTGGAGCAGATCGCGGTGGGGGCTTTCTCCCCGCTGGAGGGCTTCATGGGCCGGGAGGACTTCCACTCCGTGCTGGAGCGCATGCGCCTGGCGAATGGCACTGCCTGGCCGCTGCCGGTGGTGCTGGACGTCAGCGAGGCGGAGGCCCGCGCCCTGGCGCCCGGCCAGCCGGTGGCCCTGACCGACGAGACCGGTCAGCCCATGGCCATCCTGCACCTGGAGGAAAAGTACCGCTTCGACGCCGCCGAAGCCGCCCGCAAGATCTACGGCACCGACCACCCCGATCACCCCGGCGTGCGCCTGGTGTACGCCATGAAGCCGGTGCTGCTGGGCGGCCGGGTGGACCTGATCCGCGGCCGCCGCTCCGAAACCCGCGCCTACGAGCTGACCCCCCGGCAGACCCGCCGCCTGTTCGACGAGCGCGGCTGGTCCAAGGTGATGGGCTTCCACACCCGCAACATCCCCCACCGCGGGCACGAGCACATCCAGCTGCGCGCGCTGGAGGAGTACTGCTGCGACGGGCTGCTGGTGCAGCCGGTGGTGGGCAAGAAAAAGCCGGGCGACTTCAAGCCCGAGATCATCATGCAGGGCTACGAGCGGCTGGTGGAGCAATACTACCCCCGCGACCGGGTGGTGCTGGCGGCCCTTTCCACCTTCTCGCGCTACGCCGGGCCGCGCGAGGCGCTCTTCACCGCGCTGGTGCGCAAGAACTTCGGCTGCTCGCACTTCATCATCGGCCGCGATCACACCGGCGTGGCGGGCTTCTACGATCCCTACGCCTCGCAGCGCGTCTTCGAGCAGTTTGACGACCTGGGCATGACCATCGCCCGCTTCAACGAGATCTGCTACTCGCCGCGCACGGGCGATTACATCGACCTGGACGGGCAGGCGCAGGACCCCGGCATGGTGCGCATGATCAGCGGCACCCAGGCGCGCGAAATGTTCCTGCGCGGCGAGTGCCCGCCGGAGTGGTTCATGCGCCCGGAGGTCTCCGGGTTGATTCTGGACTTGCTGCGGCGGGGTTTACCGGTGTTTGAGGCCTGAAGAAAGGAAGGGGCATGTCTGATACGGTTATTGCGGATGTCCTTCTGGCGGTAAGCGCCTTACTGGTGGCCTCTCATCTGTTCGGATATGTCTTCATCCGCCTGCGCCAGCCGCGCCTGGTGGGTGAGATTCTGGCGGGCATCCTGCTGGGGCCGTTTGTGCTGGGCCGGCTGTGGCCCGAGGGGCACGCGGCGCTGTTCGGCGCCGGCTCGACCGGCCCGGTGAGCACCGTGCTGGGCTTCATTTACTGGATGGGGCTGATGCTGCTTATGTTCATCTCCGGCAGCCAGGTGCGCCGGGTGCTGGCCAGCGAAAACCGCCAGGAGACCGCCTGGATTCTGGGCGTGGGCACGCCGGTGCCCTTCTTCGTGGTGCTGATCCTGGGGCTGACCGGCGTGCTGCCAGTCCGCCCGCTGGTGGGCGCAGCCGGGCAGGAGATTTCCGCCCTGCTGGTGCTCTCCATCGCCGTGGCGGTCACCTCCATCCCGGTCATCTCGCGCATCTTTTACGACCTGCGCATTCTGCACACCCGCTTCGCCAGCCTGATCCTGGGCGCGGCGGTGCTGGAGGACATCATCCTCTGGGCGGTGCTGGCCATTGCCACCGCGCTGGCCTCCACCGCGGCGCTGGCCCGCGAGCAGGTGGCCGGGGCGGTGGGCGTGCACGTGGCGGCCACGCTGGCCTACACCCTGATCGCCCTGCTGCTCACCCCGCATATCCTGCGCCAGCTGCACGCCTGGCGCTGGAATTTGCTGCGCAAGGCCTCGCCGCTGGGCTATTTGCTCACCATCCTGTTCTTCTACGCCATCGTGGCCGCGCTGCTGGAGGTGAACCTGGTCTTCGCCGCCTTCCTGGCCGGCTTCGGCGTGGTGGGGGGCATGAGCGGGTCGGAGCGGCCCCGCTTCCAGAAGATCTTTGCGGCCATCGAGCAGTTCTCCACCTCCACCTTCATCCCCATCTACTTCGCCCTGGTGGGCTACCGGCTGGTCTTCGGGACCGATTTCTCGCTGACCATGCTGGTGATCTTTCTGGTCGGCTCCTCGCTGCTGGCGGTGCTCTCGGTGGGCTCGGCGGCCCGGCTGGCGGGCTTCCGCAGGCTGGATATTCTCAACATCGCCATCACCACCAATGCCCGCGGCGGGCCGGGCATCGTGCTGGCCAGCGTGGCCTACGACGCCGGGCTGATCAACGCCGCCTTCTACACCACCCTGGTGGTGGCGGCGGTGATCACCTCGCAGGCGGCCGGGGTGTGGCTGCGCTTTGTGCTCAGCCGCGGCTGGCCGCTGCTTTCCACCAACCCCGAGGAGACCTGGCTGCCAGCGCGTCCCGCCAGTCCCCCGGCGGCGGAACCCATCCCCGGCGCGGCGCCCATTCCGGCGACCGGACACAGTCCCAACCCGGGCGGGGTCAGCCCCGCGGACTCCGGCCCGGGGCTGGAATCCTACGGCCGCACGGCCGACTGAGGCAGGCGCAGTGCGAAGCGGTGTTCCTTCAGGCCGGGGCCTGCTGGCAGGGCTGCTGGCGGCGGCGCTGTTTCTGGCCGCCTGGGCTGTGAGCCGGAGCAGCCCGCCCATCGTGGCCTTCGCCCAGAGCGGAGAAACCGAGGACCCTTTCCTCTGGTTCCCCGTGGTCTTCAACCAGGTCTCCGGCATCCCCGAGATCTGCTTTTCGGAAGAGCGCCCGCTGCTTTCCATCCAGGGCGATCAGGCCGCGGCCTTCCGCTCCCGCTCTTCCCCGCTGCCCGCGCGGGCCGGGGTGGAGGCCCGCACTGCCCGCTGGCAGCACGTCAGCGCCTACCCGGTCATCGTGGAAGGCGGGCCGGACGTGTGCTTTTCGGGCGGCACGGTCATCGGCAGCTACCCCGACAGCGTGGACTGGGAGACCATGCACGACACCACCGCCTTCACCTTCCGCTCCCGCGGCCGGACCACGGTGGAAAACCTGCGGGCGCACAACTATGGCGACGGTATCTCCTTCTCCCGCGGCACCCCGGCCGATTCCTTCCACATCCGCCGGGTTTACCTGAGCCACATGCGCGACGACTGCATCCAGAACGACTACATGTACTCGGGGGTGATCGACGATTCGCTGCTGGACGGCTGCTACACGGCCATCAGCGCCCAGTCGGCCGGCGCTTCGGAGGGGCTGGACGGCTCGCAGAACCTGGTGACGGTCAAAAACTCGCTCATCCGCCTGGAGCCGATGCAGCAGGTCTACCAGAACCGCGGGCTGATTCCCGGCCACGGCTCCTTCTTTAAATGGAACCGGGACGACGACCATTCCCCGCGGCTGGCGCTGCACAACAACATCTTCCGGGCCGACCAGCCGGCCAACAACACCGGCGGGCTGGGCATCCCGGAAGGCAAGCTGGCCTCCTGTTCGAACAACATCATGGTCTGGCTGGGTGAAGGCCCCTTCCCGGACCCGCTTCCGCTGATGCACAACGGGCGCACCTGCTTCACCATCACCACCGACCCGGCCGTCTGGGAGCAGGCCGTGCTCGACTGGCTGGTTCGCCATCCTCAGACGGCTTCGCAGGCCCCGCGGCCGCAGATGAAAACCTCACAACCGGAACCGTAAAGGACGCCATGAGCGCTGAAGACTCTCCGAAGAAAAACCTGACCCGCTCCACGCTGTCGGCCTTTGGCTGGCAGTACACCTCCATCATCGCCCAGGCGCTGCTGCAGCTGGTGGTGCTGGCGGTGCTCTCGCGCCTGCTCTCACCGGATGATTTTGGTGTGCTGGGTTTTGCCCTGATTTTCGTCGGCTTCGCAGCCCTGTTCTCGCAGATGGGCGTCGGCCCGGCGCTGATCCAGCGGGCCGAGCTGACCACGGAGCACGTGCGGGTGGGCTTCACCCTCTCGATGCTGCTCAGCCTGGGCTTCACCGCGCTGCTGGCGGCGGCCGCTCCGCTGGCCGGGCGCTTTATGGCCCACGACCAGGTGATCCAGGTGCTGCGGGTGGTCAGCCTGAACTTCCTCTTCACCGGGCTGGGGGTGGTGTCCGAGGCGCTGCTCAAGCGCGATCTGAAGTTCAAGAAGCTCATGTGGGCCAACATCCTGTCCTACCTGTTCGGCTACGCCGCGCCGGGCATCCTGCTGGCCTGGATGGGCTTTGGCGTGTGGGCGCTGGTGGGCGCCACGCTGGGGCAGAGCCTGCTCCACAGCGTGCTGCTGCTGGTCTACCGCCCGCACCCCCTGGCGCCCTCGCTCGCGCGCCGCGAGGCGGGCGAGCTGCTCTTCTTCGGCGGCGGCTTCACCCTGGCCCACTTCTTAAATTACACCGCCAACCAGGGCGATTACTTCGTGGTCGGCCGGCTGGCCGGGGCCGGGCCGCTGGGCATTTACACCCGCGCTTACCAGCTGATGATGCTGCCGGCCAAATACTTCGGCCAGGTGCTGACCGTGGTGCTCTTCCCGGTGATGGCCCGCATGCAGCACTCGCGCGGGCAGCTGGTGCGCACCTACCTCTCGGGCATCGCCGTGGTGACGCTGGTCAGCGCGCCGCTGAGCGTGCTGATGGTGGTGCTGGCCCCCGAGATCGTCTCGGTGGTGCTTGGCCCGCAGTGGGTGGAAACGGTGCTGCCCTTCCAGATTCTGGCCCTGGGGGTGGTGGCCCGCTCCTCCTACAAGATTGACGACGCGCTGGCCCGCGCGCTGGGGGTGATGTACCAGCGCTCCGTGCGCGACGGCATCTACGCCGCCGGGGTGATCCTCGGCTCGCTGGCAGGCCTGCGCTGGGGGTTGCCCGGGGTGGCCTGCGGGGTGCTGGCGGCGGTGCTGCTCAACTACCTGCTGGCCATGCAGATGAGCCGCCGCCTGCTGGAGCTCACCTGGGGGGATATTCTCCGGGCGCTGCTGCCGGCCCTGTACCCGGCGCTGGCGGCCGGGGTGGTGGCGGTGGGCGTTCCGGCGCTGCTGCGCCCGGCCGGGGCGCCGGACTGGTTCACCCTGGGGATTGCCGGCCTGCTGAGCGCGGGGGCGCTGCTGGCGCTGTATGCCTGGCGGCCGCAGATTCTCGGCCCCTACGGGCTGGCCACGCTGCGCCGCCTGCTGCCCTGGCTGCCCGTGCGCCGCGTGCCCGAGACGGTTTCCCGCTGGCTGGAAGCCAGGTTGGAGAACGGATGATTCTGGTGGAACGATCCACGGAACGCTCCCCGAGGGGCTGGCTGCGCGCCGGCCTGGCCTCTCCGCTCACCGCCCGGCTGCTGGTGCTCTGGCTGCTGGGCACGGTCGCATTTTTGCCGGTCAAGATCCTGCCGCTGCCGTTCAACTTTGAAATGGTGGACGCCTGGGTGCTGCTGGGGCTGCCGCTGGCCCTGCTTCACCTGCTGATGGGCCCGCGGCGGCCGTTCAGCCCGGCCTATTTGCTGCCCATGTGGCTGGTGCTGCTGAGCAGCTTCCTCTCCTCCTTCTCGGCGCCCTCGGCCATGAACAGCCTGGTGGTGATCCTCAAGGAGTCCTACCTGTTCCTCTGGTTCATGGTGCTGGCGGTGCTGCTGCCGCGCCTTGCCCCGCGCCAGCTGCGGCTGGTGCTGTCCGTCTGGGCGCTGGTGGCGGCGCTGCACGGGCTGCTGATGGTGGCCCAGTTCATTTCGCCTGAGCTGTGGCGGCTGACCAACGAGCTGGGCGGGGTCACCGCCCGCATGGAAGGCTACCGCGCGGCCGGGCTGTTCATCTGCGGCAAGGCCGGCTGCGCCAACAAGGCGGCCTACTTCCAGATTGTCGCCTTTGTGCCCCTGCTGCTTTCGGGCTTTTCCCGCCGGGTCAAGGTGCTGCTGGGGCTGGCGATCTTCACCGGCCTGCTGACCAGCGGCTCGATGGCCGCCACGGCGGCCTTCTTCATCGGGATGGCGGTGACCGTGCTGGCCGCGGCCGTGGCCTCCAACCAGCTGGGCCTGCTGTTCCGCTTCTCCTTCCAGGCGATGGTCGCGGGCGTGCTGCTGGCCGGGCTGTTTTACGGCGCCGCCCGCGCCAACCCGCGCTACGCGGAGCACATCGAGCGCATCCTGATCGGGCGCTTCGACCGCTCCTCGGGCGGGCGGCTCAGCCTCTGGTCGCGCGGCATCGACGCCCTGGTGGAGCACAACGCCTTCCTCTGGGGCGTGGGGCCGGAGAACTTCCGTGTGGTCGACGCGGCCCAGACCGACAACCAGCTGCACAACGACACCCTGGCGTTTCTGGTGGAGCGCGGGCTGATCGGCGTGCTGGGCCTGGGGCTGTTTGCCTTCATTCCCGCCAGGCGGGCGCTGTTTGCCCTGCGCCATGCCGGCCGCTCTCCGCTGGCGCGCTACGAGCTGGCCGTCTTCCTGGGCTTTCTGGCCGCCACGGTGGTTGAGTCCATCACCCACCAGCTGTTCCGCACCCGCGAGCTGTGGCTGGCGCTTGCCGTGCTGGAGGCGGTCTATCTCCAGCTGCGCTGGGCCATGCTGGCGGAGCGGGCGCGGCCCGGCCTTCGCGGCTTTGCCTCCGCCGCCCGTCTGCCCGCCGCTGAAAGGAAGGTCGAGGGCCATGTCTGATTCGCTGAAACCGCCGGTTATCCTGCTGGGCAACACTCGCTCGGGCACCAGCATGGTGCAGAACGTGATGGGCGCGCACCCTGAAATCGCCGCCTGGTACGAGCCGACCGAGCTGTGGCTGTGCGCCGACCCGCTGCGCCCGCACGACGAGTTCACCGCCGCCGACGCCACCCCGCGCGTGCGGGCCTACATCCGCCGGCGCTTCCTGGCCTACCAGCGCGCCCACGGCGGCCGGCGGGTGCTGGAAAAGACCCCGCGCAACATCTTCAAGATCCCCTACGTGCGGGCCATCTTCCCCGAGGCGTGTTACCTGTACATCGTGCGCAGCCCGTTTTCGTTCATCTCCTCGGTGGAGTTCAAATGGCAGCAGCCGGTCACCGGGCAGGGCATCCGCCGGCGGCTGAAGGCCGCGCCGCCCTCGCAGCTGCCGGTGCACTTCGCCCGCTGGCTGTCCCAGCAGGTCAACAAGCGGCTGCTGCGGCGCAAGTACCTCTCCATCTGGGGGCCGCGCTACGCGGGCATTCAGGAGGACGTGCGCACGCTGGACCGGCTGACCGTCATCGCCCGGCAGTGGGCCTACGGCTCGCGCCAGGCCGAGCAGGCCCTGGCCGAATTCCCGCCCGGGCAGGTGCTGCGCATGCGCTACGAGGACTTCGTCGCCGACCCGCTGGCGTATGTGGAGCGCATCTGCGCGCACTGCGGCCTGGATATGCACCCGGCGGTGGCGCAGGCCGCCCGGGAGATGGTCCATGCCGACCGGCAGAACAAATGGCGCCGGCTGGACCCGGCCGATCTGGCCCGGGTGCTGCCCGAAATCGAGGAGGAAATGATCCGCCACGGGTACGAAATTCCGGCGGAAATCGCCGCGCTGGCGGGCCGCCAGCCGGCCGGGGAGGGAGCATGATCGTTGAGCTGAT
>CZCB01006330.1_pt1 | contig 10555 bp, 9 predicted proteins | sample 591991 | NCBI WGS metagenome assembly CZCB01 (sample SAMEA3556809, study PRJEB10932) | anaerobic digester metagenome | reverse complement strand
CCCCGGAGTGAAACTCTGTCTCCCGGCCAAAAAAACGGCAACAAACGCCCTTCCCCCGCTGGTCCATTAAAAAGCCAACCGGTTGGTTCCGGCGCAAGGCGGACAGGATGGGTTTCATCGAAGTGCCACGGAAGATAATCTGCATGCCGCTACGTTGCCTGGCTGCTGAGATCGCCTGATTGAACCGGGCGTTTTCCTGTTCCTTCGCGATGGCTACCACCGGATATTTCTCGGCGATCACCGCCCCGAGCAACTCCCAATTACCAAGGTGCGCACAGGGTACAATGACCCCCTTGTTGTGGGCCAAAGCCTGCTGCAGATACTCTTCCCCTTCCCAGCGGGCAATGTTGGTCAAACTTTTGGGCGGGCCCATTAAATAATAGACGAATTCCGCAGCAACAAGACCCAGATTCTCCCAGGCTTGAATACACAGGCGGTGGGCTTCAGCCTTGTCGTATCCCCCACCGGTTAGGTTCGCCAACGTTACACGGTTTCTGGACGGCACCAGGAAACGGATGGTTCTCCCCAAACCCCGGGCAACCCACCAACGGACTTTGCCTGGAAGGATTAAAATGCCAAAAGAAAAAAGTTTAAAAAGAACAAATAAAACAGTATTCACCCTGTCTCTTATACACATCCCCATTCCGGTCATCCCGCGAATGATATCATGGAGATGAATCAGCCCAATGGGACGGTTCCCGGCGTCGACCACAGGGAGCACGGTAATCTCATTCATCTCCATCACGCGCATGGCTTCGGTCGCCATCTTCTCTTTGCCGATGGTTTTGGGGTTTTTAGTCATAACATCCCGTACCTTTAATTCCAGGGGCTGATCATAGTTCTTCAGCAACCGGCGCAAGTCGCCGTCGGTGACAATCCCCACCAAACGGCCATCATCATCGACAATGCTGGCCGCCCCCAAGTTCCCCCGGGTGGTCATTACCAAGATCGCATCCTTCACCGTGCTGTCCTGAGCAACCAGGGGGTTCTCCTCATCAATGTGCATTAAACGTTCAACTGTCAATAACAAGCGCCGGCCCAAGGCCCCGCCGGGATGATACAGGGCAAAATTTTCCGGCGTAAATTTTTTCGCTCGCAACAAGGCAATGGCCAAGGCATCACCCAGCGCCAGCATGGCTGTTGTACTGGTGGTCGGCGCCAAACCCAGGGGACAGGCCTCCCGTTCCACCGGGATCGGAAGCACCAAATCACTGTTCCTCGCCAGGGAAGATTCGGGTTTTGCCGTAATGGTAATCAGTGGTGTACCCAAGATTTTGAGGGTAGGCAGGAGCGCCAGGACTTCCCCGCTCTCCCCACTGTTAGAGAAGGCCAGAACAACATCGTCCGGTGTCACCATTCCCAAATCCCCGTGGACTCCTTCCGCCGGATGCAGAAAGAAGGACGGTGTGCCCGTACTGGACAAAGTGGCGGAGATCTTCCGACCAACCAAGCCAGCCTTACCAATACCGGTTACAACAATCCGGCCCTCACACCGGAGCATCATCGCCACAGCTTGGCTGAATTCCTCCCCGAGTTCATCAGCCATCTTCAAAAGGCAAGCAGCCTCATCCCGCAGAAGCTCTCTAGCATGTTGCAATTCATCGTTGGACATCCTTAGTTCACTCCCTCCCCTGCCGTTACCGGACGGACCAAGTCATGAAGGGCCAGGAGCATCTTTAGTAAAGACTCCAATTGGTCCAAAGCAATCATATTGGGCCCGTCGGATTTAGCCAACTCCGGCCGGTTGTGGACCTCCAAAAAAATCCCGTCCACACCGGCGGCCACCGCCGCCCGGGTCAGTACCGGGACAAACTCCCGCTGGCCCCCGGAGCATGTCCCCTGTCCCCCCGGTTGTTGCACACTATGGGTACCGTCGAAGATCACAGGTACGCCAAAGCCCCGCATAATCGGCAAAGAACGCATATCCACCACCAAGGTGTTATACCCAAAGGAGACGCCACGTTCCGTCAGGAGGACTTGGTTGTTGCCTGCCTCCCGCACCTTATCAACGACGTTTTTCATGTCCCATGGCGCTAAGAACTGACCTTTTTTGATATTAACAACTTTACCCGTTTTGGCTGCTGCCACCAGCAAATCCGTCTGGCGGCAGAGAAAGGCGGGAATTTGAATAATATCCAGCACTTCGCCGGCGGGTTTGGCCTGCTCCGTTTCGTGGATATCTGACAGGACCGGCAGCCGGTAGTCTTCCCGGATCCGCTCAAGAATCTTTAATCCTTCCTTGAGTCCCGGCCCGCGGAAAGAGCGGCCGGAGGTCCGGTTGGCCTTATCAAAAGATGCTTTATAAACCAGATTTATCCCCACACGCCCGGCAATCTCCCGCAATCCTGCGGCCATTTCCCGGGCGTGCTCCTCCGATTCAATGACGCAAGGGCCGGCAATCAGCAGCAGCGGCTGACCCGCACCGCAAACGTACGGCCCGACTTGAACAGGCATCATGTTGCAACCATCCCTTTCTTGCCTTCATGGTTTCGCCAACCTTGGTTTAACCTCTAGCGGCAGCTTCCACAATCTTGCGGACCTTCTCCAGATCCTCCAGTGTATCAACCCCGAGGAAGGTGCCGCTAACTTCCGCCACCTTAATTTTGTAACCATAATATAAAGCCCGTAATTGCTCCAAAGACTCGGCCTGCTCCGCCAGGGCAATTGGCATCTTCTGGTACTTCAACAAAAAGTCCCGCCTGTAGACATAAAGCCCAATATGGCGGAAAAATGACGCCTCATGACGGGGATAAGGAATTAGCGACCGTGAAAAATACATGGCAAACCCGGCATGATCCGGAACAACCTTCACCACCGATGGATCCTGCAGCACCGCCAGGTCGGTCTCCCGGAGCATCGCCGTCCCCATGGGGATTGCCGGATCCTCCACCAGCGGCCGGATTACCTGGTCAATGGTCTCACCGTTAATCAACGGTTCATCTCCTTGGATATTGACCACCAAGTCACAGTTTAGATTCGCTGCCACCTCCGCCAGCCGGTCGGTCCCGGTGGGGTGGTTTGGCGAAGTCATCACCGCTTCACCGCCAAAGTCCGTAACAGCCCGGTAAATCCGTTCATCATCTGTTGCCACAAGCACCCGATCCAACAAGGCGGAGGTTTTCGCCCCCTCCACCACCCATTGGATCATGGGCTTACCTGCGATATCCCGCAGGGGTTTACCGGGCAGCCGGGTGGATTGGTAACGGGCCGGAATAATCCCTACAATCATGATGTCAACCCCTTTAATACCGGATTTAATACCGTATCGATTATCTTAAGATCGGCCTCGGTCAATAAAGGCCGGACAGGCAAAACATAAATTCGGTCCGTCCAGGGCGTGCCAATGAGAAAATCCAACTTGACCGCATCCTTCTCCGTGGTTACCAGAATTAGATTCCCGTCAGTGGCACCAATCTGCTCAGGGGAAAAATCCGCCGGTTGCCAGCGATAGTGGTCAGGCCTGGTCCATTGCTTCTCCAGGCGGGCTCCCAGTTCCTCCAAGGTCGCAAAGAACTTTTCCGGTCGGCCGATGGCGGTAAAAGCCCCAACAGACCGCCCGGCCAAATACCCTTCCGGACTGCCGGCGGCCGGTTTTCCCGCCCACCAGTCGGACAAGGTCTGCAAACCGATGGGTTGAATCCTGGCCCGGATCAGCGGCGCCTTGGAATTCCTGCGTCTAATCTCGGCGCAAAGTTCCTGCCATTGCTCAGGCAGGATCCGGCTGTTCCCGCTCAGCACCACCAAGTGGGCCCGGCACAAGCCGTTTTTCCCTTCGCGCAGGAGTCCCCTGGGCAACAAATGGCCGTTTTCAAAGGGTTTTTTCGCATCCAACAACACGATATCCCTGTCGCGCCGTAAAGCTAAATGTTGAAAGCCGTCATCCATAATCAATACATCTGCCCCAAGTTGGAGGGCAGCCAAACCACCCTGGTATCGGTCGGCTCCCGCCACCACCGGAATCCCCGGTAAACTGCGGGCCAAAAGCTGTGCTTCGTCACCTGTTTCGTCCACCCCATAGTTGATTTTGGCGGTATCCGCCACCACCCGTACACCTTTCCCCTGTCCCCGGTAACCCCGGATAAGGACCGCCGGCCGGTAGCCCTGCTCGGCAAGCTCGGCAAGATGACGGGCCAAAAAAACAGTGAAAGGGGTCTTACCGGTTCCACCGGCTGCCAGATTCCCCACGGCGATCACCGGTACCGGTAGCTGGCGGCTGGGTAGGATCCCCCAGCAGAACAAGGCCCAGCGCAGGGCCACCACGCCCCGGTAAAACCACTCCAAAACGGTCAGGGCCAAAAGGACCATCCGATCCAAGCAGGACCGGGTTTTCTCCTCCGTGATCAACTCCAAAAGGTAGGCTTCAAGTCTCATCCTTGTGTCCTCCGGCTGGCACCTGAGCCAATGTGGCTTTGGTTGCTCCTTTGTGCTTCTGCAATAATTGATAGGCTTTCTCACCCAGTTCCCGCCATTGTTCTGGGTGATCCCAGCAATCAGCGACAACTCTCTGCAGCTCTTCTTCATCCGCCACCATAATGCCGACGCCAGCTTGCCGGAAATTGGCCTCAATCTCCCGGAAATTGTGCATATAAGGACCATAAATCACAGCCCGGCGCTGAGCAGCCGCCTCCAAAATATTATGGCCGCCCACCGGAACCAAGCTTCCCCCGACAAAGACCGGTTCGCCTACGGCATAGACCAAGGCCAATTCACCAAAGGTATCGAGGAGCAGGACATCACGGTCGAATTCGGCCTCTTGTGGCCGGGAACGCAGGTTCCAAGTTACACCGGCGCTCTGCAATATCTTCTCCACCTCTTCCCGGCGATGGGGATGGCGGGGGGCCAACACCAACCGGCAATGGTACTTCTCCTTCAAGGCTAGAAAGACTCTGAGCAGTAGTTCTTCCTCACCAGCATGGGTACTTGCCGCTGTAAAGACTTTTTGACCATGGTCCCATCCCAGGCTCGCCAGGAAGGCCCGGCGCTCTTCCATGGAGATCTCCGGATACGAGATATCAAACTTTATGTTTCCTGTCACAACCATCCGGCTGGGATCCACCCCGAGGCGGGAAAAACGCTCCGCATCCAAGGTAGTCTGCACACAGAAAATATCGATCCGCTGCCAGATCGGACCTAGCAATCCTTTTACGCAAAGATACTTTTTATATGATCGGTCCGAAAGGCGACCATTGACTAACCCCGTCCAGATGCCCCGTTTCTTGGCCAGGCGCAGGAAATTGGGCCAGATCTCAGACTCCACCATTACAAAAGCTGCAGGCTTTACCTGATTTAGCACCCGCACGACGACAGGAACAAAATCTACGGGGAAGTAACCAATAACATCCACATGGGGCGCTGCCCATTGCCGGGCATAGGCCTGTCCCGTGGCGGTAGTCGTTGTTAAAAGAATGGACCAATCCGGGCGCTGTTCTCGCCAGGCCTTGAGCAATGGGATCACCGCCGAAACCTCCCCGACGGAAACCGCCTGAATCCAAAGGACCTTTTTCTTTTCGAGACAAGCCAGTTCCTCACGGCGAAAACCCAGGAGATACGGTAAGGGAGAACGGCCCTTAAGCAACAGCAAAATACCCCAAAACGGGATTCCAATCAGTCCAAGTAGGACCAACAAAGCATTATAAGCCACGTCAATTAGGCCCGTCGACACCATCTCTCCAACTCCTTCTGTCCCTTGCGGTTAGCATCATGGATGGCCTCGGCCAACCGGTCTTGATAGAGCTGAAAATCCCCCTCAGAGAGTTCTTTGGGGATGACAAGACCCGGACCGTAATAGACCATGCAGCGGGCAAAGGGTTTGGGGATGACGAAATGATCCCAACTGTTCAACTGCCAGTAGCGATCGACGGTAAAACTAATGGGTACCAGCGGCACGCCGGTTTTTTGTCCAATGTAAATGGCGCCGGGCTTCACCTGGTAGACAGGACCGGATGGGCCATCGGGCGTCAGGCAGACGATCTCCCCGGCGCGTACCAGCCGGATCATCTCAATCAAACTCCGGGAACCGCCCCGGCTGGAAGAACCACGCACCGTTTTCCAGCCAAACCGGTGCAAAACAGCACTGGCCAAGTCCCCGTCCCGGCTCAGACTGGAAAGCACATTAAATTTACGACCACGAAAATAATAAATCCCCATCAATTGTTGCCCATGCCAAACATTGAGCACAATCGTTCGACTCAGGGCCTCCTGCTCACCGACAACCCGGAACCGGACCGTGGAGAAGAGTATTACCGCAAAGAGCCAGGCAAGCCTGGCAAAGAATTTATCTTGTCTTTCCCTTACGTAATGTTTGAACCAGGATCTCAACGTCCTTCCTCCTCCCTGAGAAATTGTTGCCGGTACAGTCTTTGGTAGAGGCCCCCGAGTTTCATCAATTCATCGTGGGTTCCGTCCTCGGTAATTCGGCCGTCTTCCAGTACAATAATCCGGTCCGCCCTTTGAACGGTGGAAAGCCTGTGGGCAATGACAAAGGTGGTCCGCCCCTTCATCAATCGATCCAAGGCCTCCTGCACCAGGGCTTCCGAGGCTGTATCCAAGGCAGACGTGGCCTCATCCAAAATCAAGATCCTGGGATCCCGTAAAATTGCCCGGGCGATAGCCACCCGCTGCCGTTGACCACCAGAGAGGGTAACCCCCCTCTCCCCGATGACGGTATCATAGCCGTGGACCAAGCCGGTGATAAAGTCATGGGCATTGGCGGCCTTCGCCGCTTCGATAATCTCGTCCATCTTAGCACCGGGCTTGCCATAGGCAATATTCTCAGCCACCGTTCCCCGGAACAACACACTCTCCTGGGGCACGATCCCCATCTGACGTCGGAGGGATTTCAACTGTACATCCCTTAGATCCACACCGTCCACCAAGACCCGTCCTTCATTGGGATCATAAAAACGGGGAAGCAAATTGACAAGGGTTGTTTTGCCAGCCCCGCTCGGGCCGACAATGGCGATAATCTCCCCGGCCCGCACCTTTAAATTGATCCCTTTTAATGTCTCCGTGCCGCCTTTATACCGGAAGCTCACATTCTCGAAGGTAATCTCCCCGTTCAAGCGGGGCAAAACCAAGGGATTGAGCTTCTCCTGAACCTCAGGGATCTCATCCAGCAGTTTGAATATGCGTTCCAAAGAAGCCAAGGCGTGTTGCGCTTGGCCAATCAGCCGGCTCACCCGCCGGACTGGATTGGAGACATAGGCAATCACCAAAATAAAAGTCATCAGGTCCTTCGGGCTCATACTTCCATATAAGACATCCCGTCCGCCAATCCAGACAAAGACCCCTAAGCCAATTACCGCCAACAGCTCAATAATGGGCGAAAGGACCCCCTGGAGCCTGGCACCGGTCATGGAAGCAGAGTAATTGGCCTTGGTCTGCTGACGAAACTTGCCAATCTCGTGTTCTTCCATGGCAAAGGCCTTCACGATCCGAATGGCCGACAATGTTTCCTGCAGAATAGCATCGGTCTCCGCCGCTTTTTGCTGGATCTCCTTCCCCACTTCCCGCATGAGACGACTGATGCGGCTGATGGGAAAAGCAATCATGGGCAGAATAATCAGCAGCAACAAAGAGAGTCTCCAGTTGAGAATGAAACAGTAGATAAGACCAAAGGCGATCAACAACGGATCGACAACCAGATCAATCATGATGTTGGTGAACAGGTTTTGGACCATTCCCACATCATTCGTCACCCGGGACATCAGATGTCCGGTGCGTTTTTGTTCAAAAAAACTCACCGATAAGCGTTGCAGGTGTTCATAGATCTCATTGCGCAGATTCATAATGATCTTTTGGCCGGTGGAGGAAGCAAGGTAGGTCTGGCCGTAGGTAAACAAGCCGCGAAAGGCCTGGATGATGATGAGGAGAATCGGGATGATGAAGATTGTGGGGACACCGGGAAAAAACACGTTATGGCCTTGATGTTCCGGTTGCACTACTCCGGCAATCTTAATCTTTTTTCCGGTGGGGTCCAATTGCTTGAGCACCGAGCGCAGCACAACCGTTTCCTCCAACCCCTGGGGCAACCGATAACGAACCGTTGCCCGCCCACCGCTGAAACCAATGGCAAGGGGTTTTTCCCCGCTGCTGGTCAAAAAGGCCGTTTCCAGCCTTGAACGGTCCTCTTCCCTCCAATTGTTTCCATTATCTATGGTCAAAATGGCCTCTGCCGCCGTGGGATTAAAGCTTGTTCCGCCCAAAAGATCATCGACGGACAGGCCTTCCGTCCGGTAGAAGATGGCGTTGGTCAGCAAACCAACAGTTGCCGGCTCCGCCAGGGTAAAAAGGGAAACCAAACCGGCAGTGATCAAGAGGGAAATTACCCGGAACTTATACGGAACCACATATTTCAGCAAGCGACGCACCACTTGACCATTCCTCCTGCATTTTGATGGACCTTAGTTTTCTCCGGACAATTGCTCTTTTTTAAATAACATACTCAAAGACAAAAAAATCGCTTCTGTACTAGAGTTGACCATGGTCTTAATTTTCATGTCACTGTCAAACTTGATCTTCTTAAGATTTAAGATTAAAAGGTTGCCCGGCAACCCCATTCATTTGTTTATTTTAACATATTATTTTCCCTGTGTTAATCGGCAGTAGGAAATTTCCGCCCGGCATAAAATCAGCCGGCGGTAAACCGCCGGCCGACGCCTGTGTTCAAACGGGTCTTTATTTTTTTTGCTCCACATTTTCCAGAATAAGAACAACCTTCTTGCAACGCCTGCGTTCCTTCGTGTCGGGATCGCAGTAGCTACTGTTATTGCACAACAAAATTTCTTCCTTTTCAGGGTCAAAAAAATATTTATTACAAATATAGAACTCGAATCGCTGTTCAGCCATTGAACTCGCCGCCTGTATCAGGGTTGGATTCTGAATTTGGTTAATGTGAAATGTTTATTTTATATACTTCCACATAATTTCGGCAAGTCCTTCCCCCGCTTGATTTTTCTCCTATTTTTTACAAAGGGCGAACAGCTTGTAACCGGGATAAAAGACCTCCCTGCAGCTGGGACAAGCTCCGCTGCCCCCCGGGAATTTATTTTGTAATGGCCAAGAGGGCCTCGCGCACAATCTTAGCCGCCAAAAGCGCAGTGCAACCCGATGGATCATAGACCGGCGCCACTTCAACCAGATCAAAGCCGACAATGTTTAATTGTTGCAAAATGCCCATAACCTCAATAATCTCCCTGGAGCTGATGCCGCCGGCTTCCGGAGTACCGGTCCCCGGCGCAAAGGCCGGGTCCACTACATCAATATCCACTGTAAAGTAGACGGGAGCCCCCGCTAGTTCAGGCAGGAGCGCGCGGAGTGGTTCCAACACCCGCTCGAGGACAAGGTGATTCTTTTCCCGGCCCAAGCGGAAGTCTTCCGCCGGCCCCGAACGGATCCCCAGGTGATAGAGGCGTCCTTCACCCAAAAAATCCATGACCCGTCGCATCACCGTGGCATGGGAGAGTTGCTCGCCCAGATAGTCCTCCCGGAGATCGGTGTGGGCATCCAGGTGTACCACACGCAGATCTGGATAGACCCGATGGGCCTCTTGGATCAACGGCAAGCTGATCAAATGCTCACCGCCCAGGACCAGCGGAATCTTCCCATCGCCCAGAACAATGGCGGCCGCCTTCCCGATCTGCTCCAGGGCCTTGGTTACATTGCCAAAGGGTAGAATGAGATCCCCTGCATCAAAAAAATCTATCTCTTCAAGACTCTTATCCTGATAAATGCTGTACTCCTCCAAACCTTCGGAGGCGTCACGAATGGCCGCAGGACCAAAGCGAGTACCAGCACGGAAGGATACGGTATAGTCCATGGGCGCACCAAAAATTACCGTCTTGGCCTTCTCATACTCCTGGCTCGACACCAGAAAACGGCCCCTGCCGTCCACCATCTTTGCCAAAGCCTGTTTCATGATGATCCCCCCGGTTTATCGTAAAGAACTGTCACGGATTTTAAATCAATAATTAGGAACTCCCACCGTATTCCCGGAACCTGCCCCCAGCTCCGGCTACCGTCACCCCTCCCGGATTGGGCAAGAAACCCAAGTTTAAACCCGGCCGGGAGACGAGAGACTAAAAGCAAAGGGGGAATTATCTTGACCGATAGCCGGGATTCCATGAGTATCATTTTGTTCAGCGGCGAACTAGACCGGGCCATGGCAGCCCTGACCCTCGCCAACGGCGCGGCAGGCCAGGGAATGCGGGTCTCCGTTTTCTTCACCTTCTGGGGCCTATCCCTGCTCCGGGCAAAACGAGGCGAGGCTAAAACCTTTCTGGAAGGCCTCTTCAAGACCATGCTCCCGGTGGGTGCCTCTGCCACCACCAGCCTCTCCCGTTTTAATTTCGGCGGCCTTGGCGGCAGCCTCCTCCGCAGGATGTTGCGGAGTAAAGAGGCCCAAACACCAGAGGATCTCTTAAAAATGGCCATGGAACGTCAGATAACTTTTGTCGCCTGCGAAGCGTCTTTAAAGATCCTCGGCCTTACCGCAGACGAACTCATCCCCTATGACCAGTTACACGTAGCCCTGTCTCTTATACACATCTCCGAGCCC
>CZCB01016649.1_pt1 | contig 10567 bp, 10 predicted proteins | sample 591991 | NCBI WGS metagenome assembly CZCB01 (sample SAMEA3556809, study PRJEB10932) | anaerobic digester metagenome | reverse complement strand
GCCGGCTTGTACGGTGGTGTAGGAGGGTCGGCGGCTAAAAGCCGCCCCCTATCCTAATTTATAAGATGGGGGTGAGAGAGGGAGCAGACTACTTACGCTTACCAGTGGATAATTAATAAAAAAAGCAATTAAAAAACAAAAGGGAGGTCCGTACTTTGAAAAAAGGGAATATTGTTGGCATGTTGTTTATATTGTTTGTGGCGTGTTTGTTTACGGGTTGCTCCTTACCGGAAGCATCTGAGAAAGGGCATGGCGAAGCTGCCGGGTTAAACTATGAAACCATGACAGCTATCGAACTTAAGCTTGCACATTTTTTCCCTGCCACACACCCTGCTGAAACGGAACTTGTTAAAAAATGGTCAGAGGCTGTCAGCAAAGGGACAGGTGGAATGGTGACGATAACCAGTTACCCTGGTGAGACGTTGCTTACCGCAGAAGAAATATATGACGGTGTTGTAACAGGTATAACCGACCTGGGTCTCTCTTGCTTTTCCTATACAAGGGGACGTTTTCCTCTTTTGGAGGCTTTTGAACTGCCAGGTATTGTTTACAGCAATTCTAAAGTAGCCAGTAAAGTAGCCTGGGAGGGAATTAAAGAGCTAAACCCTCAAGAAATCCAGGATACCAGGTTGATGATGGCGCTGGCTACCGGACCGGGCGATTTGTTTACAACAGTTCCGGTCCGAAACCTTGAAGACTTAAAAGGATTGGAAATACGGGCGACCGGATTAAGCGCTAAAACACTTCAATCGTTGGGGGCAATTCCTGTAGCCATGGCGCAGTCCGAGACATATGAAGCCTTATCCAAAGGTGTAGTTAAAGGTAACCTTGCTCCCATTGAAGTGCTGGAGGGATGGAGACATGCTGAAGTTACTGATTATATAACATTTACCCCGTTTCTTTACAATACTTTATTTTTTGTCACGATGAATATGGATATATGGAGCTCTCTGCCCCCTGAAATACAGGCGGCTATCGAAGAGGCTAATGCGGCTGTCCATGAAGAAGTTGCTATGGGGTTATGGGATATGCAGAACGAGTCTGCCTTACAGTTTGCCATGGAGCAAAGCAACCCGGAACTTATCAGCCTTTCGGAAGAAGAAGCCGCCAGGTGGATTGCCCTTATAGAACCAATTCAGGATGAGTTCGTGACAGATATGGAAGGGAAAGGTCTCCCTGGAGAGCAGGCACTTGACATCGTAAAAAGACTTGCCGACCAGTATAATGATCTATACAACTAGATTAAATATTCGTCTGGAACTTTCTTAACAAGCTCCTAACAAGTTCCGGATAAGTTCCGAATGGCATAGCTCTTTTAATCCTTGGAGGTGTCATGTTTTGTTAAAGAGGTGCGAAAGCATAGTTTGCAGAATAAGCAAATTATTTGATATTCTTGCCGGGTGGGGAATTGTGGCTGTGATGGCCTTGACTGTAAGTAATATCCTTTTACGTCTTTTAATAAAGAGCCCTATTCTGGGCACCTATGAATATGTTGGTTTTTTAACAGCGGTGGCAATCGGATTTTCCCTGGCCTATTGTGCTGTTCAGAACGGACATATTGCCGTTAGCTTTGTTTTAGAACGCTTTTCTTCGAAAATACAGGCGGGTGTAGATGTTATTACCGGTTTTATCGCCTTTATCTTTTTAAGCCTTTCTACCTGGCATATGGGGAAATACGCTTACAGTATGATTGTCAGCGGTGAGGTATCTCCTACTACCAAGACCATATTTTATCCCTTTATTTATCTTGTCGCTGTTGGTCTGTTTATGCTTTCTCTAGTTGTACTGGTTAAACTGGCAGGTTTTATGAAGAGAGGGGTTAAAGGATGAGTTCTCTATTGGTTGGCTTAATTGGCATAGCTGTTTTTTTCTTTCTATTAATCTTGCGCATGCCCATTGCTTATGGAATGGCCCTGGTAGGATTTGTAGGGTTCACTTGCTTGGCTTCACCGGAAGCAGCTTTCAGGGTTGTAGCAAAAGACATTTTTCACACATTTTCCTCTTATTCGCTAAGCGTTATTCCCATGTTTGTGTGGATGGGGTTCCTGGCTTTTTATTCCGGAATAGGTTCCAGGTTATTTGGCTTCGCCTATAAACTTGTCGGGCATCTTCCCGGCGGTCTGGCCATTGCTACCCAGGCGGCATGTGCACTTTTTGGAGCTGTTTGCGGTTCAAATACGGCTACGGCTGCGACGATCGGAGCTATTTCCCTGCCGGAGATGAAAAAATATCATTATGATGCTTCTCTCTCTACGGCCAGTGTCGCTGCCGGAGGGGCTCTGGGAGTATTAATTCCACCCAGTGTAATTTTTATTGTCTATGGAATAGCGACAGAGCAGTCTATCGGCAAACTTTTTATGGCAGGGATTATACCGGGTATTCTCCTTATGCTACTTTACATGGGAACCATCTTTGTTCTTACCAGCCGTCATCCTGAACTGGGGCCTCCTGGCCCGAAGTCAAGCTGGAAGGAAAGGATTGAGGCACTTAAAGGAGGCCTCTGGGAAGTAATCGCTATTTTTTCCTTATCCTTAGGGGGGTTGTTCGCCGGATGGTTCACTCCTACTGAAGCAGGGGCGGTAGGTGCCGGGTCCATACTGGTCTTAACTATTCTAGAAAAACAATTGAGCTGGGAGTCATTTACAAAGACACTTTCGGATACTACCAGGACCACGGCCATGATTATGTTCCTGGTAGCCGGTGCAGTTATTTTTGGCCGTTTTATGGCTGTAAGCCGTATTCCCTTTTTGTTGGCAAGCTGGGCTGGAAGCCTTGCGCTGCCACCGTTTGCTGTGATGGCGATTATCCTGGGGATATACTTGCTGTTAGGTTGTTTCATTGATGCCCTTGCTCTGGTCCTTCTTACTATACCCATATTTTATCCTGTAGCAGTAACAACTTTGGGCTATGATCCCATCTGGTTTGGGGTAGTTATTGTTCTGGTGGTAGCAATGGGAGTAATAACGCCCCCTGTAGGTATGAATGTATATATCATCAAGGGGGTTGCCGGTGATATACCCCTGGAAACAATTTTTAAAGGGATATGGCCTTTTTTAGCGGCCATAATAATATGCCTCGTTCTTTTAATGGCATTTCCGCAAATTGTTACATGCATATCCTTATTTACTCCATAATAGGGAATTAAGAAGCTTTATAAAATGTTTCCGAGACAGAAGGAGTTTTCCAGCTTCTTGACGAAATTATAGTAATTATAGCAATTATAACGATTATAGCGACCAAGGCTGGGAAAGGAGGGGGAAAGCCGGTTTCGCACTATGGCCTAACTAACATCCGGCTGCTGCCGCTGTATGATTTAAAAGGCAAGTTGCCCAAGATTTCAGGAGAAAAAATGTATAAGAGGTGATTAGATGCGACTGCAGGGGAAGGTTGCTATTGTAACCGGAGCCCGAAAGGGGATTGGAGAAGCGGTAGCCCTGGCACTGGCTCGTGAAGGCGCTGATTTGGTTATGGTTAGCCGCAGTATTCAGTCTGATAGCGAGTTGGTCCGGGAAATAGAAAAAATGGGGCGCCGTGTGTTTGTAAAGCGGGTAGATGTCGGCGACCAGTCCCAGGTTGAGGAGATGGTTGAGGATACTTTGCGTAATTTTGGACGCGTCGATGTCCTTTTTAATAATGCAGGTATCTATAAACCGGCCATGCTCTGGAACATGACAGCTGAGCAGTGGGATGATGTAATCAGGATAAACCTTACAGGTGCATTTTACTGCCTACAGGCTGTAGCTAAGCCGATGATGAAACAAAAGTCAGGCTCTATAATTAATGTTACCTCATCAGCAGGCTTGATAGGTACTATCGGGCAGGTAAATTACACAGCCGCCAAGGGCGGAATTTACGCCTTAACCAAATCTGCAGCAAAAGAACTGGCCAAATATGGAATCAGGGTTAATACCATTGCTCCCATGGCTGACACAGATATGACGGCCAAAATTGCCCATGATCCAAAGTTAAGTGAAAAATATCTGGAACGCATGCCCATGGGACGTTTTGGTCAGCCGGAAGAGATAGGCCCGGCAGTAGTCTTTTTTGCGTCGGATGAATCCAGTTATATCACGGGACAGACGCTTTGTATTGACGGTGGAATGGTGATGCTGTAAAACATTTTAAGGAGGGAACAAGCCATGCCAAAGGATGTGGCCATCATCGGAGTGGGGCAGAGCGCCTTTGTAAGGGGATACGAAGGTTCCATAAGGGAACTGGCCTTTGAGGCTTACAGGGAAGCGATGCAAGATGCCGGGATAAGTAACAGTGATATCGGCGCTTCCGTAATTTGCTCTGCACCTGAATACGACAAGCAGCGCAGCCCGGGCGGTCTAATTGCCGAATATCTGGGACTGAATCCGCAACCTACTTTTACCGTAGAAACTGTATGTTCATCAAGTACTACCGGTCTGAGGGTTGCCTATTCACTGATTAAATCTGGTTTGCATGATATTGTTTTGGTTTTGGGTTTCCAGAAGATGTCGGAGATAACTTCTGCCGATTCACAGGAACGTATGGGGCGCGGGGCGGATATTATGTGGGAATCCCCCTTCGGAACGATGATGCCCGCTTATTATGCCATGCATGCACGGGCCCATTTTGCTAAGTACGGCAGCACTGAAAAGGATCTGGCTTTAATCCGTCTCAAAGCGGCAAAGTACGGCGCCCTGAATGAAAAAGCCGTATACCGCAAGGGATTAGAACTTGAACAATGCCTGACGGCTGATGTCGTGGCCAGTCCATTAAAACGTTTTGACTGCTGTGCAAACGCTGACGGCTCCTCCTGCTTAATCCTGGCCAGTGCAGGAAAAGCTAAAGAAATATCTAAAAAACCTGTCTGGATACTGGGTCTCGGTTCGGCAACCGCTTCTTTAACTATGACCGGGCGGGACACTCTGTATGGCCTTAGCTGTGCCCGTGAAGCTGCGAAACAGGCCTATGAAATGGCCGGTGTAGGACCACAGGATATTGATGTGGCTGAGGTTCATGACTGCTTTACTATCGCAGAGTTAATGGCTTATGAGAATCTTGGTTTTGCTGAACCGGGCAAGGGAGTGGAACTAATCCGTGAAGGTGAAACCTATATCGGTGGAAAAATTCCCGTCAATGTAGACGGCGGCCTGTTATCCAAAGGGCATCCTATTGGAGCCACAGGCGGCTCGCAGGTTCGTACTATCGTTTTACAGTTGCGTAACGAAGCGGGAGATATACAGGTGCCCGGGGCGGAAATAGGTTTGGTCCATAATATTGGTGGTGTCGGGATTTACGGTAACGTCACCATTTTTGGGAGGTAGGTAGCTATGGGTTTTGAAAAATTCGGGCAAATAAGTTTTACTTCCCAGACCAAGGCGGATGGGTTTGTGGAATACCTTGAAAAAGGGGAGTTGCGCGGGACTAAGTGCCGGTCATGCGGCCGTGTTTTTTTCCCGCCGCGTGCTGATTGCAGCTTTTGTTTGAGCGATGATATGGAATGGTTTAAGGTGGAAGGCCAGGGGAGTTTGATAAGTTTTACCAAAGTGAACTATGGTCCTACCGGATTTGAATCGGATGTGCCCTATATACTGGCTCTGGTAGATTACAACGGGACCAAAGTTTTCGGTCGCTTCAAAAAGGATGTTCCCGAGGAAGAGATCAGTGTAGGGATGGCGGTAAAAGCAGTAATCAATAAACTGCCTAACGGACAGGTAAGCTATGAATTTTTACCTGTTTAGAACAGCTTGACCCGGAAATACTAAAGCATTATAGGAAATAGTTAAAGATTGATTGTTTATTTGGCCGGTGTTCACCGTGAACAAGCGGGGGCACCGGCTAGATCTTGCCGAAGTATAACCTTAAATAAGATAATTGGCGGAGGAATCAAGTAAAATGAGTTCCCCGGTAATTGATTTTCACATCCATCCGATAAGCTACGAGCATTTTGACGAAAGTGCCTTAAATTGGGTGAAAGGCCTACATGCGAATAAAAACTGGCCGGACTTTTATGAGGCAAATCGTGATCCGGGGTTTTTTGCCGGCTTTCTAAAAGAAAATTTCGTGGACTACGGAGTGGTGATGGCGGAGCTATGTCCGGCGGTAACGGGTACTTGCTCCAATGAGTATGTTTTAAAATTTTGCGAGCATGTTGATTCCTTAATACCATTTGCCAGTATCAATCCCTACCTTGTTTCCGATATGAGGAGCGAGCTTCAACGACTTATAGAAGCAGGTTTTCGCGGCCTTAAGATGTATCCTACCTACCAGTATTTTTATCCCAATGAACCTTCTTTGTATCCCCTGTACTCTTTGGCTGAAGAACTGCAGATTCCGGTAGTGTTTCATACCGGTTCGTCCATTTTTAAGGGGGCCAGGTTAAAATATGGAGACCCTCTTTATCTGGATGATATTGCCGTTGATTTTCCTCATTTGAAAATAGTTCTTGCCCATAGCGGCAGAGGTTTCTGGTACGACAGGGCCTTTTTCCTGTCACGAATACATGATAATGTTTATATGGAACTCTCAGGGTTGCCACCACAAAAATTGCTGGATTATTTTCCCGAATTAGAGAAAAATGCAAACAAGGTGTTATTTGGGTCGGATTGGCCGGGATTGAGCGATCTTGGAGGAAATATTGCACAAATCCGGCAGCTTCCTCTCAGTGAAGAGGCCAAAAGAAAAATTTTAGGCATTAATGCCGCAGCGCTTTTGAATTTGCCTTTTTCCACGCCGTCAAGTTGAATATAAAAATATAATTAATAAAAAGTTAGCAGGAATTTTTGTTATAAATGTTGAATCAATTGTTAAACGTTTGAATTTAGCATCAATAACTAACTAATTTAGTTCCTTTTATATACGGAATGTTGCACTGAATAAATAAGTGCTTTCAAGAAAAGTCCGTAAAACGTTTTATTGGGAGGAGGTGCAGCCCGGCCAATTAAGTTTATTATTAGAAGTATGGTAGCATGGATACCTCTACTATAAATTCTTTGGAGAAGATACGGTTTCAATCCCGTGATGGAAAATGGTAGTATGGTCTGTCGGGATTGAGACGTAAATCAAAATTGTGGAGGTGTCTTTTCTTATGGTTGCTATCAATCCGTTAAATATTCTAGTGGTTTTGCAACCCGGTTTAGGTACACCAGACGAATATGAACAGCTTATAAAAGAACGTTTTCCTGATAAAGTGGCCAGGGGTGAAATACGTATTCGGCTTTCCCAGAACGGTGCAGCGATTCCCGATGAGTATCTGGATACTCATATTATCGGCAGTGGGATGATTGTTGAAAGAGTGCCGGAAATGAAGGATTTACAGTGGATAATGACTTTTAGCTCCGGTTATGATCACTGGGAAAAATGGGGAAAGATACCCAAACATATTCCGCTGTTACATCTTCCCGGTGGATCAGCGATACCTGTGGCGGAATTTACTCTGGGGCTTATGCTAAATCTGGCGAAAAAATATAACCAGCTGTGGGATAATCAGAGGGAGAAAAAGTTTATTCGCATTCGCGGCGAGGAGCTTTACGGAAAAACTCTGGGTATTATCGGTCTTGGGGGAATTGGGCGGGAAATCGCCAAAAGGGCCAAAGCTTTTGATATGAGAGTAATCGGCACCGATATCCGTATTATGTCTATTCCTTATGTTGACCAGATGTATCTTAACAGCGAGGTAGACGAGGTTATTAAACAGAGTGATTTTGTGGTGCTGTCCTGTCCTGAAACGCCGGAAACCCTTGGGATGATGAATGAAGAACGTTTTAAGCTGATGAAGAAAAACGCTTATCTGATTAACTGTGCACGTGGCTCATTAATTGTTAAAGAAGCGCTAATGAAGGCGCTTAATGAAGGTTGGATTGCCGGAGCAGCCAATGATACCCAGTGGATCAAAAACCCGTTGCCTTCGTACTTGCCTCCGGAAGATGAACTGTGGAACACAAAAAATATTGTTATTACTTCACACATATCCAGCTGGACCGATATGTATGCCAAAAGATTTGGAGGAATATTTGTTGAAAATATTGACCGTTTTTTAAAAGGCGAGCCTTTACTTCATGTGGCTCCGGGCTTTGAGGCTGGCAGAAGTTAAAGTGATTGTTAATAAAACGAAAACGCATACATTATTATTCCCAGAAAGGAGAGAACCTGTTGGACAAAGCAGAAATAATCGGACTTTTTCAAAAGGTAGCAGAGAACCCGGATTGGCAGGCGCGGCAGTGGAAAAAGGAAAAGAACGGGAAAATAATTGGCTTTCTTCTGACAGATGTTCCCGAAGAGCTAATCCACGCAGCCGGCTTCCTACCTTATGGCATTTGTGGAGGGCGGAGTCGGTTGGACCGTGCCAATGCACATCTGCAGATCTGGGCCTGCTCTTTTGTACGCAGCAGCCTTGCTCTGGCGCTGGAAAGAAAACTGGATTTCCTTGACGGGTTGATTATACCACAAACCTGTGATACCACACGCATGGTCCTGGGCATCTGGCAACATGCCAGTCCTCTTCCGTTTTTACAGAATTTCCGGTTGCCGCGACAGGTTAACCGGCCCAGTGCCAGGGAATACCTTATCGGTGAACTGGCGCGGCTTAAAGAGCAACTGGAAATTTACCGCGGGGCACAGATTTCAACCGAAGAATTGCAAAACAGCATTAAGCTATATAATCGTAACAGGTCTTTACTGCGCAAACTTTATCTTATCCACGAGCAAAACCCTACATCTTTAAGCGCTAAAGTGCTGTATACCCTGCTCAAGGGTTCCATGCTCATGCCCAGAGAAAAAGTAAACGAGTTGTTGACGGAATTGTTAAAGACTCTAGAAGGAGAAACAACTCCCCCCGGCGAATATACTCGTCTAATCATTTCCGGGACACTGCTGGAACCATTTGAGCTCCTGGATTATCTGGAAGAAAGCGGGGGAATAATTGTAGGGGACGATCTGCAAAACGGTTTTCGATATATTGACGGCGAAGTAAAAGAAGACGTTGAACCTTTGGAGGCGCTAGCCGATCGGCAATTAAACAGGATACCCTTTGCCGGCTATGATCTGGCACGGAATCCCAGGAGATATTTTCTCTCCAGAATGGCTGTGCAAAAAAAAGCCCAGGGAGTGATATTCCTGCACCTCAAGTATTGCGAGCCGGAGAATTACGACTACTATGACAATGCTCAAACGCTGGAGAAAGCCGGTATTCCGACCATACGCATTGAAACGGAGTTCGGGGCAACCTCATTGGGCCAAATTCGCACCAGGGTTCAGGCTTTTCTGGAAATGGTGGGAGGGATTATAAATGACTGAGCGAAAGACATTTAAAACGGCAGCTTTCATGAAAGAACTCATGGCCAAATACTATCGGGAAGGGAAAGAAGCCCGGGAAAAAGGTATTCCCGTAGTCTGGATCACGGCCGTTGCTCCGGTGGAGATTATTTATGCTGCCGGATTGTTCCCCTATTATCCGGAAAACTTTGGCGCCCTTGCTGCCGCCAGGAAAGTAGCCGACAAACTGTCCATGGTAGCCGAAGCCCGGGGTTATGCCCATGACCTTTGCGGTTATGCCCGTTGCGGAATAGGAGATGCTTATGCCGAAGAGCATCCGGTTGGTGAAATAGTCAAACCGGACCTGCTGTTTTGTTGTAATACACAATGCGGCAGCCTGTCCAAATGGTTTGAAGTAGCCAGTCGCTTTTACCATGCTCCCTATTTTCTTCTTGATGCACCGCAAATGGGTCATGAACCTGACAAACTGGGTGAACAATATTTTATTGCACAGCTGAAGGAATTAATTTCTTTCTTGGAGGAATTTACCGGCAGGCCCTTTGACTATGACCGCTTAAAAGAAGTACTGCGTTTATCCAACGAAGCATGCCGCCTGTGGAACGAGATCCTGGACACAGCTGCCTTAAAGCCGGCCCCGTTTGGCTTTTTTGATGCCTGTTTCCATATGGCACCTATCGTGACCTGGAGAGGTACAGAAGAAGCTGTAACCTATTACCGGGCACTAAAAGAAGAAGTTGATGCAAGAATCAAAGAAGGGATTTCAGCTATACCTGAAGAACGCTATAAAGTATACTTTGATCATATTCCCCTGTGGCCCAAGTTGCGCTGGTTTTCAGATTTCTTTGCCGAACATCACGCCCTGGTGGCAGTTTCACAGTATACACATTCCTGGGCATATTCTTTTGATATAGATAGGCCTTTAGAAACCCTGGCCGAAAACTATACTGAAGAATTTGTAAACCGCTGTTTTGATTACCGTGTGCAGCTTAAAATCAATTTCATGAAAAAATATAATTGTGACGGATTCGTTCTTTTTTCCAACCGCAGTTGCAAACCCAATGCCTTTGGGCTGTATGATAAGCGCAACATTATCAGCAAGCTAACCGGGCTTCCGGGGGCGGTTTTCGAGGCAGATATGTCCGATTTGCGGTTCTTTTCCGAGTCACAGGTAAGAGCCCAACTGGAACCGTTTTTTGAGCAGTTAAGATCAAGATAGGACACTGTGGCAGTATTTAAAATATGTGATTTACTTGCATCTGAAGTGACGATTACTCAGGTTTAAGGCCGTTGCTGCTTCTTTTACGGAAATAGCGCCTTCTAGACT
>CZCB01006205.1_pt1 | contig 10581 bp, 7 predicted proteins | sample 591991 | NCBI WGS metagenome assembly CZCB01 (sample SAMEA3556809, study PRJEB10932) | anaerobic digester metagenome | reverse complement strand
GGAACTGGGAGGGTTGCCTCCCGCCAAGCTGCACTGCTCCAACCTGGCTGCCGATGCCCTGCATAAAGCCATTGAAGACTACCAGGGCAGGACTTGAGGTGTTAGATAAACGCGACTATAGCAAATAACATCAAAGACCCTCGCCTCCGCAGATGGCGATGCCGCTATTATAAAGTAAGGAGAAGCGGCCGTAAAAATATTTAAAACAGGTATATTCCTGCTCCTCCCTTTCATATTAATTTAAATACGATGTTTTTAAAAGGGGGGACTTTTCATGTCTGAAGGAAGAGCCAACTATTTCAGCGAACCAAGATTTACGGCACGCTGCCGCTCCTTTAAAAAACGTCCCCGGAGCAGGGATATTCTCTCGCTGGTCGTTTTTGCGGTTTTGGCGCTTGTTTTGCTTATGTCCCTCTCTCCGTACGGTGCCGCTATCCTTTCCGGAATAGTAACTCTTAAGCCGGTTTTACCCCGAAATCTTGAGCTGGACTATACCCTTCTTATCAGCCATGCACTGCCCGGTATGAGCAGGGAGGCAGTTGCCGGAGAACACAGTCGCCTCCCCCTCGAAGAGTCGTCGGCAGAGCTGAAGTTGCCTGTACAGGCCAGTCCACGGCTTTTTTTACATAGCGAACTGGCGGGCTTTAAAGTTATAGAGGCCAGGTACCATGATCCTGCCATCAGTGACTATACCTATAATGAGCAAGAGACAGTAGAGGAGCCTGTTTTGCCGGAGGAAGGGGGAGAAGGCATCTCTTTCCTGCTGGGCAAAAGCAACCCCTACCCCCGGGAAAAACCCTTCCGCCTTGAGGATGGCCATAAACCCCTGGTACTAATCTACCATACCCATGCTTCGGAGTCATTTATTCCGGTATCCGGCCGGGCCTTTACCGCCAATCCGGAGTTGACCGTGGTTTCCCTGGGCGAACAGCTTGCTGAACTGCTGGAGAGCAATTATGGCATTCCCGTACTGCACCATAAGGAAGTATACGACATTCCGCGCGACCCTGCCTATCAAAAAGCCCGGCCCGGCATTGAACGGGTGCTGAAAGAGAACCCGCAGATCCAGGTAGTGCTGGATCTTCATCGTGACGGCGTTGCCCGTCAGGCAACCACGGCCAGAATCGGCGAGCTAAGTACCGCCAAAATTCTCTTCGTAATCGGCACAAACCATGAAGGGTGGCATGATAACCTGCGTTTTGCTCTTTTTTTGGAGAAGGCAATGGGGGAAAGATATCCCGGGCTTTCCCGGGGGATAAGGAGACATTCTTTCATTTATAACCAGGACCTGCACCCCCGGAGTCTTATCGTGGAGATCGGCGGCCATGAAAACAACAGGGACGAAATTATGAAGGCTGTTGCCTGTTTCGCGGAAGTGCTGGCAGCTGCCTTTCAATGAGGCAGATATAAAGCGGGTATAATAAAAATTTTTTTGTTAATAGTATGGGCTAAAGGTTTAAAGAAAGGTAGATGGCCTTGAGAGCAAAGCCTTTGGCCCTGTTTTTTTTGGGGATAATATTTTTTTGTCTGCTGGTCTACTTTGGTTTAAATATCACAGAGCAGGGGCTCCGGGAGTTAATGGCCCTTGAAGACCCCCCACAAGCCCTGCGGCTTGGGACCCAGGAAGGCCGGCTAATTATCGTGTTTGCCGGGAAAAAGTATTCCATACCTTACGGTTTTTTCTTGAAAAAGCTGTTTCAGTCCTTCCTTCCAGCCGGCTTGTAACCTTTTTGCCGTGATGATATAATTTTGCAAAAAGGTTCCAGAAAAGTTACCGGAACGGCAGGAGAGTATATGTCCCGGAGAGAAAAAACATATTTTCATTTATCGGATATTCTGGCAGGCTATTTAGGTGCCCTCTTGGGAGTTGAATTTATCCTGTATCTTTCCCCTCCGGAGCCCTATAAAAGGCGTCATCTTTCCCTCTCCCAGAAACATTTTTCCTTTGAACAGGAAAAAATTATTAACCTTTTGCAGGTAATGGAGACATCTTTTGCTGAGGGAAAACCGGAAACTGTCAAAAAGTGCGCCCTGCTGCTGGTGAGAGCGCTAAAAGAGCTTCCCTCTTGCAAGAAAATTCCTGCAAAATACCGCCGCCGGTTTTTTTCCGGCCTTGTGTACCACCTGTTTGTTCAGTTGGGGGATGATTTGTTAAAACGGGGCTTTGCGGCAGAGGCCCTGATTTTTTATGAGGAGCTTCTGGCTTCCTACAGGCAGGATATTTTTTTGCTCCGGAGGGCAGCCCGGGCTTATTATGCCAGAGGGGTTTTATTTCTGCCCCAAGCGGAGACACTTTACCGGCAAATTCTGGAGTATAATCCCGGGGATCTGGAGTCTTATGAAGCGCTGGGACATCTTCTGGAAAATTTCCCGGGAAGAGAGGAAGAGGCGCTCACAGTCTACAGGGAAGCCCTTCGCTATTGTTCCAGAGATACGGAAAAGATCCGTTTTTACCTTTCCCTGATCGCCCTGTCGCCGGATGATTATGAGCTTTTATTAAGGCTGGGGAGGCTATACCGGCGCCAGGGCATGCTATTAGAGTCAAGGCACTACCTGGAGGAGGCTTTTAAGCGCCGGCCCGATCCCTGGACAACACTGGAACTTGGACGGGTCTGCTGTCTTTTAAACGACCTAAGCCGGGCCAAAGAAGCGGCCGCTGTTATCCTTGGCAGCAAAGACCCTTTTCACCCGGCATATTACCTTTTGGGCCTCATCGCTGAAGTAGAGGAAAAATGGGCTGAAGCCGGGGATAATTACCTGCATGTACCGCCAGACGCCCCGCTGTACTGGGAGGCAAGAGCAGGCCTGGCCCGGACCTTTCTTCACCAGGGACGATCCGCTGAGGCGGAAGAGCTGATTAGAAGCATTCCTGCCGGGCAACGAGACAAGCTGGGGGCCGAATATCTTGATCTTTGCGAAACGCTGGAAAATAGTGCCGAAAAATGCCACTTCCTTTCATGGCGTGAATACCTCCGGGAGACTGAACCCCTCTATGAGCTTAAAAAGGATATCTGCAAAAGAAGTATGGGAACGGCTTTCTGGAGAAAGTATGAATTTTTGGAAGTATGCGGGAAGGGCCCGGCAGGCAGTGTTTTGCTGGGTAGAGAAAGATATAGCGGGCGCAAAGTGGCCATAAAGCAGTTTGATGATAAATTTACGGCAGACCCGGTTTTCATACGCCGTTTGCAGGGACTACTAAGAACTTTCCGCAGTTTCTCTACCCCTTATATCGTGCCGGTATATGAAGACTGCTGGCATAACAACCGTTTCTTTTATGCCATGGAATACATGGAGGGGGGTAGCCTTGCCGAGCTGGTAAAGCTGCGGGCGCCACTGCCCTTAAAGGAGGTTTTCTCCATTGCCCTGCAGGTATGTTCAGCCCTTGACTATCTCTATATCCGCAGCAGGGCCATGTCTCATGGAGCTCTGAAACCGGAGAATATTCTCCTTTCGGCAGACGGGAGAGTTAAGGTGAGCGGATTTGATATTCTTTGGGTTATGGAAGGAACCAAGGTTTTTACCGCTGATATCCTGAAAAAGTACAGACAATTCACGGGTACTTTTCTCTATGCCGCGCCGGAGAGGTTTGACAGCAGGGGCTTCTGGAGCGGCAGGGTAAAAAATCGAGGCCGGGGAGACTCCCTTGAAGCTGCTGTCCAGGGGGTGGATCACCGTGCGGATCTTTATTCTCTGGGGGTTATCCTCTTTGAGTTGCTTACCGGTGTGCTGCCTTTTAAAGAGTACAGCTTAAGGGGAGTGATCCGTTTCCACCGAAGTTTTAAAGCATGGCCTTCTCCACGTGTTTTCAATCCCACCTTGCCGGTTGACCTGGAAGAAATTATCCTCAGGCTGTTGTGCCGTAACCCCTCCGATCGCTATGCCACTCCCGCAGAACTGGGGGAGGCTATCAAGAAGGCCAAACTATTGTGAAAACAGGGTGAATTTTGCTGTTGGCTTAAGCTTCCGGGCGCAACTCAGAAGAGGAAAGTGAAGGCCCATAGGCAAAATCTGAATAAAAGTCGGTGCTTTCTTGGCAAAAAACCTTTATTTTTACAATTTTATCTTCAAATATTTTTTTAACTTGCTATAATTTAAATGTTATAATATTATAAATAAAAAAAAATAGTACGGACAATTGCTTTGAAAGGAATCAGTTTTCATGCTCGGTATCTCTGGAAGCCATCTCCTGGAGCTTTTTGATGATGTTCAAGATCTGATTTTTATCCATGATATGGAGGGAAGGATCAGCTATATTAATAATTATATTTTAAAATTGCTGGGGTATTATCCCCAGGAAGTGCTGGGGAAAGAGCTAAAAAGCTTTGTGTCTCCCGGATTTTTGGACCATTACCTCCGTTATTTGGACAACATTTACAGGGAGAAATACGTGCAGGATGTTTTTGGCCTCCTTACCAAAAACGGGCAAGAGCGCATCCTGGAGTTTAATAATACTGTTCTTTACCGCGGCGGAAAACCGCAGGAGGTAAGGGGAGTGGCCAGGGATATTACTGCCCGGAAATGGAAGGAAAAGGCCGTAACCGATGCCCTGGGACGCTTCGAATCAATTATCGAGCACACGCCAATGGTCGCTGTTCAGGGTTTTGATATAAACGGGTGTATTTACCACTGGAACCCTGTCTCCGAAAAACTTTACGGGATGGAATTAAAGGAAGTTCTGGAGAAACCCTTTCACGAGCTTTTTCTGGAGAAAAAAGAGGCAGAGAGATTCCTGGCAGATTTAAAAAAAGTCTTTGAAGAGGGTCTCCCCGTAGAAACCAGGGAATTTGCGATCATTACCGCAGGAGGAGAGAAAAAGTGGGTTTACTCCAGCATGTTTCCCGTATTCGAGGATGGGCGCTGCCTGGAGGCTATCCGTATGGAGATGGACATTACAGAGAGAAAAAAAGTCGAGGAGAGGCTGGAGTATCTCAGCACGCACGATCCCCTGACAGGCCTTTATAACAGGGGTTATTTTGAAGAGGCCATACACCGGCTTGACACACCCTATTCCCGACCTGTGAGCATAATTGTCTGCGACGTGGATGATTTAAAGCTGGTAAATGACACCATGGGACACGATAAGGGGGACGATCTCCTTAAAGCCGCCGCCGCCGCAATCAGGCTGCCCTTTCGTACTTCTGATATCGTGGCCAGGATCGGTGGCGACGAGTTTGCCATTGTCCTGCCCAACACTCCCAGAGATGCTGCTGAGCGTGCCTTTCGCCGTATCGAGGAGTCGATCTGTCAATACAACCGCTCCAATCCACAGCTTCCCCTGAATATTTCTATGGGAGTCAGTACCAGCACAAAGCCGGAATACACTCTTATGGATACCTTTAAAGAAGCTGACAGTTCCATGTACCACGATAAACTAAGGAAAACGAACAGCACTAAAAATGCCATGGTTCGCTCTCTGCTGTCCACGATAAGAAACAAGTCCCTTCTGGCAGACGATTATACCGACCAGGTTAAGGAGATGGCCGTTGCCCTGGGTAAAGAAATAGGGCTGAGCCAGAAAGAGCTGATTTCCATCTCTATACTGGCGCTGGTTCATGATATCGGCAAAGTAGGCATCCCGGACAATATCCTTTATAAACAGGGCAGACTCCTTCCCGAGGAGAGGAAAATTATTGAAAAACATCCCGAAATAGGCCACCGTATTGCCCTGGCTTCGGCGGAGTTGGCTTCTGTTGCCGATTACATCCTCTCCCATCACGAATGGTGGAACGGGGAAGGGTACCCCTTCGGCCTGAAACAAACGGAAATCCCCGTGGTCAGCCGCATTATTTCCATTGTAAACGCCTATAATGCCATGATTAGTAAACGTCCCTATCGCGAAGCCCTCACGCATGGGGAGGCCATCGCCGAGATAAAGAAAGGCGCGGGCACCCAGTTTGACCCGGAGTTGGCAGAGAAGTTTATTAAGCTTTTTGGTAACCGCTGAGCACGAAGTCCTACCTAATAATTCCCCTGAAACAAGCCCTCGTATGAATTCTCCCTGCTTTTTCCCTGTTTTCATCTTGACAAATTATTGAAGGGGTGTTATTGTTAAAAAGAATGGTTAGCACTCTCGATGTCGGAGTGCTAATTTCGAACAGGGGTGAAATTATGGGACTCAGCACACGTAAAAAAAATATTTTACAGGCTGTTGTAACAGATTATATTAAATCTGCGCAACCTGTTGGGTCTCGCACAATAGCAAGGCGTTATAAAATAGGGCTAAGTCCTGCTACCATCCGCAACGAGATGGCTGATCTGGAAGAGTCGGGTTACCTGGTTCAACCTCACACTTCTGCGGGAAGGATACCTTCGCAAAAAGGTTACCGTTACTATGTTGATGAACTTATGGAGACCTCGGACCTTGATGAGGAAGAAAAGGCGGAAATAAAGCGGGCGTTTCAGTATAAGAGGCTGCAGGAGGTAGAAGAGATTATCCTTCATACTTCTCGCCTGCTTTCCCTGCTTACCAACTATACTTCTCTGATACTGGGGCCGCAGCTTAAAAAAAGCGCTTTTAAAAAGCTGCAGATCATGCCTCTTGACAACCAGAGGGCGCTGCTTGTGGTGGTGACGGATACCGGTTTTGTAAAAAATAATGTCATCAACCTGCCCCAGTCTCTATCTGTCAGTGAACTAAACCGTATTGTGTCCTATCTCAACAGGCGGCTGGAAGGCTTGACGATCGAACAAATTACCTCCAAGTTGATCAGCGATCTGCGCCGGGATCTTTATTATCACGTAAAATTTCTGGAAGAAACCTTTACCCTGCTTGAAGACAGCCTGGCCGAAGATGAAAGGCGCGTCTTTCTGGGAGGCACAACCAATATCTTGAACCAGCCTGAGTTTGGGGATATCGGCAAAGTAAAGGCGCTGCTTTCACTTTTTGAGCAGCATTCACTGCTGGCAACTCTGCTGGCGAGGCCGGTCGCCGGTGTAGAAGGAGTTGTTATCAAAATAGGCAAAGAAAATGTCCTCGAAGAAGTGCAGGAGTGCAGCCTAGTCTTAGCTTCTTATTCTCTGGGAAAAGAAGTAATGGGCACTGTCGGCATACTGGGTCCTACGCGCATGAATTATGCCAGGACAGTCGCCGTCGTTCAACAGGTTGTAGATCAACTTGGCAAGCTCTAGCATATAAAAGGAGTGAGGAGATGATGAGCGAAAACGATCTCTTTTATTCTCGGGAAGAGAGGGAAGAAGAGCTGAAACATACTCTGGATAAAGAAGGCCATAGTGAAGATAACAATAAAGAAGAAACCGGGGAGTCTTCTCGAGAAGAAGAGCATTCCCCGGAACTTGAAGCAGAAGGCATATCCCCGGAGAGCGGGGAGGAGGCTGAAGCAGTAAAAGCCGAGGAGTTGCAGCAAAGGGTGGCAGAGCTGGAGCAGGAAAAAGAAGAGCTGAAAAACAGGCTCCTGCGGCTTCAGGCTGATTTCGAGAACTTTCGCCGGCGTGTCCGGGTCGAAAAAGAAGAGTTGATCAGCTATGGCAATTTTGATTTGCTGCAAAAGCTGCTGCCGGTGATTGATAACCTGGAGAGAGCCCTTGCTGCTTCACATAAAGGTTCCGAAGGGTCGGAGGGGATAGTGGAAGGCCTGGAGATGATTAAAAAGCATTTTTTGGACATTTTATTTAAAGAGGGGGTTGTTCCGATTGAAAGTGTCGGTAAACCCTTTGATCCCAACTGCCACGAGGCGGTTTTTACAGAAGTGCGTTCCGATTACCCCCCCGGCACAGTAGTGGAAGAACTGCAAAAAGGGTACATGTTTAATGAGCGTGTTTTAAGGGCAAGTATGGTTAAAGTGTCAGCAGAGTAACATTTTATTTGGCAATGAATCAAGTTTGCTGCTTTGTTGACAGGAAATGTTAATTTAACCTGAGCTAATATACAATACAAGGAGGGATAACGATGTCAAAAGTTGTAGGCATTGACCTGGGAACGACAAACTCTACCGTTGCTGTTCTGGAAGGTGGAGAACCGGAAATAATTCCTAACGTGGAAGGTAGCAGATTAACTCCTTCTGTCGTGGCTTTCACCAAGGAAGGGGAACGAATAGTAGGCCAGGTGGCTAAGCGGCAGGCTATCACCAACCCTGAGCGTACCATTACTTCCATCAAGAGGGAAATGGGAACCAGCTTTAAGGTCGATATTGACGGCAAGTCCTATACTCCGCAGGAGATTTCTGCCATGATTCTGCAGAAGCTCAAGGCTGATGCGGAGAGCTACCTGGGAGAGAAGGTGGAAAAAGCCGTTATCACTGTCCCTGCTTACTTTACGGACAGTCAAAGGCAGGCGACAAAAGACGCCGGCCGTATCGCCGGGCTGGAAGTGCTGCGGATTATTAACGAACCCACTGCTGCCGCACTGGCTTACGGTCTGGATAAAGGGGAGGACCAGACCATCCTCGTTTATGACCTGGGCGGAGGAACTTTTGATGTTTCCATCCTCGAACTGGGAGATGGCGTTTTTGAGGTTAAAGCTACCAGCGGCAACAACCGCCTGGGCGGTGATGATTTTGATGAGCGGGTTATTAATTACCTGGTCTCTGAATTCAAGAAGGAGACAGGAGTGGATCTGAGCAAAGATCCTATCGCCATGCAGCGGTTAAAAGACGCGGCGGAGAAGGCCAAGATCGAACTTTCCACCGTAACAAGCACAAACATAAACCTGCCCTTTATCACTGCCACAGCCGATGGCCCCAAACACCTTGATCTAAACCTTACCAGGGCTAAATTTGAGGATCTTATCGGGGATTTGGTGGATAAAACAACCGGTCCCTTACGCCAGGCCCTTTCTGACGCCGGCCTGGAGGCCAAATCCATTGACAAAGTAATCCTGGTGGGTGGTTCAACCAGGGTCCCCCTGGTACAGAAAGTTCTAAAAGATCTGCTGGGCAAGGAACCTCATAAAGGTGTTAACCCCGATGAGGTTGTGGCTCTGGGAGCAGCCATCCAGGGCGGAGTGCTGGCCGGCGAGGTAAAAGACGTTTTGCTTTTGGATGTAACGCCCCTCTCCCTGGGGATTGAAACACTGGGAGGCGTGTTTACCAGGATTATTGAAAGGAATACGACCATTCCCACTTCCAAGAAACAAATCTTTTCCACGGCCGCCGACAACCAGACCAGTGTGGAGATCCATGTTTTACAGGGTGAGCGCCCCATGGCGGCGGGCAATAAAACACTGGGGCGTTTTATGCTTGACGGCATTCCGCCGGCGCCAAGGGGGATACCGCAGATAGAGGTATCTTTTGATATTGATGCCAATGGAATCGTGAATGTATCGGCTAAGGATCTCGGTACAGGTAGGGAGCAAAAAGTAACCATCACGGCTTCTTCCGGGCTGAGCGAAGAAGAAATCGAAAAGATGATTAAAGAGTCCCAAAAACATGCCGAAGAAGACAGGAAGTTTAAGGAACTGGCTGAAGCCCGCAATCAGGCCGATTCTCTGATCTACTCCACGGAGAAAACTATCCGTGAACTGGGTGATAAGGTCGACAGCGGGACAAAGGACAAAGTTGACAAAGCCATCCAGGAGCTAAAAGATGCTTCCTCCGGCAGCGATACCGGCCGGATTAAAGATGCCTCCGAAAAATTGAGCAGCCTGCTTCATGAGCTATCTACCAAGCTCTATGAACAGGTCCGCAGGGAACAACAGTCCAGCGCTGGAGGACAGTCCGGGGGGCAGGAAAGCTCCTCTTCCGGCGGAGGGAATCAGGAAGACGTTGTTGACGCAGATTACGAAGTCGTTGACGGTGATGAACAGAAATAGCAATAGGCAGTTTTCCCGGAGAAATTTACATTTTCGGCTGCTTGAACTCCGGGACGGGAATGTTTTATCTATAAAGCAAAGGCTTCTTTTTAAGGAGCGGAGGCATAATGTCGGCTAAAAAAGACTATTACGAAGTACTGGGGTTGGGCAGGGATGCTACCCAGGAAGAAATTAAAAAAGCGTATCGCAGGCTGGCCCGGCAGTATCACCCGGATGTTAATCCCGGAGATAAGGACAGTGAAGTAAAATTTAAAGAGATTAAAGAAGCTTACGATGTCCTCAGCGACCCGCAGAAAAGAGAAAATTACGACCGTTTCGGCCACCAGGACCCGGCTCAGGGTTTTGGCGGTTTCGGTGGTTTTGGCGGCTTCGGCGATTTTACCTCCGGGTTTGAAGATATTTTCGAAACCTTTTTTGGCGGCGGTTTTACGGGCGGGAGGAACAGACAGGCTACTGCTTCCCGGCGCGGCGCAGATTTGCGCTATGATCTGGAAATCTCACTAAAAGAAGCTGTGCATGGGAAGGAGACTTTTATCAATGTCCCCCGGGCCGAAAAATGCCCCGAGTGTAAAGGAACAGGAGCCAAAAAGGGCTCTCAGCCGGAAACCTGCAATGTCTGCGGAGGTACCGGGCAGCAGCAGGTTGTTAGAAATACGGCATTTGGCAGGTTTGTGAGTGTCCGGACCTGTGAGAAATGTCACGGTGAAGGACGCATTATCAAAGACTACTGCCCCAAGTGCCGCGGTGAAGGCCGCATCCTGCAGGAAAGAAAAATTGAAATCAAGATTCCAGCCGGGGTGGACAGCGGTTCCAAG
>CZCB01006143.1_pt1 | contig 10582 bp, 11 predicted proteins | sample 591991 | NCBI WGS metagenome assembly CZCB01 (sample SAMEA3556809, study PRJEB10932) | anaerobic digester metagenome | reverse complement strand
GAGATTCGCCTTAGTCTCGTGGGCTCGGAGATGTGTATAAGAGACAGGCCCAACTCCCACTCAAGCCTACCCCACAGTAATGGGTCTGGAAATTTCTGAAGAGGATGCCTGGAATTTTGATAGAATCAACGAAATGATTCGGGAGAAAGCAGCAGCAGCCGGAATGACCGGTAGATTAGGCGGATGGCCTGTGCCTGTAACAGTATTCCTGCCTCAATATGCTGTTGAGCTGGCAAAGAAAATGATTGAAGATCCCGGCTTTGATTATAAAAATGTTGAACAGTTAAACCAGTTTGCCCAGGATGTTATGGGATATAAAGTTACCTTTAGCAAGTTCAAACCCAATGCGGAGAGTCCGGAGCTGGAGAATTATAGTGTGATGATTATGGATTCCATATTGTATTAATTGTTATGATTAAAAGTACTCCCTTATCAATGGGGGTATCCTGCGGGGAAGAGAGGCGGCTGTCTTAAAAATTAGGGCAGCCTGTCTTTTATTTTACTTTTAGAAGGTATAAGTGCAACGAAGGCTTTCACCTGCGCCGGAGGCTTGGCGCAAGCCAAGTTTCTTTAGATTAATAATTATTAGATCAATTATATGGAGTACTGCATGAAAAATATTCTGGAAATAAAAAACCTGTATAAAAGCTATAACGACAATCCCGCTTTAACAAATATTAACCTTGCCATAAAAGCGGGTGAAATACACGGTATTGTCGGCGCCAACGGTTCCGGCAAAAGCACCTTGATGAATATTTTATTTGGCAGCCCGGTAATTCAAGAGACCGGGGGATATGAAGGCGAGATATTTTTTCAGGGGAATAAAATAAATATTAAAAGCTGCAGTGAGGCCATTGGAATGGGCATCGGCATGGTGCATCAGGAATTTGCCCTGATTCCTGATATGACTGTCGGAGAAAATATTAAACTGGGCCGGGAAAGAACCTATAAATTTACTGACAGGCTCTTTGGTAGGAGATATTCCTTTATTAATAAAAAACAAGATTATGAAGAGGCCGCCAAAATATTAAGGAAACTGAATATAAATCTTGATGTGAGCATTAAAATCGTGGATCTCTCTACAAATATCAAACAGTTTATCGAATTGGCCCGGGAAATCGGCCGTCAAGATCTAAAACTTTTGCTTTTAGATGAACCAACTGCTGCGTTAAATAAAAAAGACGGGTTGGAACTTATCAAAATTTTGCAGGAAATGGCTCAAGGCGGATTGAGTATCATATTTATTTCCCATCGGCTGGAGGAAGTGCAGCAGATCTGTGATCGAGTAACGGTATTACGGGATGGGAAGATTGTCTCCCAATATCAAAAAGGAGAATTTTCTATCAATAATTTAGCCCGGGATATGATCGGTCATCTGGTCAGTAAAGCAGCGGCGGAGAAAAGAGAGATAAAAGGTCGGCCCATAATCAGTTTAAACCAGTTCCATGTCAAAATGCCGGGAGAGGAAATTAAAGATATGGATCTGACTGTATTTAAAGGTGAAATATTAGGTTTGACCAGCCTTTCCGGACATGGGAAATTAGCTTTAGGTTACGGCTTCATGGGATTATACCCGGTAGAAGGTGAGGTTTTTTATGAAAATCAAAAGCTTAAGAAGATGGAAGCAAAAACAAATATTATCAAAGGGATCTATGTATTGCCGGATGACCGGCAAGGCCTGGGCCTACTCCCGGAACATACTATTGAAGATAATATCATTTTTCCCGGTAATCAGATCAAAAATATGTTTTCCAGAAGTTTTGGGTTAAAAATTTTAGATTTTATTGACCGAAAAAAATCATTGAGCCATGTACAAAATTTAATTCATGATTTCCAAATAAAATGCACTTCTCCTAAACAAAAGGTTAAGGAATTAAGTGGTGGCAACCAACAAAAAGTCTGTATCGCCAGAGCATTGACACTTAAACCTCAATTGCTGTTTGCAATGGAACCGACCAGGGGTGTAGATATCGCAGCAAAAGAAAAAATACTGAACATGCTGATCGAGATCAATCGGACTCAAAATACCACTATTGTCATTGCCTCCAGTGAATTGGAGGAATTAAAAAGAATATGTGACCGCATCGCTGTTTTGGTTGAAGGAAAAGTATTTAAAATACTATCCCCTGATTCATCCGATATTGAGTTTGGATTAGCTTTATCAGGTGAAGAAGGAGCATGATATGAAGAATTATATGAAGAACTATCAAATCCAACCACCGCAAATCATTATTTCCCTCTTTTTAATTCTCTTAATATGTCTGGCCTTTATTTTAGATATGGATTTAGCCCTTTTACTAAACGAGTCATTCATTAAGCTGGTGATGAACGGGATACTGGTTTTGTCGCTAATCCCGATGATAAATGCGGGCGCGGGCATGAATTTTGGGCTGCCCGTAGGCATTAGCGGCGGTCTCATTGGCCTGTGTTTGGCCGTTAATTTTCGTATGAGCGGATTATTTGGTTTTTTTATGTCTTTAATATTCAGCTTGATTATTTGCCTTTTTTTGGGCTGGATTTATGGTTTGATTCTTAACAAAGTCAAAGGGCGGGAAGAAATTGCCGGTACCTTTATTGGTTTTTCATTTATCCCCTTGATGAATTATTTTTGGACATTAGTACCCTTTCAAAACCGCGAAATGCTTTATCCCATCGGTGGTCAGGGCCTGAGACCGAAAATCAGCCTGGAAAATTATTTCTCTAATGTTTTGGATGATATGTGGCTGCTTAGAGTCGGAAGTTTGGAAATACCCGCGGGATTGTTCGCATTTTACGGGCTTGTCTGCCTATTTATCTACTTGTTTTTTCAGACGAAAGTTGGCCGGGCAACCATTGCCGTGGGGGAAAATGAAGCATTTAGCAAATTATCCGGCCTAGACATTTCGAGAATTCGTCTTATTGCTATTATTATCTCCACCGTCATTGCCGGATTCGGCATTTGTGTTTATTCTCAAAGCTACGGTTTTATTCAGCTTTACGACGAACCCTTGTCTATGGCTTTTCCTGCTATTTCGGCAGTTTTAATCGGGGGAAGCACGGGTAAAAAAGCATATATATTCGAAGCAGTATTAGGTACATATTTGCTTCAAACCATGTATCTGCTCACTGTCCCTATTGCCAATGAAATATTGATACCGGAGTTAACAGAAATTTTACGGACCTTTATTACCTATGGCATCATCCTGTATGCATTATTAATAAAAGGTAGACGGGGGAACAAACAGTGAGATTAAAGGACGGAATGGATGGCGGAATAAAAAATAAAGTAAATAAGTTTGTCAATAGTGAGCATTTAGTTCCGGTTGTGTTTTTGATCTTGTCTTTCTTTGCCTGGCAATTTTCCGGATTTTCCGGGGCTTTTGTTTTTAATCAAGTCCTAACAAGATTTATCAGGGACGGAGTTCTGGTCTTATCGTTGATTATTCCCGTTGTGGCAGGGATGGGATTAAATTTTGCCATTACTGTAGGTGCCATGGCCATTCAGACAGCTTTATTATTAGTGATTAATTTCCAGGTAAAGGGCGTAATAGGGATACTATTAGCAATTTCTTTAGGTGTCTTGTTGTCTGTAATTCTCGGCTATGCCATCGGCTATGTTTTAAACAGGGTCAAAGGAAAAGAAATGATTACGACAATCATTATTGGTTTCCTGTTTAACAGTATTTATCAGCTGATTTTTTTAGTTGGCTTTGGCACTTTTATTCCGGTGTTTAATCAGGAAATTATTCTTTCCAGAGGCATAGGTGTAAGGAATACCGTGGATTTGGGTATGTACCGGAATACCATTGATAAGCTTTGGCTGTTAAAAATCGGCGCTTGTGAATTTCCCATCTTTATGATACTGGTGGTTCTCTTATTTGCTGCCGGTATTTACTATCTATTAAATACCCGGTTTGGCCAGGAGGTTAAGGCAATAGGTTCCAGTAATGAAAAAGCAGAAGTTTCCGGTATAAATGTTAATATGATTCGCATTAAGGTAATTATCCTCTCTACTGTGCTGGCGGCTTTTGGGCAGTTATTCTATTTGCAGAATATCGGCATGTTTGATGTTTATACGGCACAACTGAATACGGATGTGATTTCTTGTGCCGCTCTTTTAGCCGGGGGTGCAAGTATCAAAAGTGCAAAAATAAGACATGGGATTATGGGGATTTTCTTGTTTCATACCTTGTTTCTTGTTTCACCCCAGGCCGGACAGAACTTATTTAACAATGCGGCCTTAGGAGAATACTTCCGGAGTTTTGTAGCTTACGGAACAATTGCCTTTGCCTTAATAATCAATATCAAGAATGAAAACAAATAAATTTGACCTTTGAGAAGGAATAAGCAATATTGCCAACTATTAGAGATGATAAGCTGACTTATTTTAAATGCGTCTTTTAAAGGAAAACCCGCTATTTTGGGCGAAATAGTAAGAAACGACAAAAGGGTGGGTAGGTATGGATAAAGGCGCAATTACGTTTTTAGATGTTTTAGGCTGGAAAGGAGTTTGGCAAAGAAAAAGGGATCCCTCAAAGACTTTAAAAGATATTATTAATGAAACAGAAAAACTTCTAGATAAAACTTTAAAATTAGAAACAATAAAAGGCTACGAAAATATTTTTAAAGATTTTAGCACAGAAGTAATAAGTATCTCTGATACTATAGCTTTAGTTACTTATGGAGAAGGTGATATAACACTACAGTTTCATGCATCGCTTTCACATACCATTATTTGTAGATCAATTACAGAAGGGCTGCCAGTAAGAGGGGCGATCTGTTACGGTGATTACGAATTTGAAGATAATATTATGGTTGGACCCGCCGTAGATGAGGTAGCCTCTTGGTATGAAACAGTTGATTGGATAGGGGTTATTTATACTCCTTCTGCCCTTTACTGTACAAATATTAACAATTACTTAAGTAAGCATGTAGTAGAAAAATATCCTGTTAGCATTAAAGGATATGGTTATTTTGAAACCTATTGCGTAAAATGGCCTTATACATGGAATAAAAAAAAGAATAGGGACGATCTTTTGAAAATATTTGCTAATATGAAGCCAATCACACCAGACATTGGATTCAAGCTATCAAATACCATGAATTTCTACGATAAAATAACAAATAGTAAGGCGTGATCCCCCCATGTTTCGAAAAAACAACACAGCCATAAGACCAAAGAACTCGCCCGCGCCAGAGTAGCAGCGGGCGAGTCACTTTCTCGGGTGGCGCTTAATGAAAGGGCCATGGCTACGATGCTGCCGTGGCCCTCAATATATAATGGAAAAGAAAAGTTTTCAGTACTAGAGCAGCTACTTCATTATCTAACTTGTAACTTATTTTCGGTAACTATCATAATATATAGAAAAGTATTTTATCCTTTAAGCCAGGGAAAGGAGATAAAACATGTCAAGAGTACCGTCCAGCTGCCCCAGCGGTTTCCAGGGAAGGTATACCGTAGTAAGTGGTGACACTATGTTCCTGATTGCCCAGCGATTTGATGTAAGCTTGCAAGCTTTAATTAATGCCAACCCTCATATAAGTAATCATAATTTGATTTTCCCAGGCGATGTGCTCTGTGTTCCTGCTCCGGCGCCCGTTTGTGATCTACAAGTACTTACACTAAGGTTATTAACAGAGACCGGTCAACTTCTCCCCATAGTTGACGGGGTTGTCCAGCTGAATGCCCGTGTTATTGTGAGGGCTACATTTAATCGACCGGTTTCCCGTGCCTTCTTTTTCCTGGAACCTACTGGCACCGAAACCTGCGAGCTGTCTCAACTTATCGGCATTGATTGTCCCAGTGCGGTTACAGGGGTTGCTGAGATTCTTTGGGAGGTACCGCCAGGCACTCTGGGTCGTGTCTTTGTTGTGGCATGCATCAATAGTTGCTGTGCAAAATCTGAAGAAGTCCTAGTTGTTAGGAATACCTGAAAATCACGGACGTAAGTCCGTGATACAGCCTGTCGACAAAGACAATGTTGACGAGGTAAAAAAATGAAACAGGTTTGTGCCATGGACAAGATTCCACTGCCCCGGCCGGTGCTCAAAGGGCGTCTCTCGGTGGAGGAGGCGATTTATGACCGCATCTCGCAGCGCAATTTGATGCAGGTCTTACTGTAGAAGATTTCATTCGATTAGATCGCCGGAACTGTAAGGAAAGCCTGTAATCGTCGGCGATGATCCAAATTCCCAATTCGGTGTCAAATCGGCTATGCCGATGTGCATTTCTTCTTTGATAAAGGTTTCCTCACCAATAGACTTTTTTCCTATTTCGGCATCGTTTACCTGTTTGCCCGGCATTAGCCGTTTGATAATTCAACCAGGCATAGAAAGCATCCAGCAGAAGTAAACCTGATTAATGCCGACTTCGCACAGCATACTTGTTAGGGAACCAAATAATGGTTCCTTTCGTCTTTAATTAAGAGTGGTTTGGATCCTTAAACCAAAGCTGCTAAGAATCCTCATTATTGCATTATATTGCATTATTGCTCATATTGATCTTTGCGCCTGTAACCCAAGCACGCTATCACACAACAGTATTCGCCGTTAAAATAGTAGTCAGTATCCAGAGATTGTTGAAGAGTTTAAAATTATAGGTGAGGCATATTTATGCTTGCTGCTTTTATTCTTGCGTTAATAGCATTTTTAATTTCAATGGCAATTCTTGTATATTATATTATTTCAAGAAAAATACAATCGGTTATTTTCTGGATACTGGGAATTTTAATATGCCTGTCATTATCTAATATAGTTTATACGTTAACTCATTATTTTGCTGTTTAACAACAATAAGACTAAAAGGGGAGCACGCTTGTTTCGAAGATTTCAAGGTTTTACAGTGATGGCGGTATTGATAGTTCTTTTTCTTGCTGGGTGCTCTCAGGAAATGGGAGATGATCTGCAGCTTGAAAATCAGAAATTGCGTTCCAGGGTTAAAGAGCTTGAACTAATGGTTGACGAAAAAGATGAACAAATAGAACGTTATAAAAAAGAATATGAACTTCGCAACATCATGGATATTAAGGTGAGGCAGTTACTTTCTGCCTTAGATTCGGGCATATTTAGCGAAACAGAGGAAGATCTATTAAACGAAAACGTTATTATTGAGGAAGACAGAGTGGTATTTTCTTTTGATAACCATTGCAATACAGTTTCATTCTTCCAAAATAAGCTTGATTTTGAGAAGGTCAGACAAAGATTTTATTGCCTGGATGAGCAAGGGAGGTTTATTACAGGCTATGAGTTTTACATGCTTTCTGACGACATAGAAGGTATTGGCGATAGAGGTGTGTTAATATTTACATTTATTGAGGAACCTTCTGGGTGGAAAATCGCTGATATCGGGACAGATAGATAAGTGCCTAAAAAAAGAAATTAAAAAGTGCATATAATGTGACAGTGGAACTAAGCATGGAGCAGGAACCTATTGCTGCAAGATAAAATAAATGGTATTAATTTAATTATTAAGAGGAGAATAAAATGATAGATTTACTAAATGAGCGGTTAACCGAAGTTAGGGAAAGCATCAGGTATAAACAAAAGCTGGAGAAAGATCTGCTGCAGATCAGAGAGTCGCTGGCTGCAGAACGGGTAAAATACGCCAACCTTAAAAAACAGTTGTCTAAAGAAGGCCGCGATGTCAAAAAGCTTGAGGGCCTTAGCCTTTCCGGACTGTTTCTGTCAATTCTCGGCAGCAAAGAAGCGCAACTGGAAAAAGAGCGCCGGGAGTATCTGGCCGCCAAGCTCAAGTATGACGAGTGCAAAAGTGAAATAGACACTCTGGAGAATAAAGAGCGGGAGGTCATAAAGCAACTGGCATCGCTGGAGGGTCTGGAGGATAAGTACCGGGCACTGCTGGCCGAAAAGGAGGCCGTCATCCTGTCTGATGAGGGCAGCCAGGCCCGGCTCTTGCTGGAGCTATCCGAAGAACTGGGCGAACTAAAAGCAAACCATAAGGAACTGACGGAGGCGATAGAAGCAGGAAACCATGCCTTGGCCCGGCTTCAAAAAGTACAGGATTCCCTTGGCAGTGCCCAGGGCTGGGGTGTCTGGGATATGCTTGGCGGTGGTTTGATTGCCACAGCGGTAAAACACTCACGTATCGATGATGCCCGCCAGCACGTGCACAGCGCCCAGCAGGCGCTGCACTGGTTTGTACGTGAACTAAAGGATGTGAATCCTCACCTACTAACAGATATCACCATTGATATCGGCGGATTTGCCACCTTTGCCGACTACTTTTTTGACGGGCTGATTGTGGACTGGATTATCCAGTCACGCATTAATGATTCCCTAAATAATGTAAACAGCGTGGTAAAGAAGGTAAACGACACCCTCCGGAGCTTACAGCAGGAGTTGCTTGTCGTACAAAACCGGCTGGCTGAAGGCTACAAAAAGCGGCAAAAAACCATTGAGGAGTACAAAAAAGAGCACTGAGAAGAGAGGGTAGCATATCCTATAGAGCCAGGGATATTGCTAAAGTACTTGGCAAAGGTCCACAGGTTAGTAAGTTCCAGCAAAACTTGTTGGAAAGAGTAATTGCCGGACAATTACCTAACCGTAGAGATAGCCTGCTTGATGCTCTTAGCCGCAAGGCAGAGCGTATTAAAAAGAAAGAGGAATTGGCTAAATAAATTGCCGGTTCGCATGGAGGCGAGGAAATAGTTCATTTTTTAGGTTCAACCAAAGAAGGCAGGCCCAAGTCCTACATCCAAATTTCGAGCAAAGACGTTGAATTTCTGAAGCAAATAAAAACCCTGAATACATATCAGGCAACCCTTAAAAAGGGTGCTTTTTGATGAAGACTATAGCCTACCGAGCCTGCAAATGTAGATGCAGAGTTATGGGAACTAAACTCACGTGGGACCACCCAGCCGTTTTAACAACACAATAAAACCGTCCCCTTGTACCCCTGTTGGAGAGGACGCTTTACTCTCTTATCCGAATTCTTGTTTTTTCTACTATCCACAGCTTAGTAGCAGGATTTTCTATTTTAATTGCCAACATTAATTTTTCTAATATTGATAGAATTGAATCGATTGATTGATCGGTAATCCTTAAAATTATGATCCCTGGAACAGAGGCAGGGGGATAAACACGAACATCGGAAAAATCGAGATCTAAAGTTACAAGAATTCTACCCTCTCTACGGCATAGCCGATTATTTCTTTCCAGGAAAACCCTTTATCCCTTCGTAAAATACCGTTTCTGCATCATAGCCAAATTTGGCATAAGGGGTGAAACAATGGCTAAAATTTTTCTGGTTTTTTGGTTATATAATTATGAGAGACTGAAAATTATTGTGTGAAGGGGAGAGGTTTGACCTTCAAAATGAAAACCCGAAATTAATATTAAGGGAGTGAAAATCCAATGAGACTCACTGCTATAGTAGGTAGTTACCGTAAAGATGGAATCATCAATAGGGTTGTAGATGAGATTTTATCTTCTGCCAGAGAGCAAGGGGCTCAAACGAATAAGATTTTCTTAATTGATAAACATATCGAGTTCTGCACTAACTGCCGATTATGCACTCAAGAAAAGGATTTGGTGAGAGGCGAGTGTGTTATACCAGATGAAATGCAATCTATCCTAGATGAAATTGAGCAATCAGATGCACTGATAATTGCTTCGCCAATGAATTTCGGCACAATTACTGCTGTTATGAAAAAATTTAATGAAAGACTGGCGTGCTATTTTTGGTGGCCGTGGGGAGAATATTATCCCAAAAAGAGGAATATTCCGAAGAACAAGTGGGCGGTTATAGTAGCTTCGTCTGCTGCTCCTGGAATCATCGCCCGCTTTTTTTTCACAGGAATGGTCAAGCAGCTTAAAGAGATTGCACAATGTCTAGGAGCAAAAAATGTTAACTTGATTTTTGTTGGTTTGTCTGCAGTAAAGCCTCAGCAAGAACTCGACAACCGGACTATAAACAAAGCCTGTCGATTAGGGAGAAAACTGATTTCCTAGGAACTTCTTCGCACAACTTACCTGGGTCAGCGGGGACAGGGAGACGGTTTTTCAATCATGTAAAGGGCAAAAAAACGTTCTCCAAAGAAGCCCAGGCAAGAGCTGAAAAAGAAGCAATTCAACTTATATAGAAAAAATGGCTGTACTTTGGCTGTACTCTGAGGGAGATCGCTAGAAAATGGGAGCCCAAGAAAAAAAGGGACGCCCACAAAGTGCGATAAAATGAGCATCCACACAACAAAACGCTGGTGGACCCGAGGGGAGTCGACCCCCTGACCTCTAGAGTGCGATCATTATCAGTCTCATGTTGTTTATCTTGATTCTCTCCGCCATTTCAGCTTACGGAAAGCTACTTGTTCGGGATTTGTTACGCTCAAAGCAATTCATATACCTCTGAATTGACTGTTGCATTGCAGAAATCTACCAACAGCGAATGGTCTACCATAAAATCATGGACCGGATCGGAGGTTGGTTTTGCCGGCGTTGTCATTGAAGAGTACATCCATGTTGCCAGTGGTAAATATCGAGTATGCTCAACTGTGAAAATTTATAATTCTTCTAACTCATTTTCCGCACCCTTTGCCACAAAAAATCATAATTTCTGTTACCAGCATATGGCAATAGGTGCCATTTT